>Ga0099849_1000288_pt1 | contig 23128 bp, 23 predicted proteins | sample CB_VirMetaG_4_FD_78177 | JGI IMG/M metagenome (GOLD analysis project Ga0099849, IMG submission 78177) | Freshwater to marine saline gradient viral communities from Chesapeake Bay - CB_1508_1M Viral MetaG | ecosystem: Environmental > Aquatic > Marine > Coastal | place: USA: Chesapeake Bay... | reverse complement strand
CTGACTTGCAGGTTGATATTCGCAGGGATATTAATAGCCATATTTTCAAAAGATATACACTTTTTTACGCTAAAATATCATTTATTCATCGCTTTCATTAAATCTTTCATGTCCATTTTGCCGCCATGTTGTTTTAACATGTCAGATAATGAATGAGATTGGTTTTTTGCAACGCCTAGATCTTCGTAATCTTGCTGCTTAGCTCCGACGATTGTAGACGCACCTTGTTTGTCAACATTCTTTAATGTGCTTTTTGCTTTTTCTTGGCTGTTGACGTAATCAATGATTTTATCAGGGTCTTTTTTGATCTGATCAGGTATTTTGGGGTAATTCTCAAAAATATTTTTAAACATTCTAGAATAAACAATCAGTTTAACTTGGTTAGTTGATAACTCAAATAAAGGTTTATCGTAAAAGTTTCTAACATCTTCGCAAAACGGCATATACATTCCAAAAAAATCTTCCAATATAATCTTTTGTATATTATGATCATCAAATGAATTATATTTAAGATTATAACCCATCACTAAATCAAAAATGTCTTGCCTCTCTAATTCATCGATATCCTGATTAGAAAATTTTCTATTTATAAGGGAACTTTCTTTATAAAAAGACATTAAAATATAATGCTCTGAAACTCTTCGATCAGTATAAGTTTCACAAGTTTCACCAACTACTTGGATTTTTTTTAAAAGAACCTTGTCGTAATCTTTTTTTGCGTCTTCTATTTGTTTATTTATATTTTGAATATCCGAAGGAAGATATAAATTTTTTTTAGTAGTGTCTAAGCTTTCTAAAAAAGCTTTTTTCTCTTTTATATTTTGATCATCTTTCTCTGTCCAAATATCATTTTCTCTTAAAACATTAAGGGCCTCCTCTTCATTAGGAAGCCCTCTTTGTTTGGCAAAATCGTAAAATTCTTTTTTTAAAGACTCTACATTGATTTGATCGAATACAGATAAATGCTTGATATATATCTTTTCTTTTTTGAAAAATATCTCAGAGTAACCAAAAGCTATATCTCTAAAAATTTCCCTATAATTAAGATCTTCATCTTTCATTATTCTTCCTGAATGATAGAAGACAAGTGCTCCCTATCAAAATCATTACCACTAAAATACCAATAACTAATGATCGTTGTAATTTTATCCGCTACTTTATGGAAAATTTCATCACTAGCTTCATCTTTTTCATAGTAATTATCTAATTTTTGCTGAAAAGTCTCTCCCTGAAAGTAAATCTTTGGCTTGTCTTCTTCGTTCGTTTTAAAATATGTCAAAAATAATACGTACCATAAAACAATAGTTTGTTGAGCTTTTATGTCTGCGGTATGAGTAAATAGGGTTTGATAATTTGACTCCAAATCAATTATTTTTTTGCGGACCTCTACCATATCAGAATTTAACTTTTTAAGTTTTTCTTGAACTTCTGGGTCTTTTTCATCATAACCCTGAATGCCCATCTTAGTAAGGTCTTGCTCAAATTGGTTCAACTTTTTATAATTATCCAATAATTCATTGGCATCACTCTCCGTTAATGCTCCTCCAGAATCTGCATACTTTTTAGCTAGCATCGCTTTTGTCAGAATGCCCTTTTTGACAGATTGACTCATAGCGATAGAGAATTCAGTATCAGCTTCTTCCAATTCTCTTCTAGAGGGTTTTTTTATTAAGAATTCAATCGGGTAGTCCTCTTTGACCTTTTTCTTAACTTCGACCTCCTCTTCAACACCTTCATCATTTTTCATGATTTCTTTGGTGATCTTTTCAACCTCTTTTTCGCTTTGAATTGTGAATGAATAAATTTGTTTAAACATATAATTATAAATATTAAATAAAATACGTCAATTTTCTAAAAAAACTTTAAAAAGTGTATAATATTTTTGTATGTCAAGCTTACTAACATCAACAGAAAAAAGCGCATTAAATAGTATAATGAATGATCAGCATGATACTTTTGCTAGGCTAGTCACTGTTTATAAAAGAGCTAAAGAAACTGTTTCTACCCCAAGTACATCTTTCAACTCAATTTACGGAAACGCTGGAGCTACAACAAGCATTACTTATACACCTCAATCTTTCCAAATATATGCCAGAATTATGTATAATAAATCTTACGATGAGGATTACTTTTCAGATTCTGAAGCAGATTCTCAGTTAAAGATTAAAATGCAAGAAGGAAAAATAAGGCTTAAAATTAAAGCTGATGATTATGCTACAGTTAAAGATTGTTTAAGGTTACAGTTCGACAATGGTGTTTACTTTGTTGATAGCGATTTTCGTGGGCATGGCTTATTTGATGTTCAATTTTATACATTTTTCGTTAAATCATCTCAGTAATGGCATCAATCACTTACAGAAAAAGAAATTTGATGAAGCTCTATGTAATACCAGAGCTTAATAAAGTGCATTTAACAGCAGAGTGGAAAAAAGTAGTTAGAACTAGGGTCGAAAAAGCTATGGGCTCAGTTCGCAATAAATTCATACAAAGTTTTTTAAATCACCCAATATCAAGAGAAATAGATATGGGTCCTAGTGGCTACAATCTTAGCGGCACTTTAAAGGGGTATTCAAATTTGTTTGGTTTTATTGGGTTTTATGAAGACGAAAAACCTATAAAAGTTTTAAAAGCTATACTGATGGAATACGAAATTAAAATTGTCAGCAGAAATGGTTATACAGATGTTAAAATAGACGTACCAACAAAAGAAGAGATATATAAAGCTACTCCTTTACCTTGGGCAAGAGGAAGATCATGGGTTAAAGCCATGGAAACAGGATTATCAGGCTTCGGCATGTATATAACGTCTGAACACCCAGAATCACGCTCTGGAGAAGGTATACAAACTAAAAGAAAAATCAGGTCAGGTAAATTCACAAATACAAGTTATTTGAGCGTTTTACTGAATGAATATTATAAAAATATAAAAAATTTAGAAGATAGATACACGAAATGAAACCAGTTTTTCAGCACCAACTACTTAGCAGTTTTTATTTATGGTTCGACTCATATTTAATGAGAAAAGGCGAAGCTTACGAAACTTTTACTAGCGATTTTTATTATTATTCTGACACAAGGTTTCCTGATAAAGTTGTTTTCGGTAGCCCTTATAAACAGTTTGTTTCTGATAAATCTATCGATAACGCTATTGTAATAGAGTCTGTCAGTGGCGATGGCATAGAATACACAAGAGGTGTAAGTGGCTTAATAATAGATTATGATAACGGAAGAGTATTGTTCGACGAAGGGTTTCCCACTGGAACAAATATTAGTGGCACTTATAGCGTCAAAAACTTTAATACTTATATATCAAATCAAAACGAAGAACAATTAATATTAGAAGGTAAATATGAAAGTAACAGCAGGTATACTAGAACGCTTACAAATATAAAACCTTACGATCAAGTAACGCCTGCTGCATTTTTATCTATAGAAAGTTTAAACAACCAACCTTTTGCTTTAGGCGGAGAAGATAACACTATAGCTCAAGGTAAAGCTGTAGTATTTGCAGAAAATATGTATGAGTTAGACGGCATACTCTCTATATTCAATGATTCAAATAAGGAAGTGTTTGCTAATGTTCCATTTACAGGGGTCCCATTAAACGAATACGGCGACATCAAAACAGCACAATACCCTAACGGATATAATTATACAGGGCTAGCGAACAATTATCCAAATGATATATATTTAATAGATAACACTATGGTATCTAAATTTTCTGATAGAATTAAAAAAGTTTTAGAACCTTCTTTGTATGTTGGATTTATAGATTTTGAAATCCATAAGTATCGATTTCCTAGATTATAAATATAAAATTTCTCAAATTTAACCAAAAGTTGTAAATTATTGTAAATTTAACACCTAAAACATTATGGCAAGAAATAGAATAATTTATCAAAGTGAAGCTCTTTTTGTTTCTCCCAGCTCAACTGGTTATCATTTGCAAAAAGCGGGTCAAGGTTTAGATGATACCCCAAGCGTATTAGATGATCACGGTTTTACATATTGGACTGGTATTACAGAATGGGAAACTCCCGATTACACTAGTGGACCTAAATTGAGGTCTTTAACTATGCCGCTGGAAAGAATTCAATCTGCTAATTTTAATTTTACAATTAATAGAACAGATATTAATGAATTCGGTAAGTTAGCAAGATTAGACTCTATAGCGATGGAATCTCCGACTGTTGGGTTGGATTTTAATTACTATCTAACTGATGGAGGTAATGAAAGAAAACTAGGATTTAATATACCAACGTCTGAATTAGATGGTTACGATGGAGGTAGAGCAAATACAAGTACTCCTTACAGTACAGGTGATTTAGCTTTATCAGGGTACAGCGCATTATCTGGATTAATTGAAGATACTCAAGGAAATAACTTTTTCATCCTTGTAACTAAAGAAGGTAAAGACGTTCAAGCTAACTCAGTAACATCAGCTAATACTGCTACTGAATACGATATTGTTTCAATTGGAAATGGCTTTATATCTGACTACACTGTTGAAGCTGCGGTTGGATCTATTCCTACTGCCTCTGTAACTGTTGAAGCTTTTAATATCAAAGTAGAAGATAGAGCATCAGGAGACGCTAGCACATCACCTATTTCCCCTTGGATTAATATTAGCGATGGCACTGTTAACTCAACTCAAGAATACTTTATTCAAGGTACTGAGCCAGTAGGACAACCTCTAAATATCTCTGGAACTGGGAGTGTAACAGCATTAAGGCCCGGAGATATTACTTTAACTATAGGTGCATCTGGAGATTATGATGGCATAACAGATTTAGCAGGAGATGGAGTTGCACATATCCAAAGTATGAGCATCTCTATTCCAATGTCTAGAACAGTTTTACAAAGGCTTGGCAATACATTTGGTTATGCTAGAGTTATAGATTTACCTTTAAATATTGAGGTTTCTATTTCTGCAATTGTTTCTGAGCTCAATAATGCATTTAACTTGTACAATAATTTATGCCATACCCAAACCCATACATTCACCTTGGATTTATATAATTGTAATCCTGCTACAGGTTTACCGGGGTCTAGTAAAATTAAATTTGAAATTAAAAATGCTAGATTAGACAGCGAAACCTTTTCTAATGCCATTGGGGATAATGAGACTGTTGATATGACTTTTAGTTGTCAAGTTGGCGGGGCAAAAGATCAAAATAACGGTGTATTTATGTATGGAAGCTACCCACTATTTAGAACACTACCATTCTACCCATTAGGTAAAAATAAAGCTCTAGATGGGTCTTACACTATTGCAGAACCATAAAATAAACATCAAATTTAAAATAGAAAGAATATAAAATGGCAAGAAACAGAATAATTTATCAAAGCGAGGCGCTGTTTATTACCCCCGGTTCAACTGGTTGCTGTCTTCAAGAAAGTAATGGTGGTGACGATGTAACCGCAAACGAAACATGGAGTAATATTTCAGGTATCGGTGATCTTACAAATAATTACAATTTAAGATCTTTAACAATGCCCATTTCAAGAGTACAAAATTCTAATTTCAATTTTACTATCAATAGAACTGATATTAATGAATTCGGCAAATTAGCTAGAATTGATTCTATAGCAATGGAGTCGCCTACTGTTGGTTTGGATTTTAGTTATTATTTAACTGACGGAGGGAACGAAAGAAAAATGGGTTTCAATATACCCACTAACAAAATAGCAAATAGGGATGCGGCCTTGTATAATTCTAGCGACGCCTGCTACACTGGGATTAGCGCTTTATCTGGATTGATAGAAGATAGTCAAGGAAATAATTATTTCATCCTTACAAGTGAAGAAGGTATTGATGTGCACGGGGCAGATAAGGTGCAATCAAGCGGAATCTTCAATGTTATTGGCATCGGCAACGGTTTTATTACAGACTACACTGTAGAAGCTGCTGTAGGAGCAATTCCTACTGCTAGCGTCACAGTTGAAGCGTTTAATATTAACGTGAACGACGTGATATCAGGCGGCGTTGTTACACAAGCAGATCCTACTAATTCTAACCATTATGCCAGATTCGTGCCTTCTGTAACATCTGAAGGCAGTTATTCGACAGGTGATGCAACCACTGAGAGTAGCGTCCCTCAGTTTATCATACAAGGTGAAGAAAATGCTAACGATACGCTTGCAATCAATACTACAGGTACAAATGGAACACCTTCAGCATTACGTCCGGGCGATATTACTTTAACTCTCCCAAATTCTACTGACGGTATCATTGTCACTGACGGAGACGGAAAAGCTCATATACAAAGCTTCACTTTAAGTGTCCCCATGTCTCGCACTGTATTAGGTAGGCTTGGAAATACTTTCGGCTACGCTAGAGTAATAGATTTACCATTGAACGGAGAAGTAACCATATCAACGATTGTTTCTGAGTATAATAAAATCAACTTATTCCATAAGCTCTGTGATACTCAGACTCTAGACATGACATTGAGCCTGTATGCTTGTAACCCAGCTACTGGATCTGCTATAACAGGAGCTGGAGCCTTCGACATTCAATTCCAAATCAAAGGAGCGAGACTAGAAAGCCAAAGTATTTCTAATGCTATTGGAGATAACCAAACAGCAGATTTGACGTTTTCATTTCAAATCGGCGGGGCCAATGATACCAATAGTGGCCTTATAATGAATGGAAGCTATAACTTATTTAGGTGCATAAGATCATACCCTCTGGGTGAAAATAAACTGAGCCAATTGGTTGCAGGAATTACACCTTCGACATAAACAATCAACATAAAAAAGAAAAGCCCCCGAAAGGGGGCTTTTTTGTTGTTAAATTTAGTTGGTTTACAGTATCCCTGCAAGATAGGTTAAACATCCGCTAAACCCTATTTAACCAACTTAAAATCCATCTGAAATGAGCCTTTTGACTTTTTCATGATCAGGGTGATCAGGGTTCATAATATCCATCTCTTGCTGAAGAACTATGCTTCTAGCCCCTTTTGTTGTTCTCCTGAACGCTTGCCTTAGTTGCTCCTTTAACCTCGCTTTGTCATGACTAGGAAAAATACCAACCTTCTGACATAATCTTTGAAGATCTGCCAAGTTACAGTCTTTCATTTTTTCTTCAAAAACATCAGGATCATTAGTCCCAAAATGGTTTACCGACTTAATGCCCATCATTTCTTCTAGCTCTTTAGTTTTTTGAATTGCTTCGTCTTCTATCTTGCCGCTTGAAAAATTTTCAAGCTGATCAGGGCTAGTAACCTTTTGCTTAGTTTTCTTTTTACGTTGAGCCATATTTTTATATAATAATTTTTATTTGAGTTTTTCAATAAAAAACCTCGCCCCCAAATGGAGGCGAGGCATTCATAATGAATTTTAGCAGTATAATTACATGATTAAACCAACTAAAGCTCTGTTGTCGAGAACCATGCGGCCCTCTTCCAAAGCTCCGTAGTAACCAATGCGCTGCTGTCTAGCAGAGAACTGATCGTCAGCCACTAAGTTGAATTCAGAACCAGTGTCAGAATCAACAGCAATAGCACGAACCATTGCGTCACGGCTACGGTCAAGACCAATGATAACTTCTTCACTTGCAGCAGTGAAAGCACTGGATGCGGAGGTAGAACCGTGGTCTAAGTAATCGGTAGATCCTGCAACAGTACCGAAGATACTGTTGAATCTCTTGCCGATGCCCATTTCCAATACTTCCATGATGGCGACACCATAAAACTCAGTTAAGCCAGACTGAGAGAAGATCTGAGATCTAACATTCTCACTCAAAGCGATAGGCTGAGAGGTAGCTCCAACAGCAGCACCATTAGGTGCTAAAGTATTGATTGGGTTGTAAGCCATTGCACGAATCTGCTCCACAACTTCAGGGGAAACTAATAAATCAGTGATTCCACGGCGAGCGCCAGTAGGAGTACCTCCAACAAAAGAAGCATTGATTCTCTTAGCTTTTGTGAACAACTTATTCAAGTCATCCAATAACAATCTGTTAGCCTGAGCTGTACGGAAGATGTGACGATTCTTTGCAGTGTAAGAATCATTTCCAGTTGCAGCATTAGCAGCAGCAGTGAAAACCAAGTTAGCAGAAGTTCTTTCCTGCTTCAATAAAACTTCCTGTGCGACTCTGGTGAAAGTTTTTCCAACTACATCTAAACGAGAACGAGAAGCGTATCTGCGATCAAAAGAAACAGCAGAATCCAAGGTGTAAGTGGTAAACTTCAACTCAGCAGCAGTTGGCTGCACATAGTTGGTAGGAAGACCACCAGCAACAGACTGACTGTAAACCTTGATATAATCCTCGTCGAAAATGTCGTGATAAAGATCCAAAGGAATAGAAGGGTTGTCATCAGCGTTGTACTGAAGAGAAGTAAACAAGTTACTAATCGTAGGAGCGTTGTTGATAACCTCTGCTAAAACTGGACCAATGAATTCTGCCAAGGCAACCTGAGCTGAGTAAGCAACATCTCTGTTGCGAGAAGCCATAGCCTTAACTAATTCAACTTGTTCATCGGTTCTTTTAAGAGTAATATTCATTTCTATAAATCCTTTCTACTTATTAAGCAGTGTAAGTGTTACTAATTGAACAATCCAACTGAACAAGCGCATACTGAGCGGTGCCAGTACCTGCGAATTGATCAGACTGACCATTCTGGGAAGTTCTGTTTCCAGTTCCTAAAATGGTCCCGACAATGGTTTCACCTGAGGTGTTCGCCCATGCGACACCAGAAAGCTTGCCAGCGTTTGCGGAGATAACAGCGAGATTACCGGGAGCAAAGTTTGAATCCTTCTCATAAGCATCTTCAGAGAAGGTAAATAAACCTTTGGTTGCTACAGGAACAGCCTGTCCGCTAAGAACAGCCTGTAACTCATCACGCTTAATAGGATTGTAGATGAGTTTTTCTCCGTTTTCGTCAGTTTCTAAAGTTTGTCTCAAAGTAACACCTAAGACAGAAGCGTCTGCGGTGGCGGCTGTGACTCTCAAAGGAACCGTAGGATACTGGTCAGCACCCAAAAATGGGTAGTCAGTTTTTCCAAGGTAGCTGCTATCGATGAAATCAATAACATCTTTATTGAGGTTTCCGCTTAATACTTTGACCATCACTCCAGCGCTACCGTTTCCGTTAGTGCTAGGCGCAGAGTCAACTGTCTGGTTTGCAAACAAGTTGACTACATCGTTGTCAGAATATTGTCTGAAAGGTAATAATCTAAGTGCCATGGTTAGTATTTAATTTGAATGTTGTCTTTGTTAAAAGCTTTGCTAAATTTCTCTAGAAGAGACTCTTTGTGTGCAGAAGCTCCATTATTGTTTACGGGAGCTTCTTCTGAAGCCTCCACACGATCTAAAGCCTCTTCAACATCTGCGTCTGAAGCTTCAGCCGTTTCCACTGTTTGCGCAGCAGGTGCGCTTTCTTCTTTGGTTTCCAAAGAAGCGATTCTTTTCTCAACCTCAGTTTCAACTCTTTCGCTGATAACTTTTTCCTGCTCCAACTTAAAAGCTTTGCTCTTATGGTGGAGAAGAGTGTTAAGTTTATCTTGGTAAGAATCAAATGAAGCTTCGGCGCTATCCAAAGATTGAACCTCTTTGGCAATGACAGCGCGGTCAGCATCGCTGAGATCAAAAGCTTCATCTAAAGCTTCCATTCTACTGTTAAACAGTTCTTCTGCCTTAGCAGCAGCCATAGTAGACTCAAGAGAATTAATTTTCTCTTGTGCTTCTTTTAATTGATCTTGTAATTCTACGATAGAAGCTTTTGCCTGTTCCGCCTCTTCTGCTGCCAAAGCTTTTTGCTGCTCGATCTCTTCACGTTCCTTTTGGAACTCGACATCTTTTTCTCTAATTTTGTCAGCGACAAAAGAAGATATGCTAGCAACAGCCTCTTGAGAGAATTCAGCTTTCTCGGAAAGCTTGCTATCAAGAATTTTTGCGAACTCATTTGTGATTTCTGTTATATTCATGATAGATATACTGTTATGTGATTTTACATCATTTTCACTGTTTTGTGAAATTTTTAGGTTATTATCATCAACAATTTCTTGTTTTTGATTTCGCTCAGAAGACTTATCTTCTTTTTTAATTTTTATATCTTCGTTTTTTTCGATATAAATTCCTTTGACATTCGCGGCAGGATTTGAGGTGAAACCTATACCTAAAGGAAAAACTTCACCTGTAACCAAACGATAAACTGGGTCTCCGTTTTCTAATTTACCTGAACCGCCGAAACTTTTTAAATAATGCTTAAACTTTTCAACCTCTTGTGGATCTGATATTATTTCAGCTTCGTTTAAGTCTTGAGATCCAACAGCTATACTATAATCATTGAAGCCAAGCTCCCAACTTGCAGATATAGCTTTGAATAAATGGCTCTCAGGATCTGTTGTTTGAAGGAGTGCATTAGCGAAATCTGGATTAACAGTTTTATAAACAACAGCAGCCAAAGATAAAAAGTACGCTTCTGTTTTTCCTAACGCTTCATTAGAAGTTAAAATCTTTGAATTTTCTGAATCCGTAAATCCCGCATTTACAATATGACCCACAACCTTTTCTTTTTTGTGTTCAATGTTTGTAGGTTTATTTACAAAGTATTTAACGATCTCTGTTGCGATTTGAGAATCAATACCATCTCCGTTTTTATTAAATTTATTAACTACTGCAGCATTAAAAGCGACACCAACTAAATCAATATTCCTTTTTAAATCTACTGATTTAGGTATCAAAGGCTTTAAGTTTTCTAAAGAAGCAAGACTAATACTTAGATCATTTTCTAAGTCATTAGTAGCATAGATACTAAAATTAAACTGCGTTTTGTATTTATACTTTTTTTGTTTTTGGTTCATTTAATATAAAATACACTATTTATCAACTAAAAAGAAATTTTATTGCTATGATATAAAATTCCTGATGCGTAAGAATCTAAAACATGTTCACTACTCACTTTGTTTACGCCCTCTAAAATGCCGATTTCTAACATTTTTTTATTGTCATGTAGGCAATCTATGGCTTTTTGCTCCCATTCCGAATGCTCACACCCAACCACTATTGATTCGCAAACTCTAGCCAAAACTTCTTTTTGATCTTTATTTAATCTTTTCTTTTTATAAAGTTTTTTTGCTTCAGATAATAATATATTATACAATTCAACAGTTTTATCTACTGTTTGTTTTATTGCGTCTACAGAATATTTACCTTTAGCGAAAGATTTTGCGCCGACAGGTCTACCAGATTGACGAGGAGCAACAGTAACTTTAGTTTCCACTCTTTCTTCTTCCTCATCTCCTTCGTAAAAAGGAATTCCGCCAACTATAGGGTTATAAAAACCTTTTTTACGATCTTCAATAAATCTCTCTTGCGCTCTTCTTAGCTCGTTTTCTTTAGGAAATACCCCGGTTTCAATGACTTTGATACCTTCTTCTGGGGGCAGAATACCAAGTTCCATCATACGAGTAATAACTCTTTGAACTTGAGCAGAATCTTTAAGGTCTATAGTTTCAAACTTAGCTACTGGCACATCTCTTAAACCAAAATTCTTACACAACTGTTTGATTTCTGGTTGTAAAAATTCATTTAAAAATGCATCTCTTGCTTCATTCAACCTCTGCAAAAACATTTGAGCTTTTATTTCGGTACTAGCAAATTTTTCTTGATTTAAGATAATGTTTTGCAAACCTTCTTTAATGTCTTGATTTACTACCTCATACTTAGATGGGCCAATAACTTTTTGTAAATCTGGAATAATAAATTCTGCTTTAGTTGTATAATCACTCACTAAAACCCTACCAACACTTTGGTTTTGGAATAATTTCTGCATAGCCCCTATATTTCTAGGGTTTATACCTCCATCTTTGGGCGCAGTACCCATAGTGATCAACAACACAACATTCTCAATTGTTCTGCAAATTGATTGATCAATTTTCTTCATCTCCATTTTGAAGTTTATATCATCTAAAACTCCAAATCCAAACGGTACGCCAAATGGCTCGTAATCTTGTTTTTTATAAAAAGCATAACGAAGCTTTTTAGGATCAAGGGCCACTTTCATTCCGTCAGTATAATAGCCGCCCTTTTTGATCTTTGTTTGCATTTCAGTAGTTAAAGAATTGAATAACTCTTTATCTTCATCAGTCTTAGGATTTTGTAATCTTTCTAATTCGTATTCACTAAGAATTTTTTCATACAATCCATTTTCAAAAGAAGTTGATCTTTTAGCCGCCATATCAAATGGATTTAATAATATGTATCTGATAGGTATTTTATTAACTTTACCAAGAATACCTAAATCTCTAATTTTAGCGAAGTCATCTAAATTAAATTTACCATTAATAGTGTAAAGAAAAACATTTCCGCTTCTGTAAAATTCACGAAAGAATTGGTCTTTGAGGTTCCAGATTTTTATTTTCTTAAACCAAGATTTTACAAAATTTTGAGACTTAACGCTCCCTCCTTCTAAGTATAAAGTAGAATTAGCGAAATCCGACATCATGTCTATAGAATTCCTAAATATAGCAATATTGCAATAAGCCTTTTGACAAAGCTCAATAGCATCTCTAACATTAACGCCATCAATACCATAATCGTATGGTAACATTCCTGCTCTAATGTTTGCGTAACCAAATACTTTCGGCCCTATAGCGGCCTGATTTCTTCTTGATAAAGCGTTGTTGTCATTCAATGAAGATCTAGAATAAGCCTTTGATTCATAAGCATAAAAAGGCTCACCCATCAATTGTGGCTCATAGTTCTCAGAAGCTTGAGACACAAACATTTCCGAAAGAGATGCCTCATGCTCAACTTTAAACTTGTTCCAATAGTCAGACCTTTTAGTGTATTTTCTTTTAGACATTTATATTAATTACACAAGTTATGAAAAGTTTTCTTTAAAAGTATATTAAAAGTTAAAAGTTACTTTTCTAACTTTAATTTATAAACATAGGAGTGAATGTTTCAAATACTTCCTCTACATCTTTACTGTTGCTATCAAAATATATTTTAGCCATCCAATTTCCTAATACTAAAGCGGAATATGAGTCTTTTCTGGCTTTATCTGGGCCTGACTGTCTTCTCAAGTTTGGAGGCAAATCAAATGTTTGGGTTCCTTGAGAAGTTGTGGTAATTTGTATCAAAGCACATTCATTCTTAGTTAAGTCGATCATATCAGATTGATGTTCTATAAAATCGATCATTTTGGCTGCGGGACTTTGTTTTGTTTCTTCAGTAGACCTTAAAAATTTTAAATCTTCTATAGGTATACTTTTCTTTTTCTGCTGACTATAAGATTCGTCAATAGCTCTAGAAGCAAAAAACAACCTTCTGTGATCAAAATTAGATTGAAGCAGTTCGTTTGCTTGTCTAATCCATTTGCTGGTAGGCTTTCTCAAATAAACTATTTTATTATCACTTTTATTGTATTCAATTTTGAACATTCTCAGGTCATTTTTATATTCTTCTGGATTTTCAAAAGATATATCAATAGTTTTTAATTTTAATTTTCTAGATTGAAATGCTTCACTTTCATTACAAGACTGCAAAAACTGAACCCCTCCATTATAGTCTCCGACTATCGCAACAATATTAAAATTATCTAAACAGTATAAAAAGTAATTAATGTGATGTTTTAAAGATGTCCCAGACAAAGCGTAGCTGTGAACAAGAGTACATTTTTCGTTTTCTGAATGCAGCTTTAATATCTGTATCGCAAAATCATCTGAACTTTCTGTTTGTGACCAAGAAGGGTCAAAAGCTAATATGTAATCTGCAGAAGGGTCACCTTGAACTTCTACACACGGCAAATCTCCGTCTTGAATAGTGCAGTCTGCCATTTTGCTAGTCTTAAAATAACCTGAACTATCATCTGTAAACACTGCTCCAAACTCTCTATCAAACTGTGACTGACTCATTGTAGCTTTAGCTTGATTAACAAGGTTTTGATCATAAAGCTGACTTGGAGCACAATCATAACTAAACTGCATAATACATCTAGTCGCTTTATCTTTTTCGTTTTCTTGAGTAATTAAAAAGTCAAACTGATTGTAAAGTTTGTATAAATATTCGAACTTATAAGATGCGGAAGACAAAGCTATTAATTTGTTATTTGGCCAAATATACCTTTCTTCTTCTTTCATTTTACCTTGCTCAATAAGCATTGTTTCTAGTCCATACAGCTCCTGACGTTGAGTTGGATTTTCTACTACAGACAAAAATGGAACAATAACCTCATTGTAAATTCTTTCTGGCATCAACAAGAACTCATCAATAATGATTCTTTGAAAACGAAAACCACGCAGCTTTTCACCATCGCCTAAAGGTAATGCTCTAATACGACTTCTGCCAATCTCCATCAGCCATTCATCATTACTTTTAGAAACTTTAGTAATGCATTGCTTAAAAAAGGCTGCTTCTGGTTTTGCTGCGATGTCCTCAATCTTTTTGAAGATCATTTTGGCTTGTCGAAATGATTTAGAAAGAATACCGATTTCTACTCCTTGATTTAATAAGGCATCTAACGCAGCATAAATACCCGTAGTAAAAGATTTAGACATCCCTCTGCTATTATGATGAACAAAACCGTTTCCTAAATAATTTTCTTCGTTTTCAACTTCGATATCAACAGAGATAACTTTGCAATTATTAATTGATTTAATTTTAGAAAAAAATACTTTTTCGTCTTTTATGTTTTCAATAATACTTTCAGTTTCAGAAGGCAAGTTTTTCAATTGATTAAAACTGTTTTGAGAAAATGATTTGCCCCAATTACCTTTGCGTCCTGTTATTTTTTTAAAAGACCCTTGCTGTTTTAAAACTTGTCCTAGATTTGGCACTAAGTTATTTTGATAATTTCTTTTTTCGCTAAATTGTAAAATCTTATTAAGTTTTTCTTTTTTATGTTCTACTATAAAATCTATATGCTTTTCGAACAATCTTAGCGATTGGTTATCATTTGAAATTACTAAATCATAATAAGGTTGTCCTTTGTGTTGTCCAGTTCTCCTCAAAAAAGAAATGATTCCGATATTATTAAGCAACATTTTAACTTGCCTTAGCATGCTTAAAGATGTACTCTTTAAACCAACTTTATTACTTTTTTGATTGAATGACGCATATCCATCTGCATCAAATAAACCCCCTATCAAAGCGCACAATTCATTTTTAGAGCCCTTCAGCAATTCATCCGGTATAACTTTATCTTTAGATTTTAAACTTTTGTCCCAGCCTAAGCTTTCCAGCCAAGATATTAATTTCCTATCAAAAACCGAATACTCATAAAAAAATAAATTTTCTGATCTTTGCCTTGAGTAAGATTTTAAGCCATTTTCATTTATAAAGGTGTAAATGGTTTTATGCACTTCCGCATTTTCGGAGCAATAATGTAAACCATCTTGATTGACCCAGCCATCTCCTAAAATGTAACCCAATGTATAAAATAGGTAAGGAGACCTTTTATAATTAGAACCTTTTGTTATATTTAAATTTCCCCAAATATCAGTCTCCAATTTTATAGGAATATCATCTCCGCAATTTAAATCTTCTATATTTTTAAAAACAAAATTATTTCTATCATAAACTAAGACTTTATGGCCTTTTTTAGCTTTGAAGCTATCTCCTGAATTTAAAGTGATTTCTAACCCTTCTTCCAAAGGATTTGTTTTTTTATTGGTTACTAAGTTTAATTTTTTTCTTGATCGAACCCTATCTCCAATTTTAACATTTTTTATTTTTTTAAAACCTTGTTCTGATAAAACATAATCATCCTGATTTAAGCACCACACGCCCAAAAAATAATCCGTTTCAAACATTGACTTGACAGCCATATGTTGAAATGGAAATAGTTTTATCCCTAAAATTAAATCAGAAGCAAACGTAATATTCCCTCTCAAAAATTCATACAAAGCAATCTTAGCATCATTTTCTTCTAAGAAGCCCTCTAAATCTAAAAGTTCTTTATTGTTTCTCGTTCTAGCTCTGCACCTTGTTTGCTTTCCTTCTATCCAGCTCATAATCTACAAAATATTGTAAGTCTGTCCTCCAAAGTTTTTTGCCAAAAAATAAAATTCTAGGAATAATAAATTTAGAGTTATTTCTACTTCCTGTGAAAATAAATTGGCATCTTCTAGGAAACTCATACATTATATCCCTTAGGTTTTTTAATAAATAATCTATGGTAGCTTTTCTTTTGAAAATTTTTTGTTGTGCTATGATTTTTTGTATCGTTGATTCAACAACAACAAACATGCATGAATCCATATCATTTGTTAATTGTAATTCTCGTCTAAATCTGTCTATGTTTCCGCTCGACAACGTTCCACAAAAATCATTCGCAGATTTTCTGTCTACAAAAGTATAATCATAATAAATTCCTGCTGCAGCATAATCACCAAAAGATAATTTTTGATTTTTAGTTTTAAAATCAAAGTCTAATGGCTTTTGTTCTCTTGTATCTATAAATATTTCAAGATCTTTAGGTAAAGTTCTATCAAAAAAATCTTTTACTAAAGGCTTGTCAAACATAAGCTCTATTCCGCAATCATCAGCAAAACTTGAATAGCTTCCAAAAAGTTCTCGCACTATATCAAGTTTCGGCAAAAAGCAGTGTTCCATTTCTAAATAAAAAGGTAAATAATTTCTTTTTTTATCGTATACTCTTTTTAATATAGTTGATTGGACATATTCTTTAGCTTTTGTTTGGCCAACTTGCCTTAGCCATTTATTCATTTGAATTCTGTTTGTAAAATCTTTATTAAAATAAGATTCTACATCTTTGAATGGCAACAGGTCACCAGTTAACAGGTTTTTTCTACTAAAAAAGTTTACATAGTACTCTGCTAAATGGATACTATGTTGCTTTATATGTTTGTGCAAAGATGCAAGCTTAGAAAATTTCTTTTCACAAATTTTACATTTTAATTCATATTGCGTCATTTTTACTTATACCTAATACTCTAGCTTTCCATTCAGACATTTTTTCCATTTTATCTGCTTCTTCGTAAACTACTTTTTTCTGCATGTCTGCCATTTGAATCATCAACTTTCTTTCTTGTTCATCTTGAAAAAGTTGAACCAATGAAATAATAGAAGCATTACGTTGATGTTGGTTTTGAATTCTTTTCGAGCGTTCACCATTTAGCTTGGCTAACATTTTATCTATTCGATTTGTACATTGATTATATTCCTCAGCTTTTGTTTTTAGCATTTCAGTTAACCTCATTGTTAAATCATTTTGACCCTCCGTTTCATCAAACATTTGATTTAACTTCTGTTTTTGTATTTCTATTTCTCTTAGATTAACGTAATCCATACAAACATTGATGTATAAATTTAATTCGTCTGATGTTAGATCAGGTTTATCCCAAGTACTGCGTATATATTCTGATTCAAATAAATCTCTAGACTCTTTTGTTGCGTAAGAATTTATTACTTGGTTGAATCTTGGGGCAGCTAAATAAGTTAATAATTTTTCTAGATTTTTTTTGTCATGCATCGATAGTTTTTCAGAATCAAATTCTTTCATAACTACCCTATTAATTCTTTTAATTAAAGCAGACAATATTCGTGGTGGAGAATACTTTTCAGTAATCGCATCATCCCTAAGATTAACAGAATTGAATTGCTGGTTAATAAACTCAGACATCAAAGCAAACTTTTGACCCTCAAAGAATTTTTTTTGCTTACTTTCTTCTGGCCAAATAATTTTTGCGACTTCTTTTTTAGTTAATTCTGGAGTGTAATGTTGCTTAATAAAAGATTCTTCTTCTGCTGTCAAAATAATTTTACTTTTAGGAATTGAAGAAGGCGAACCAGAATTGATTTTGACTTTTGTTCTATAACTTAAACCTTTTTCTACCCAAAATTCTCTTACTGCTCTACCTCTGCTAGTAGTGCCTCTTTCTTTTACATTATCGAAGAGCTCTCTTATGGATAACAATAAATTGCCATCATACTTTTTGAACAGTCTTAAACTTTCAGCTTTTTCTTCTTCAGTTAAAACATAATAAGTCGAAGTTGGCTCTTTCATAAGAATATGTCGTATTTTGTTATAATTCTTTTAGCTAAATTTTTATACATATTTTTTAAATTTTTTATTTGTTTGTACCCAGCTTTTCGACCTTTTTCATTAGTTTTGTAACCTAGTATTTTGGCAACTTGTTCTTCGTCTACGCAATCAATAAAAAGCATCTTGTAGATAAAAAAGTGGCGATTACTCAAATTCTCGCGCATTACAGTGTGCAACTTGTTTTCTGCACTATACATAGAAATATGATCGGAAAATTCTGAAGTTTTTTTGTAGGTAACTTTTTCTAAAGATACGGGTATTTTTATTTCATAAGCATTTTTTTTGCTTTTTTCCCATTTTGCATATTCTTTACAATCTGAATCTTGTAACCCACTTGGAGTGTACCCACACAGACTATGATCAGAATCTGAATACGCTTGATTGTATTTGCAGTTTAAACACGGGCGAGCAAAACTAGCGTAATAATTACGCAGTATATTCTTCAGTTGGTTTGATATGATTTTATTTACCCAAGGTTCTATCGGGCGACTTTGGTCCCATTGTTCCCATTTTTTGTATATATGAAAACGAATTATTTGGGACACATCTTCGAAGTCTAGCCAAGCTAGAGCTCTCAAACGCCACTTGTAAAATCGCTTTCTTATCTCATTGTCAATAATATCAGTTTTATCTACATATGTGTATTTTTTATTCACCCTCTATGTGTTTAGCTGTCTTACTAGAAGCACATTCAGATGTAGATAAATTCAGGTATTCTTCTTTTGACATAGGTTTATAATCAATACTACCTTCATTATAATTTATGTCACTAGGATTCATTGGGTTGTTTATCAAAGACCCTAAATCCAAATTGTTTTTCCCTACATTAATTTCATATTGTAGCTTTGAAATATGAGGTATACATTCTGACTGCTCATCTTCTGTTACGGCGACAGATGCCGCAGATCTTTTGATGGGCGCGACCATACCAAATTGATTGCCGCAAGACTGGCAAAACTTTGGTTTAGATAGTGTATAAATATTTTTGCTTCCGCATTCGCTACAAAATAAATGTGCCATTTTTTATTATCACTTTCTTTTTTTAATTTTCAAGTCTACTTATGATAAATTTGAGTATTTCGCTTCTTAAGATATCTTCTTTTCCGAATTCAAAAACATGTATGCCATTTTTAGCGGATTCTTCGTCTGCGAATTTGGATGATATAGGAGCTAAACCGCTTTTACCATTAATATCAGACTGCATTAAATCCCCACATATAAAATATTTGCAATTTTCTCCTATTCTAGTAATCAATGTTATTAATTCTTTATTTGTAAAATTCTGAGCTTCATCACAAATCAATAGTTTGTTTTTCCAGCTTGCACCTCTTAAATAGTTTATCGGGGCGCAGCTAATAACTTCATCGTCAAATAAAGATTTAACACTTTGCATTTTTAATATTTCTTGGAGTTTCTCTTTTAAAGGCATCATAAAAGGATCGAACTTTTCTTCAACATTTCCCGGCAAAGATCCCAAGCTTCTTTCTGCGCTTTCAGCTATAGTCCTTACATAAAAAATATCATAATCATTGTTCATATTGAACAACTGCAAAGCAGCGTAAGTTGCAATAAAAGTCTTGCTGCTCCCCGCTGGCCCCAACAAAAACACAATCTTTGTGTTTTCGTCAAAAGATAATTTTAAAAAATCTTTTTGTTTTTGAGTTAAATCGAATTTTTCGAACAAAAGTTTAAATTTAGATTTAATTTCTAAAACCGAATCATCAACAGTTGAATCCACTGCTTTTTTTCGTCTACTCATATTATAATACTACATATTACACTTGATAATGTAATTTGGCATTATAATATTATTGTATGGTATTTCATGTACTTTCAATTCCATCTTACCCAACACGTAAAGAAATCACTATTTCTCCGTTTGTTCAAAAGGTTTATAAGTTTTGCAAGCACATGACTCAAAGAGGCCATACAGTATATCACTACGGTCATCCTGACTCTGAAGTAGAATGTACTCAACACTTTGATGTTATCTCAAAAGAAACTTACGAAAAGGATTACGGCCATCAAACTTGGAAAGAATTTAATTCTGAGTTTGTAGATAATGACACTCATAAAGAATTTAATGAAAATGCTCCAAGAATCATAAATGAAGTATCCAGAAGCGAAAAAGACATGGTTTTGACTTTTTGGGGTTTTGGTCATCAAAAAGCTGCAGAAAAAGTAAAACAATGTTTTATTGTTGAACCTAGTATTGGATATGAATCATTTTTTGCACCCAACAGGGTATTTATTAGTTATACCCACATGCATACTACATTGCAAAAATATGGAGAAAAATGCCCACGCTGGACGGATCAAGTTATACCCCCTGCCTTTGATAAAGATGATTTTATTTTTGACCATAAAAAAGAAGACTATTTGATTTATTTGGGCAGAATGGTTGATTCAAAAGGGATTGTAATAGCACAAAAGTTAGCGCAAGTGCTTAAAATGAAAATAAAATTTGTTGGCCCCCAAAATATGGAAAACTCTTTGGATAAAAATTGCAAGTATAGCGAATTCATACATACGGTTAGTTTTGAAGAACGAGCAAAATTGCTATCAAAAGCCAGAGCTATGTTGATGCCATCTTTGTATTCAGAGCCTTGTGGTTGGACGATGATCGAAGCTATGTTGTGCGGAACGCCAGTGATATCTACAGATTGGGGAGGTATGGCGGAATATAATCTCCATGGCGTGACAGGATTTAGATGTAAATCTATAAATGAGTTTTATCATGCAGTGTTGCTTTCTGAAAAAATCAACCCTAATACCGCTAGACAATACGCCATACAACACTTTGATCCAAAAATTGTTTATAAATATTACGAAAATTATTTCGAACATTTAATTTTGGGCCAAAACACTGTATACGATAACTGTAATTTCACTTGCAAGCCAAATTTTTTAATTTTAAATAAGTAGAAAAAACCTTTTTTTCGTGTAAAATATTTAAAATAAAACTATGTCGCACATTTCAGGAGACTTTACTTATTCTTTCGTTCGGCTTGATCCTAGTTGGGATAATTCTTTACAGACTGGAATCAATTCTATCGTCATTGGCATGAATTGTACTTTTACAGGCGTGGACAGCTTTGATACCCCTGTAACAGAATCTCAATATGTCGATGGTTCCACAGGTTGGGCAAATTCTGTCACTTATGATTACTTAACTGGTAATTTAACTGAAATATGTAATACGTATGCGTCTGGTCAAAATTGGTGGGAAACCTTAAAAAATAGTGTTTCTGGACGAATAGATCACCCAGTACCTGTTTCTGATTTTCCATTTCCCGCAAGTGGAGATCCTACACCTAAACCACCTCATGGACATGAAGATGTCGTAATTTAAAATTTAAAACTATGTATAATTTTAACTTTTCTACCTCCCCAAATTATTCTGGAGCATTTAAACCTAACGCAAACGTTTCGATTGATAAAGATGAAGCATCAATAGAAGAATTGTTTACTGCTGTTGAAATTTTCTTTGATGCTTCCTTTATTCAAAGAAACGGTAGTGGAATTGGGTTTATTCCTGCAGAATAATTATTCTTTATGCTGAGTATAAAATAAGTAAGGGCTTTTAGCATAACTCATATCAATATTCTCTGAAGACATTTGATCTTTAAAGATCTTATACTTCGGAGGATTTTTTTTGTCGTAAGGGGTGATAAAATCAGGATTATGCCATCGCAATAAATTATTTGGCGGAATACACATATTGCCGTCATCTAAACATATAAAATGATAGCATTTACTGTCTTGATCATTTGAATAACCTACATTTAACTCGTTCAAATCTCCTTCATAATCATCAATAGTAAAAAGATAATTGCCGCTTCTCCATTTGTTGTCCCTGCAGTGAACATCCACCCTCTTGTTTTGCAAAAATGCAAATGTAGTGACTCCAATATTGTTTGATTGGCAGTCCCAAGTTTGCAATATAGATAGTCTTTTATTTTCATCATCAGATATTTTATCATACTCCTCTTTATGGCAAAATGCAGATATTGGCATCATCCAGAATATTGCTCCTTCACACGACTGAAAATGGAAATGCATTGGCCTATTTATCATTGATTTAACGCCAAATATATAACCTTCAGTAAGCCCATCTGCTTCAGGGCCATAAATATATTTTTGACGAACATAACATTGTATGTAAGGTGTATTTGCATTTAATTGAGCCATACCTATGTTAAAGTAAAAGTCTTGTTTTTAAATAAAATATTGAAACAAATGTAAAAGAGTGTAATATATGCAGCATATGAAGAAATTCATTTTATCATTATTAACTATTGTTGTTTCGGCTAATGTTATGGCCGAAGGAGAATCAAATCTAAAGGCAAGCGTAAACGCAGGATATACCTCTAATTATATCGTTAATGGCTTGGCGAAAACAGGCTCTCAGACTTTTGTTGGGGTTGACATTGGAACTCAGTATTATGGCATCGACACTTATGTTGGCGCTGTTACGCTAAATGCTGGAGAAGCACTTGGAGAATTGCACGGCAATATGGGAATTGGTAAAGCTATTGAAGTTTTTGATGGCTTTTCTTTAAGAGGTGATGCTCAAGTTTTTCAGCATCAGGTGGTACAAGGAGCAAGTTCTACCGAAGCGAGACTTTCTCTTTCTTTAGATAATGAATATATTACCCCTTATGTAATTGGTACATATGATCTAGACATTTCCGGTACAGGTTATCTACAAAAAGGTTATATCGTAGGAGTCAAGAAATCGTTTGATATTGATGGTTTTTTTACCATCACTCCATCTATCGAATACGGCAAAATGACTGACTATGATGTTTTAGGCGCAAAACTTGATGTTTCTAGAATTTTTTGGGAAAAGTTGGAGCTTTTTGGCTCAGTAGGTTGGTTTGATAATAATTTTGATGTTACTAATTACAATTTTGCTGTTGAAGAATTCACTGGCGATATTGCAGCATCTGCCGGTGTGCGATGGAATTTCTAATTACAAAGAAATAATAAAATCATAAAGCGGCCACTGCATAGCGGAAGGCCGCTTTTTTATATTTAAAGTCAAAAAAAAATAATAAAAGTGTAATATATATCGTAAATTATGGGTACTCGATACGGCGGTAAAATAG
>Ga0099849_1000286_pt1 | contig 23202 bp, 35 predicted proteins | sample CB_VirMetaG_4_FD_78177 | JGI IMG/M metagenome (GOLD analysis project Ga0099849, IMG submission 78177) | Freshwater to marine saline gradient viral communities from Chesapeake Bay - CB_1508_1M Viral MetaG | ecosystem: Environmental > Aquatic > Marine > Coastal | place: USA: Chesapeake Bay... | reverse complement strand
TAGGTATACCTAACCTCGACAGATTAGCAGGTCTATGTATAACAAACTACGGAGGGAGTTAGTGTTACTTAGTGCGGTACATGATAGGAACAATTAAAAAAACAAACTGCACCCCCTATATGATATTAATACATAGTAATCCTTGTGTATTAGTAACACATAGTGATTAGTTATATATTATTATATATAGTCATGTGCTATGTATTAATCTTTTCCTCCCCGCAATGTACCCCTTTTTTTTAATTATTTGGACTGACCCACGGCGGCGGCGAGAACATACTCAGAATCTTGGAGGTAAATTGACCCTCAAAGGTTGGTATAGCAATATAGTAACACGATTCTAGAAAAATTTTTGGCGTAGACTTAAATGACTAAAAGGTTTGTGGCTATAAATGGCTAGACGAGGAGACCCAAACCCATATGTAGAGACGTACAGCCAAGAGATGCCAGCTGGTGAGTTTATTCGCACTAAAAACGACAACGCATATAAATTTAATCCTGCTCCCGAAGCTGAAGCTTTAGTAAAAGAATTGCTTTCGCATGGATTAAGGCTGGATGCTCGACCTAACCAGCCTGGTCATGAGTTCGCAGCAGGTTATTACATACCACAAGCTCTAGATGGAGGTCATCGAGATACAGATAAACGAGCTATCTATATGGATGAAGCGAATCCTACGTTATATACACTTGCTCACGAGCAAGGTCATGCGTTAGATCCTGATCTATTAAGAGGATCGCAGATGGATATGTATGCCGGACGTAATGCGCCTCAAATTTTTAGTAAAGCGCTAAAAAATAACGACCCAGTTGAGTTTTTAAATCAGTACTTACTTACTCAAGGCCCAAAATCAAAGTTTAGATCTGAACTAGAAGCTGAAAGGTATGCTCAGCAGTTTATGGTAGATCAAGGTTACGGTGATTCAGTATATACGAAGGATGGAGGAGAGTATCCTATGCAGTACATTCAGCACGGCATTAAGGAAGCAGAAAGACGTATTAATTCTGGCGACCTGAATGTTCCTGATCAACTTGTAAATAGGTTTTATCCTGACTACTACCAAAGTGCTCAGATCTTCCCACAAGGCGCTACTTTTAACCTAAAAGTCCCAATAGACGCCAATACAGAGTTTGATGCTTCAGGCAATTACGCTGCTAGTGCTATGGAACTTGGACTAAATACTAAGTACCAAAAAGCAAAGCGAGACCAAGTTTATCGTGCGCTTGAGTTAGCAGAAAAAACATTAGGTGACTTTACTCAACTTGGAGAACTTAGAGAAAAAATGCGCGGTTCTGATGGCTTAGAGGATCGTTCTAGTAATATATACAACATGCTGCGTAATCAATACTAGACTGCGTAAATGAAAGGTGAACTCGCTGCACTCCTAGGACCAGATGTTCCGTACCGTGTAGAGCACTATGGATTCTTAGGTGCTCCTGATTCACGCGCACATACGAGTTCTATTCCCGTCAGTGCTTCTCAAGTAGAAAATATGATGGGCGCTTTACTGCAGCAAGCTCGACAGCAGAAGGTAAGTGATCACGCAGATCACTTCTTCCCACGTGGGACGGTAAGAAACTTACCGGAAAGAGTAGAAACTATTGATGACGGTCTTATTGAGTGGCCTAGAAAAGGAAGCTATGTGTAAATTCGCGTAGACTTAAAATAACGAAAAGTCGTAGCTGTGGAATTTCTCCCTGTAGGTTCAATTATTGATCCCAGCAGAGATCCGTTTGCGTCAACAGGAGCGCATGGTGATTTTAGGATCATCCCTATGTACGGGGAGAACCGTGGTCAGCACATCGACCCTGCTACACGTCCCGAGTTGCTAGCTCGTATTTTTGCTGGGGATGGAGATAACAGACGACCACTCACTTCGCACCCCATGACATCGGGGTTTGGCAAACGCGAAGCCCCTACATCTGGAGCTTCTACTTTCCATAAAGGACAGGACTATGCGATTAATGCAGGAGTTCCTCTGTACATACAGGGTGCTACTGACTACTTCTCACAAAACGGCGTTGGTGTAGCCAAGCTCAACGATGCTCAAGGTCGACCATATGAAATAGAATTGTTCCATACGGAAGTTGGCGAACCGATGAGTAATATACCTGCTTCGTTAGTTGCTAGAGGACCAGTAGTAAATAAACCTGTAGGTTCGATGGGTCCGTTTGATGACTACCGTACTCTTGAGGAAAAAGAATTTGACGAATCTGTAAATGTACAGCTGGAGTCTCCTTCCCTGGAAGACGTAAAAAAAGCCTTATTACTTGCAAAGTACCAACCAGGTGGTCAATCTCAAGAAGGAGCAAACAGTAAAGCGGTACAAGACATGCAACGAAGCATGAATCAAATGATTTCAGCGCTCCGATCGGGTCAAACTGAAGAACAGAGGACTAGATTGGCTTTAGATAAAGCCGTTGACCGCGCTGCAGCAGCTTTCCAAAGTGGGAAAAGCGTCATCTAAGACTTTTTGAGTCAAACAATGGGAAAAAAGAAGCCATCAGTTGATTTTTCTCTTCAAGTTGACGACGTTAGACAGTTAGCTAAGACTATTGAATTCCATTGCACCAACTGGGCTGGCTCTAGGGACGATATAGAAGAACAAGTGCGTATTAGGCGCTTGCGTTACATGTTTAGAGCAGCCCTTATGGAGATTTCGTATCAGTTAGGTGATGATGCATTTAAGTGAAGGTATATGTTTTTCAGGAAGTCAAGGAAAGTAGTTGAGCGTGGTAGGGCTAAAGACCCTGATAATTTTGGAATTACTGAGTTGTTGTTTGGGCGGTAAACTAGAACTGTATAGAGCTGCAAATGGAATTCCCTAAGTTTTTAAACCCTAAAAGGATATATCAAAACCCCATGAGGATTCTCAACCCGGACAGCGTCCGTGGTGGCTTTCTTTACGGTGAGATTGCTGAGCGTCTTTTAACTTCTTTGGGAGTGGATCCAACTATTACTGAAGCAGTTCAATTTGGATTGTCCACACCTGGCGGTCCTTTTACTAAGTTAGGCGGTGCAATTATCGGAGCTGACCTTCGTAGACCTGTTGCACATGGACTTAAAACGGACGAGAGCACAGGGAGGTTAATGCCTAATATTCAAGCTGAGCGAAAAATACGTATAGAGAGGGGTGAGGAAGATCCTTATCCAAGATTCGATCAGTTTGGCAATCCACCTCTAGGACCTTACGACGATGAATTTAAAGTACCTTCTCCTGATGATGTTGTTTTAAGTCTTAGCAGTGATGGCACTGGATTGGCATTAACGACTCGGGCACGGCGTGACGCTAGTTTACAGCCGCCTGTGGCACGAGAGACTGAAGAAAAAAATAGTGAGGATGGCCCACCTCTCCCTGAAACTCGTCCACCCGCAGTGGAAAATCAAGAGCCAGTGTCGCCCACACCAAATAATATGCAGAGTGAGTTGCTGCAAGAGGCAACGACAATGCGACGTGCCAAAGAGATGAAGGAGCTTGGAATCCACGGTGGTGACGAAGCTATGAACAAAGAAAGTGCAATGCACAAATGGTTGAGCACCCACGGTGAGCTGGCTGACAATTTGATTCGCGATAAACGAATGCGTGAAGTCCGTGTTGCACGAGAATTTGACCGTGATCTTCCCACTGACGCACGTGGGCTAGACGGTCAGATGGGTAATTTTGAAGCTTTCAACGTATACAGCTAGGTGGGGTAAGGACGTTAATAGCGTTCTGTTTGGATACTATTGAGTTAGAATTTATTTAAATTAATTTTCTGTAGGCAAATACCATGGGTATGAACCAAGGCGGTCCTGGTATGGATTTGCGTACCGGTAGTGGTGGTGAGCAAATGAGTAATGGACGCATGGCTGGCCAAATCCTTAATGCGCTTCGTACTGCTGCTGCTCAAGGTCGTATGAACCAAGGCGGTCCTGGCATGGAAATGTATACAGACCCTCGTAGTAACGAGCAACAGTATGGCCGTGGTGCTATGCAGGTTGCTCCCGATAGCCAGCGAAACATGATGATGGAACGAGGTGGTGATCCTAGGTTTGGCATGCGTTAAAGCATGGCTGCTCCGCGACCCCCTTTCCGGCGAGAAGTCTTTTTACTAAGGACTCTTGTCGGAATTTTTGTTTTCGAGTTTGTTGTACTTGGGTTCAGCTTTTACAAGTGTGCTGACAAGATTGGCAACTCTGAGAACTCTTCCGTGCAGCAAGTTTGCCCAGATTTGGGAGGTCGAGCAGAAACTTTGTTTGGCGTGGCTATTGCCACTACGCTTAGTTTGATGGGTTTAAAAGAGCCCGAATCTAAACTGTAATTTCTATTTAATCGGACTAAGCTCATGCGTTTCGCTGATGTGAAAATTATCCCCACAGAGGACGGAAGTCTTGCTTTCGATTTGGGTGAATTCTTAAATAATTTACCTTTCATGAATCAAATCAGAAGGAACCAAGATAACGAGATCGAGGGAATGCCCCCTTATGACCAGCGTGGGTATGAAGGAGATCCATATGCACCTAGATTTTTTGATGACTACAAAAAGCCAGAGTATCGTCCAGATACTTTGAGAGATCCAAGCAATCCAAGTGGTCCTATGAGATTACCCGGTGGTGGATATTTTCAGTATCCGGTTCCGAGACCAGGTCCGGCACGACCAGTGTTAGCTGATGGTGGTATTGATATGCGTGATGTTGTGTACCCGGTATAAACAAAAAACCTAGATAGGCTAAGGATATAAGCACTACAGGTTGTATATGAGGTGTGTGAGGTATGTGAGTTGGTGTTGGGGTTTGAACCGGTGACGCACCAGAGTTGAGAAAGTAAGGAGGTAAGGAGAGTTATGGAACAAGTGTAAGTTTTGTATAAGGTCTACAAAGCGCGACAGTGTTGTCAAGAACCCGATCGTTAGGGAGAAGTTTTTTTGTGTGAATGAAAACCCGTGTGGTAAAAAATGAGGCCATGACGTAAACCGTAGTGGTAATGGAGGAGGGTGGTGCCCCTTCCTGGAAACGACGCCCGTGACTACCGCAAGCTGTAAAAACTGTGGGGAGCGCGAGCCCTCAAATAATTTGTAGAGGTCTTACACAAGTGGTCATTGCCGGGGAATGTATACGCAAATCCCGTCTTCCTGCTCTCACGAAGCTTCTCATAAAAGCCTGACTGCTGAACATTCCACCGCCTTGCAGTCAACAGGAACACTTGATGCCTCAACCAAAAACTAGAACTTTACTGCTAGTTGCCAACCAGTGAACATAGCTTTTTGAGCTGTGGCAAATGCATTGAGTGTCATATCCACAGCACGTTGCACATCTGGATGTGCGTAATCGTCGAAGATTACTAACCCACCAGACTTAACCATAGGACAGAAAAGAGCAACATCACGCGCAACAGAAGCAGAGTCGTGTGCTCCATCGATGTACAGGACATCAATCCATCGGTCTTGGTCGTTCCTCAGTACTAGTTCTGGGAATACAAACCAGGAAAAGCCTTTGATAATCTCGACTTTCGCAGCGTTATCAGATTTAGCAACATTTCCTCGTGCTGTGTATTCAATACAACCTAGTTCAGGGTAGTTTTCAGGGTTTTCGTGATGTTCTGTACTCCCCGTGAAGGGATCAATAGAGATCAACCGTGATTCTGGGTGATCAAGGTAAAAATCAGACCAAAAGCAGGTCGATGCGCCTTCGTAAACACCAATTTCGACAATCTGTCGCTTCTCTTTAGGGTCTAAACGGAAAACTTCACCTTCAGTAGCTTCGTTAAGCACTGCATCGGTGTTTAGCAACGCGTCGTACCAGCCTTGGTTGAAGTTATAGCGCTCACTAAGCTTTTTTTTGTCTTTTAGAGTGACTTGCTTAGCCAAAGCAGACCCATTAGGGGCTGTGACGGTTACTTCTTCGTCGTTCAGCTGCGCCATTAAGTCTTTGAACTTGCTTGCCACTGAGACTCCGCATTTCCAGCATACTAGCACTCACAAGAGGGGTTGCCAGGGGTGCTAATACAGTGTATGCTCTGTATATAACAACAAAAACAACATGAGCAATCAAAAGAAACGCAGCTTCCGTTTTGACTCCACAGACCTTGTTCGCTCAGTTGGTATCTGGCGTTCCCCTGAAATCCTCAATGCAATTACCGGCAACATTATTGGACTGTTCGTTGTTACTGTTTTATTTTCTTTTGGTTTTGTGGTTGTTGGTAACTTTACAAAACACAGCAAAATTCGTGCTTTGGCCGACCAGTGCGAATTGCAGATGTTGCAGGCTGGAACCATCGCTCCTGGTAAAAAAATGAGCAGCAGAAGGTACTGCTTCCTTAAAGCCAAGGTCACAGTAAATAGAAGCAGTTCTAAATAATCACTAAAGGGGTAACACCTCTCGAGTGAGCAAGTCGGTAAATTAAACTTTGTCTCCACCTGTTGTGAGAGACCTAAAAACAACAACAATGACAACTTCAAATTTTCCTCCGTCTAGGTGTCGCCGTTGTCCGAAGTGTGGGGAATTTGCACTCAAGACAATTGAGTCAAAACCAACTCCCGAAGGAAAAAGACGCCGATACGGTTGCAAACATTGCGATTATCGAGAAACGACCTACGAGATCCCTAGTTTGTTTTACGATGAATTAGTTGAGCTTCGCAGGACTATGAGAGAAGTAAAAAATCTTATTTCTCCCTCAGCTCCTAGTGAACTACAGCAATCAACTAGACACGTGATTTGCTACTCATGTGATCACTTCGGCGTGAGAGGCTGTGGGTTTGGTTACCCAGAAGCCGGGTCTTTAAAAGCAGAAGGGTGTTTTAATTACGAAACTAAGCAGTAATATACTGATACTGCTTCAGTTTTTATGGATTCTATTCCGGTCCTTGGGACTGCGATTGTCAACGCTCCTTACTGGCTACATCGGTTGTACATGTCAATCGATTATCCAGTAGATAACTTTGTAGTGTTCAATAACAACGGTAGAGGACAGATCACCAAAGAGGTAGATGCTCTACATGAAATCATTAACCCTTTCGTGAAGAAGGTGCATGTGTGTCATCTACCCGCAAATGTCGGCTGCTCAGGCGCGTGGAACTTGATAATCAAGACTTTCATGAAGGAGCCTTATTGGATTATCTCCAATCATGACGTGATGTTTGAGCCAGGGTTTCTGGAAGAGATGCATACTTCCATCCAGGAGGAAACGGTTGGTATCGTCCACGGTGCTGGAGGAGGGTGGGACATCTTCGCTCTCAAGGACTGGGTCGTTGAGAAGTACGGCCTCTTTGACGAAAACTTGTATCCAGGTTACTGCGAGGACATGGACTACGGAATGAGGTTCATTCACGATGATATGAAACGTGTAATGCAACTGAGTAAAGGTTATTACCACGGTACTAAAAAGAACGACTACAGCGACGGCAGTCAGACTTGGCGTTCCGAACCCGAGATTGCCAACGCAATCCACAAGGCGCACGAGATGAATAAGAAGTATCTGCATATGAAATGGAATGAAGCGTGGCAAGGTCATGTCGAAGGAGAGACGTACAAGACTCCTTTTGACATTCCTGAAATGCCAGTTGATTTCACTACCTATGATCTAGAGTTCGTCCGTCGCAAGCACCTGGGTTTTTGATGTCATACACCGTTCGACACGTCGTCAACAGCAAGCTGCTTTCAGTAGACGATGATGCTGCAGCTCAATGCTTTGATGATTATGGTTTAATCTGTCAAGCTTTGACTATTGCTGCTGGTACAGATCTTTCGTATATTGATAATCCTTTTGCTAATGCTTTCCCTGGTGATCATTACCGCCTCTTGGCTGGTCTTCTCACTTCCCTTCGTCCTAATTGCGTTGTAGATGTTGGTACGCATATGGGTACAGGTACTCGTGTGATGTATGACTTCGCTAAGAAAGCAAAAATCCATACTTTTGATTTAACACCGTGGCACGAGTTCGATAAAACATTTTTAGAAAAAGGTGATTTTGTACAGAATGGAGGTCGTTTGACTCAGTACTTAGCTGATCTCACAGAACTTGACAACTTCCAGAAGTTCTCTGCTTTGCTACAGCAAGCAGATTTCATCATGGTTGACGCATGTAAAGATGGAGTGTTTGAAGAAAAGTTTTACTCTTTGCTTTCTACCCTTAATATGGAGAATAAAACTAGGTACATGCTCCTTGATGATATTCGTTTTACCAGCGAACTCATTAACTGGCGTCGTATCGAGAGCCCTAAAATTGATCTAACTAGTTTCGGTCACTTTACTGGGACTGGACTAGTCGACATCTCTAAAGGCTTCAAGTTCTTGCACTGAGGTTAATGCCTTTCTACTCTTCATACCCCACCCAAGGCAGACTTTTCAACAACCTCAAGAGTCTGTTGGAGGGCAAAGGGCTTTCATCTTTTGCGTTGAGTAAGGCAGCAGAACTGTCTCCCACAACTACACGCAAGATATACGCTGATGAAAAGTATATTCCTTCTCCTGATGTTCTAGAGAAGATCTGTTTGTCTCTTGAGTGTCAACCTGGCGACCTTTTGTTTATTAAAGGTATGATGGAAGGAGAAGTTGCAATGGGATCTGGTGTTTTCTCCTGCTGAATACGAACTAGCAGCTCGTGCTTTAGGCGCACCAATCCCTCAGAATGATGCGGAAAGAGCGGCTGCTGCACCCATGGTTGCTATGGTGTTGCGAGAGTTTGGCCGTGGTGGCACTCCTCCTCCGCCAGGGATGGACAACCAGGGTATGCAAAACACTGGTGCCACCCACTCTTTAAACGGGTACCCCAACAACAACCATCCGATGGAGCGCCAGTATCTGGCCTCACGGATGCGTACTGACCCAACCCCAGAGCTGGATCCAGAGATTGTGCAGCTCTTGGAAATGATTGGAGACCAGCCCGAAGCTGTGGACGCAATTATGCATCTACTGTCTTACATCCAGGAGAATCAGAATCAACACATGGATCAACTCTCTTCGCAGAGACCAGCTGAGTGTGATTACCCCAATCTTGGAGACAACTACTCCATGTTGAATGCACCCGGCAGCAATATGATCCCTCCCTCTGTTCAGTTCCAACAATTAAGTTGAAATGAATCGCGCTACTGCATTACGCGAACGAGATGTAAGAAGAGACGCACCAGTTGTTACTCCTGGTGAGTTTCTTCGTCGCTACTTAGCATCTAACTTTATTGAGACTGGAGCACATCCGTCTTCTAGACAAAAAGAAGGGATGAATCCACTACTTCAAGAAGAAGGGAATAGTCTAAAATACATGAAGAAGCCTCGCCAAGGCACCACTTACGACAACCCTGGAGGTTTCTGATGGCTGCTTCAGCATTACGACCAATTGCTAGTTCAGCTGGCAACGTGATCGGTTCAGGTATTAAAACGGCTGCGACATTCGCTCTGTTGGAAAGAGTGTTGGGTCCCCTTTTGGGCGGCGTTCAATCTGCTTTTGCTTCTCCTAATCAGGCGCTCCAAGCAGGTAACACTACAGCTGGTAAGTACACTGTTTCTCCTTCACAAGAAGCATCTATTTATCAGGCAGAACTTATTCAAGATGCTATGAGAAAAGTTCTGGAAGGCGTAGGACTTGTAGAGCCTGGTGGTGGATATAATGCACGCGAATTGATCGATGGCGCACGCGAACGTAACCAAGCAGCACTAAGAGAAACTCGTGCTGGCGAAATCGCTTTGGGCGAGCTGGCCGCTATGCAGGCTACTAACCCTGCTATTGCTCAAGGAGCTGCCACAACTGTAACGTCTGCTGATGATCTTCTGGGTCAAGTTATGGATAGCATCCTTTCTAACGCTAGAGTTAGTGCCGATGCAGCTGTAGGGCAGGTGATCTGATGGCAATTGGTCAAGGTCTGGACTTCGTTACTCAACTCGGAAAAGCAGCATTCAGAAATCCTGAGGGTGCTGGTCAAGTATTTACCGGTCTTCGCAACTCGCTAGGACCGGAGCAAGTTGATGAGCTTATGGGATCGTTGCTTCAACAAGCAAAAAATGCAGTTCAACCTCCAAAAACTGCACTTCAGTACGTAAAGGACTTCGCTGTAGGTTCTATCCCTCTTGGTTTGACCGCAGGAGGAACCGCTCTAGGAAAGGATTTCCTAGCAAGACAAAACAAAAACAACGATGGGACAGGTGCTCCTGGTTTAGACAACAGCGGTGGGGTCCAGCCTCCTCAGCAAGATTCAAGCAGTAACCTCAACACTAATCCCGCTCCGTTTACTTCTGGTCTAGTAGATGATCCGACCTTACTAAGTGAAATTGCTAAACAATTTTTTGCTATAAGGGAAAGAACGGACAATCAATTTGATTATCTAAACTCTCCTGGGTATCTAGACGCCGCTCAAGCTCGTACAAGAGACGCCAAGCTTGCAGTCAATGAGCAGGTGATTAATAGCCTCGAGGCGAGAACTCGAGAAAACAGCAGACGGCAAGAGAGTATTGCTCGCATCAATGCGTGGAAAACAATCGAGCAGGAGACGATTAGAGCTAACAAAGACATTGCTTTAGGGCTTGCGTCGGTTGCTTACCAGGCAGGTATCCCTAACGCTGGTACTCTTTCTGCTCTTTCACCAGTTGTTCAAGCTGGTGCCGCTTCGTTTGCACCAGGCGCTTCTGTCCTTGGTTCCGTCCGCCGTTAATTAATCATGTCAATTCTTGGTACTCTCGGAACTATTGGGGGAACTGCCATTGGCGGTCCTCTTGGAGGAGCGATTGGAGGTGGTTTAGGTTCTACATTAGGTGGTCTCTTTGGCGGCGGAAGTAGCGGCGGAGGGAGTAGTAGTGGAGGTATGGACCCAAACACTGCTCTTTATTTGCAACAGTATGCTTCTGCTGCAGCAGCGGCTAATGCCCCTTTAACTGCTGCTGCTCAGAATTTAGCTGCCATGACTGGCGCTTACACAGGTGCCTTGGGACAACGAGGTGATCTGATTAGTAGTGGTCAAAAAACACAGTTGGCTCTAGCTGGTAATCAAGACCAACAAGCCACTGATTTGATTGGAGGAGAAGCTCAAGGTTTGACTAGTCGTGGGATCCGGCTGCTCGGAGATACTGCTGACGCACGTTTGCAGGTTGAGCAGATGAATCCTAGTTTCGTTCGTGACGCTGGTGCTGCAGTTCTAAGTCTAGAAAATGATCTGTCTAAACAAGCTGCTGGTACCAATATCGATATGAGAAAGGCAGAAGAAACGGGCAAGCTAAATGCTGCCCTTGATCAGGCGTACACTATCGGTGATGTCTTTGATTCTAGAGCTGACACAAAAGGACAAATGGCTCTAAATTCTCAGCTGTTAAACAGCAACATCAAGATGCAGGAAGTAAAAGATCTAGGTTCGTTGGCAAGAATTCAAGCTGAAGGCAAACGTCAGATGGCACTGCGTCGTCAAGGAACTAACATGGCGCTAGCAGGAACGAGAAGTTTTGCATGATCGGCACTAGTGTTATTGGTGACTCAACTACAGTTGGCGCGTGGTTAGATACTCTCGACAAAACTCAAAAAGATGCATTTAAGTTCTACTGCAAGAACTGCGTCAGTGATATTGAGGCATTCCTGTACTCTCGTTTTCTTCAACCGGGATATGCAGGGTCAATCTCTGATCTAACTGCATACGTTCAAGAAAAATACCCTAAAGAGGATCTCAGAAAAATCTTATTGATTGAGATTGATTCACTAAAAGTAGACATCGGGAATGTCCGTCAAATGACTTTGACTGGAATGCTTGATCATGCCACTGCTGCTACTAAAATTTCCGTTCTTCAAAAGGAACTTAGATCTCACATCCAAGCCGTCAGACAGCTCACTGATGGTGTTGATCGCCGTGGGCTTTTACTGGCTGGCGCTGATCGTTGTCTTCGTGAATTAAATAATACTTTTGAAGATGTGCCCGCGATGATGGCTCTGCTTGAAGAAGCATCACTCGTCATTTGGGGCACTATCGAACGAGAGGAGAAGAGTTAAACCTTCTCCATCAAAGAAAGTAGATTGTTTAATTCCACTCGAAAGATACCCATAAAGGAGTCGTTTACTCCAAGAGAAAGACTGAGAACGTCTTCTTCTACCGTGGCTCCGAAGGGGAGAATGCAAGCTGGTTGCTTGGAAACTGGATTGCCTTGAACGTCAGTCCACGTAATTAACTCATCTTCCATAGATCCTTCAAACAACACCTCAGGCATGTGACGCACGATCTTGGTAAGCTTTTCATTTAGCGTATAGCAGCTCAATCCGTAGAACAAGATTGGTTGTTCGTGATCTGGGACCCTACCCATGAACTTGAAGTGATAAAAGACAAGCCACTCGTCTCCAATCTTGACTGGAGCTGTGGAATTAAAAGTTGGAAACTCTCCAGTTACCTTCTGCAGTACCGAAGCGTCGATCCTTTTTTCTTTCTCTCCAGGTGTCTTGATGACAATCGGTACGGTCGAGTAGAGGAGACGAGTTTTGTCGTCGTCTCGGAAGAAGCACCAATTTTTCTCTGAGCCACCATCTACATGGTTTAATCCAATCTCAGGGTAGAAAGCATCTACACACTGACCGAAACGATTGAGTTCTCCCACGCAAACTTTGGGATTTTTTGCCATTTTGTGAATGGTGTTATCCCAGCGTGAAGCGTAAGCGCTGGTAATGAATTGACACATTAGGTTTCCCTGTGAGTCATGAAACAACCGTGGGTCCTCGTAACTAAGTTTGTGAGGGTTATTTCTTATTTTCTTGGCTCCCACAATTGTGTCGTCACCAATCAGTTCACCTACATAGACATCTGTAGGAACACTGTTGTAGTAGAAGTACTTCATGTCGTGCCGGAACACAAATGGTTCTGGCTGAGAGCGCCACGCAATCAGTTGATGACCGTCGTGATCAAACAAGCAAGGACTAAAGTTAGCTACCGAACGGAAAGGAAGTCCTCGATTAATTCTGGTGAACACACCTCCAAGATCTTCAGCTTGTTGGTAAACACAAGGTCCTCCGTGTTTATACATGCGCACTCTAGACGGGTAACACACGCTGCTCATCGAGGCGTGGTATCGAATGTGCTGAGTACTCATTTGGACAGATCCTCCATTGCTTTTTCAAATCCGAGCGCAATCCGATCCCAGCGATAGCTGGGGTTCTGCGTAACTTCGTAGCACTCTTCGGCTACTTCGTCTCTATATGCCTTGTCGTGATAAAGCTTGTTGAGATGATCGACAGCAGAAGTAACGTTGATAATTCCTCTTTCAACGCTGAGATCTTTATCCCGAACCCAAGCCGCGACATCGATTAGACATCCGCTTCCGCGCCAAATATCTCGGCACGACGTGTGGTCAGGAACCACTTGTGCTTTTCGACATGACGCATGCTCAAAAGGCACCAGTCCCCAACCCTCTCCATCTGCTGTATTTATACCAACGTCACAGGAGTTATAAATTAAGTTTAGTGTTTCGTCGGTAGGAGGAGCCATATAGTTGATGTTCCGTGCAGTCATAATCAACCGATTTGTCGGGTCTAGATCGCGTCGTTTCATTTCTGAGTCAAAGATTTCACGAATACCCCAGCCCAAATCTTTCTCACTCATATGGAGATAGAGCATGGTGTCTGGCTTGTCCTTTGCAAACTCAGCAAATGCCTGGATTGTCAGGTCAATTCGTTTGCGAGGTTGGTTGCGATTAGCGTTTAAGACAATGAACTTGCCTGGAGGGAGACTCAGCTTTTTTCGAGCTTCCTCCTGATCCATGGGAAAAAATTTATCTGCGTCAATTCCGTGAGGAAGAACACCCAACATCTTCGGTTCGACGTTGTGGTTTTGAATTCGTTGAGCTTGCTGCACTGTAAAGGTGACTGAGAAATCCCAGTCCTTCACGTACCTGAGCATAGAATCTACATACCGCTCAGAATCGATGGGGAAATAAGGTATGAATTTAAAACCCAGAGTTGGTTGCAGAAAGTGAATCTTCTCCCACACCTGATTGATCATCCAGATATCGTTGAGAGCGATAATAAAGTCAGGTTTTTCTTCTTCGACAACTGAAGGCAGACGAGCCAAACCAAAACGATCACCAGGGTGGACTCCTGCTGCAGGGTAAATTTTAAAATCGTATGGATGGGGATCTCCGTTATAGTTAATACCAAACACTACAACTTCATGGTTTTTGCTGAGGTGCTCTAAAAGACTATGGGTTACACGTGCAAAACCCGTATGAGAAACTGCATCTCCGTACCAGAGAATTTTGGACATACAGAAGTAGAATCTTTCTAACACTATACAGACAGTTTTTAGATATGCCGAGTAGAGAAACTTTTGCGTACAGGAGAGCTTTACGGTTAAAGGCTCAACGTGCTGTCGATACCGATGTAGATAATTTTGGTGTAGATAATGTATTCGCTAGAGCACAGGATGACTTCCTTACTTTTTGTACTGTTCTAGATAAACCACCAGCACAACATATGCTGGAGTGGCACAAACATCTTGTAACTGGTGAATCAAATAAATATTTGTTGGATATAGCTGGACCCAACCTCGACATTCTTGCTCCTCGTGGTTCGGCAAAAAGTACGGTTCTAAACTTGTTTACCGCGTGGGTGATCGGTCGCCACACCACACAGAAAAGACCGCTTCAGATTATCTACTGCTCCTACAACATCAACACTGCCATCCCTAAAAGTCGGATTATCAAACAGATCATTGACTCAGCGACTTTCAGGAAAATTTTCCCGCGAGTGCAGCTCCGCCAGGGTATGCAGAGTGATGTTGGTTGGTCAATTGATTTTGACTATGCAGGAATCAGTCGAGTGGGTGACGAGGAATTTACTCTTCGTGCTGCTGGACTGAGGGGCTCGATTACGTCTAAACGTGCTCACCTTGTCATCGTGGATGACCCCATTAAATCCAGCGCAGATATTAAAAACCCTGCGATTAGAGAGGAAATGAATAACAACTGGTCAAGCGTTATCGCACCGATTGTTTTTGAAGGTGGTCGTTCGATCTGTCTAGGAACACGATTCCATCCGTTAGATATTCATAAAACTATGTTTACCCCTCAAAAAGGTTGGAAGCAGGTTTCACAAGAAGCGATTACTTATGACAACGATGGTGATCCTGTTAGTTATTGGCCTAGTCAGTGGTCTGCAAAATACTTGCTACAACAGAAAGAATTAGATCCTGTTGCATTTGCTTATCAGTACCAACAGCAGGCAGTTATGTCTTCTGATTTGGTGTTGTCTCCTGACCTCATTATTAAAGGAGAAGTAGCTACTGAGTTTGATTCTCTGGCTGTAGGTATTGACCTTTCTGCTAGTAAGAACGAAACGTCTGACTACACGGCGTTCGTTTTAGGCGGAAGATTGAAAGACGACTACTACATCGTGGACGCTCACCAGATCCGCACAATTGGAAATTTAGAAAAAATCGATCTTCTCTGCGACATGTTGGTGGAATGGGGAATCCTCGTACTGCAAGACGGAGAGTATTTCCCTACACACTCAACTGTGACGCTCGTAGTTGAAGCTGTGGCTTACCAAGCTAGTCTTGCTGCTGACATACGAAGGGTTCTATTGAACGAGCGTGGTTTGCATAACCTCCATGTCCATGAGGTGAAAGGGTTTAGGGGTGACAAGATCGCCAGATTCAGGGGCACCTTAGGTCTCTTGGAAAACAAGAAAGTGACCTTTAACAAGTACCGCAAGTTCGACGCATTGATTGACCAGTTGATCAATATTGGCGCAACTAGTCACGATGACTTGTTAGATGCCTATGTCTGGCTTATGACTTTCCTCCAAAAACGAGGTCAATTCTCTGTTGAGTACTAATGAAAAAACTTCTAATTCTGGTTACTGCTCACGATCCTCTGTCTCGTTTTGACCCACTGCTCAAGTGTCTAAAGGAGTATGCACAATTTCCTATGCAAACGACGGTGGTTATTTATATCGATTACGAGCACATGCGAGATCAAGAAGCTCTGCGTGACTTGATTGATGCAAACGTCTGTGAGAAGTTGAACATTGAACTTGTTGCTGCTCCTGCTAACTGCAAGGGTTACTACCTCTGCTGGGCACATAAAAATTTACTGCGATTAGCTGTTACTCAGAGCACTTATGATTACTACATGTACTCAGAGAATGACATGTTGTTCACTCTCGACCACTTGAACTACTGGTTGGAAAACAAGGATATGTTGAAGGAACTAAACCTAGAACCTTCGTTCTGCCGCTATGAGCTGAACGATGATTTGAGAATCCCCTTCGACAATTACAAAAGATACAACCTGACCGAGATTACAGAAAATGTCTGGCACGACATCCCTCACAACGCAAAGGTCTACTTAACTCCCACGCATGAGAAGTATTTAGGTTTCATTCTCCTAGGTAACCCCTACTCAGGGATGATGATCCTCGATCAAGAAATGGCTGAAGAGTACATCGCCTCTGTAAGCTCACACCCTGAGCTCAGCCATCGCATGGTTGGTCACCGTAACTGGCCTACTGCAGATCGTTCATCTATGGGCATTGCCTTTGAAAACCTCGAAGATGGTCAAGACCACAGACGCGTGGTTCCTCTGGTGCATAGAGGTGACTGGGTGACCATAGCTGACGAAGGTTTGATACGTCACTTGGATACAAAGTATTCCGATACACTTCTGAAGCAGGCAGACTGCATAACTACCGAGAACATGTTTGTATGAACACTATCGATAACGTCAATCACCCATCGCACTATACGGCTGGAGGTATAGAGTGTATCGATGCGATTAAGTCTGCGCTTACCGACGAAGAGTTTTTTGGCTACTGCAAAGCTAACTGCATCAAATACATCTGGAGAGAAAACCATAAGCAAGGAGTTGAGTCACTAAAAAAAGCTCAGTGGTACTTAGACCTGTTGATTAAGGAGAAAGAGGTAGAATGATGATTATTTACTGAGCTATGGATATCCCGGCCTTTGGAACTGTGTACGGGCAGGTTGCATCCCTGCCTTATGCAAGTGGTTTTAGATGGACACCCTCTGACGGTCCTAAGACTTTCTCAACGTGCCGGGGCATCAGCGTAATTACCACCAACAATACCGATGTTGTTTATATCGAGTTAAACGACGGACAGGGACAACTTATTCCTATGGGTGGGTTCGTTAACAACCCTCTGCTTTCAGTTGGTGCCACCACTATTTCTGGTGGTGACATCACGTCCGCCGTTCTTCTTTTCTGATGAACTACAACCAAGCTTCTCAAATGCAAAACTCCATGCGTGGTGAGAACCGCTATGGAGACTTTGTTCGCCAAGGACTCAACCAAGAAGCAGGTGCTCCTCCCCCACCTCCTCCGCCGAACGGGGACTCTGATGAAGCTTTTGACCCCAATATGGATGAGAGAGCTGACGTAGAAGTCATGAAAAGACAGCTTCTGGCATCAGCGAAGGATCGCAGGTAGCATGTTGCTACTAGCAAGCGTTTCGTGATTATTGATTGTTTTACGTACTTCAACGAAAAAGAGCTTTTGGAGTTGAGAGTACGGACTCTTGAGAATCACGTAGATGGTTTTTTGATCACGGACGCTGACCGCACTCACAGGGGAGACAAGAAAGCTTTTTCCTGTGTGGATACTATTCGTGAGCTTGGGCTCCCAGAAGACAAGATTCAAGTTCTGCACGTAGAGCTACCAAACGTTACGGAAGCTCCCGACCCATGGATTCGAGAAAGAGGACAACGAGATGCTTTGAGCGTCGGTCTTCACATGCTTGACGATGACGACTACTTCATCTGCTCTGACTGCGACGAGATCACGAATCCTTCTGCACTTGAAGCGATTAAGAGATCAGTCGATATGGAGGAAAACAAAGTAATTAGAATGAGCATGAGCATGCACTATGGACGTGCAGATCGTCAACTTATCTCTCCTGAAGGTGAACTTTTTGATTGGCGTTGCGGCGTGGCTAGCACAGTCGGTAAGCTCAAAGAATTCGGAACTTTATCGGCGATGCGAGCGTCGACTGATAATTATTACGTTGGTGTTCGCAACGCTGGTTGGCATTTCTCTTGGATGGGAGACTCGGACCGAAGAAAAATCAAGCTCCGGAACATCGCCGAGTACTACATTTGGGACAAACCCGAAGTACAGCAGCTGTGCGAGGATTTTGTTGCTAAACCCGGCAATACCGATATGCTCGGACGCGAAGACCATTTACTAACTGAGTATCCTCTTGAGGATTTGCCCGAAGAGGTGGTTAAACTAGAGAGAGTTAGAAAGTATCTTCTTCCCGATGACGAACAAGATGCCACCTGAGCTCCTAGAAAAGTTTAAGAAAAAGCAAGAAGGGGGTGACGAAGAGCAGAATGAAAAGCGTAAGTCTGCTCGTGACAAATCCCGCAAAGCCAAGGAAATGCGTCAAAAAGACAAGTGACTCTGAATGTCGTCCTCAACAGAAATTAGAAATCGATTTGAGGAGATCCTAGAAGCCGCAAGGACTCAGGATCGCTCAAGTCAATCAGCGACGATGGTTGTGCTTAGTCACATCCAGCAGATGGTCTTGTACATGATCAAGAAGGGTATTACCTTCTACTGCGAACAAGATACATACAAGAGCCGTACTAGGTTCCTAGACGACGTTATTGCCCTTAACAGGCTTGATATTCGATTCCCTTCGATTATTAGGAATTTCCTGATCGACGGTTGCGGCTTGTTTTACTTCCGTCCTGATGAGAAACTGAAATATCAGATCTATTTCTTCAACAAAAACCAGTACCGGGTTTACCACGACCTAAACGGTTCTGTCGAAGAAGTTGTCATTCTCTATAGCTATAAAGTTAAGAACAGCAACTTAGGTCTGCCTTCAACGACATACGGACAGAACAAAAGATACGTTCGTTTATCTATTACAGCAGACGAAATAACAGAAAACGAGAGTGATTCTGAGCTTAGCTTTGAGTTAGAACCTGGAAGTGTACTGACTCCATCTAACACAAGAAAGAATACTCTGGGTTTCGTACCTGCTGTAGAGGTTCTAAACAAGCCAAACGCATCAGGAACAGAGGGTGAGGGCGAATTTGACCCATTTATGGAGCAAATTGTGCTCCATGATCAGATTATTCGCAATGTTGCCAAGAATATCGAGTTCTTTGGCAACCCCACCCTGATTAGTTCCCGTCCCCGTAGTGATCTGGTCGAAGCTAACGACGCCCAGAACACTTTCCGCCCGACAATCAGCAGTCAGAGCGGATTTGCGGGTCAAAGCACCCCCTCAACAAGGGTTAGCGAGCCTTTTGGCACCGCTATGGGTGGTGGGCTGCGTGTTCCGCGAATTATTGCGAACATTGAGCCCTCAGATCGAGTCGGTTACATGACTCCAGACCCTGTGTCTGGGGATATGAACCGTTATTCGCTGTTATTACGCGAAGAAATTCGTACAGCGCTTGGCGGAGTCGACGAAATCTCAATCTCAGCTGGTGCAACTGCCACAGAGATCAAAGGTCTCACTGGTAGAGCGCAAGCAACTGCTCTTCGGAAAAATAAGTCGTTTCTGACCTACGGATTTTGCCGTTTGTTGGAGATGATTATCTACCACCAGGAAGAAATTTTCCGAGAGTCCTTTATTGTTGCTTCGGGGATGAAAGTTCCCACACCTCCAAAGGAACAAACTCCAGAAACCTTAGAAAAGTATCAAGCCTCTCTAAAAAGGTTTGAACGTAAGGTCGACACGGAGATTAAGACCGCTATCGAGAAGGGCAAAGTCCCTCCTGGTGTAGTTGGTCTTCCTGAAGACGGTGAGCGTGAGGTGACTTATCGTTACCAAGGTGATGTCTACGAAGACACCGCTTACGACATCAACCAGAAGTCGATTGTTGTCAGAAACTTGCAAGAACTAGGGGTAGACAGTGTGGAAGCACTGAAATTCCTTTTCCCTGAAAAGACTGATAACGAGAGAGCGGAAATGCTGCAGGGTTTCCCATTTCGTATGGTTCAACAAACTCAAGCAGCAATGCAACAATTCCTGGTATTATTAAGCCAGATGATGCAATCACCGCACCCTCTTGCGCCGGATCAACCACTTGCGGCTGATCCTAGACTGAACATCACACCGCTCCTTTACAGGACGTTTGACCATCTCGCTGAAGAACTAACTTATTCCGGTAGCTATGAGCCAGCAGATCCAAGCTTCGACCCCGAGCCCGGTCTCCCAGGCGGTAGCACCGTCAGTAACCAGCGACCAGGTCTCAACCGCTTACCCACAGTGGGTACCCCAAGCAGCTACCCCGGTGGCAGCTTCGGCACCTACAGCCCCCTCGCCACAGCAGGTAACACAGGCTACGGCCCCTATTACCAACAACCAGTACAGCCAGTCTCCGTCGCAGTCCTTCCCGAACAATCCTTGGGAAGCAGCGATGGGTTCGCTGGAGCGGGTGCTGACCCAGGTCAACTCTCCCTCCCCCAGCCCGACTCAGTGGTCGCTCAATCAAGCGCCACAGGCGGATACAGCAACGCTCAGTCAGCCTTCACAGGCCCAGCCTTGGGCTTACCAGGACCCGCAGGCAGCGCAGACATTGCGTACCAGCGCCTCACCGACCCAAACTTCCTCGCAGGCTTCTACGGCACCCAGCCAAATAAGCCTAAGCAACGTAAGCGAAGAGGTCGTTAGGCACTTCGGGATCGAAGCTCCTGGAATCCTCAATCAGTACTCATGTGCTCTTGAGGACATGCTGATTGATCAGTCTCAGCGTTACGACGTTCTGAACCAAAGGGCTGGTGCGATGCATCAGATTCTTACTCACCCTGATCATCTGGCTGACTACACAGATCGCTATTTCACTGAGGTCTACCCCGTGGACATCGGTGATGAGATGGGACAGCAAGGTGGTTATCAGCAGCCACAGCAGCAGTATCAACAACAGTTTGATATGCCTGCCGTACCTGCTGGCGCCGGTGGTCAGCAAGGCTCCATAGCTCCTCAGCAGCAGTGGGAAGGCTTCTCTGAAGTTATGAACCGCAATCCTGAGAACGCTTGGCGTTACCTCCAAAACATGAACCAAGACGCTATGCGTAATAAGCTTTTGTTCATGGAAGGAGCATAAGCTAGGTTTAAATCGGTTCTCCTTGAACCGGGTGTTGGATACAGTGCCCCCGTCGTAAGTGCGGGGGTATTTTTTTGGCTTAGTATTAGCTGACTCACAGTTTTAAGCTATGGCACTCTCTCCTGATGCTGCTGGCACTCGCATGATTCCTTTGCAAGTAGCTCCTGTTCAAGCAAAAGCTGAACCCAACAAAAAAGCAACTGAAATTACTCAGTCAGTAGAAGTTGTAGAGGCTTCTTCTTCTGATGGTTTTGACGAAGGTGTCGAAATCTCGCTTGTCCCTCCCATCGGTTGAATCCTTTTCATCACCATATCTTCTGCAATTCTTAGTCCTCTTATTCCTGCATAGCCGCAGACAAATGAAAGGGCTACAGCTTCCTTAGGACTGAGTTCTAGTCTTTCTGCAATAGCAGGGCTAACGAACTCAGCCAGGAAAAAACCAACTACCGCTGTTTTTAACAAACACGCCATTAGTTTTTTTGGGTGCAAAATAGAATCTGTGATCGATCCTGACATCGCAGCCATAAATTGTTCAGGGTCGTCTGTTAGAACATCCAGAGCTTTTTCGGCGAGGTAGTTCATCGGCTCTCCGAAACTATAAATATTTTAAATGATCTAGCATTTAAAAAACAGAAAGAAGAGTATGACTTACGCCTCTCAAACTAACTGGAAGTACGACAAAAACCTTTATCACAATATACAGTCAGGGCCACAGCGCACAGAGGATACTCTCGACTTAACAGATACGTACAAACTGGTATCAAGTGGATACCGAATGCCCAATGGGAAACAACAAAGTTATTACACCGTTTTAGACGCTGGACCAAATTTCGGGATTATTACCCCTGGTCCTCCGATGACTTTTGCGTCGGAAATCAATCAACCGACATACCCAGAAAGCAAAACCATCACAGTCACGGTGGTCAATACTTCTGCTGGTAATCGCTTCTACTTCGATGGGGTCGAAAACACCAACTTTTTTATTTTTGAAGGGAGTACATACACTTTCGATATTTCAGACGTTTCACTAGTACCTCATCCTTTTAAACTCAGTCTTACTGCAGATGGGACACATGCAGGAGGTACGCTTCTAACTGACGGAGTGACGTATTCAGGAGTGCCCGGAACTCCTGGAGCGTTTGTAAAAGTGGTAGGTCAGTTACTTCCAATGGAAGTTATTTACCCCTACTGCCAGACCCACCCAAATATGGGTGGTACTACAAACTTCCCATATGGAGGTGTGCCTACTAACAATCCTCTCTACCAAACCACAAACTGGAGAACTGTTCCTCCTGCAGTTCCTGGTTACTGGAGCAACTACACCTCATTTGAGTTTCCAGCGGTTTCTGGTCAGCTCACTCTGCAGGACGGTTTTAGATATCAAAACCTTTTCAAAAGCAACACTGCTTCAACACCTCAAACCGCTCTTGGTGGGCAGCCTGGTCTGAGAAGCAAGGGAGCTTACACGTGGTGGGGTGCCTTCGCACCTAACAATCAGTCTTACTCTCCTTTTCAGACACCTCAAGCAGAGGGAACACAAACGGGAAGTACAGGTGGTGGTGTCTCCTACCCACGCGCTCAGTATCCGACAATAATTAACAAAACAGGGGATACCTCAGGGTCTAGAGCTGCGTGGGTTTACAACCCTCCTGTTTACTGTGAAACTTTTAGTGAGATCGTGCGATCTAAGCTTCCTGGAACCCTGGATAGCAACATCCGTCGGATGTATAGAGGTAAGTCCTCTATATATGTCACAAACTATGGCGGTGTCTACGGCATGATTGGAGAGGCTTCTCGAAACGTACAACGCACCTTTAGCGCTAGTGTTAATTCTGCTGGTGTTATCGTAAAGTAACCGCTAAGAATGCAACACCCATGTAGTGTTTTAGTAACGCTACAACGTAGACTTAGCAGGTAGTTTCTACGGAACTTATCGATGTTTATCGATAATGATTTTCCGAAGATTCTTGGTGCGGAACTGTATCGTCCCCACCCGGCTTACATCGTGGAAATGGCTGCAGAGCCTGTAATTGTCCACGATTTTTCCAAACAGCCGGGCCAGACTGTACAGCTTGATCGCTACAAGTTCTTCGGCAATCCTGGATCGAAGGAGTCTCGCGAGCGTACAGCTGAGCAGACCATCGGTACAGCTAACTCACGCAACATTGTCAAGGACAAAGTCCTTGTAACTCTTCG
>Ga0099849_1000283_pt1 | contig 23244 bp, 17 predicted proteins | sample CB_VirMetaG_4_FD_78177 | JGI IMG/M metagenome (GOLD analysis project Ga0099849, IMG submission 78177) | Freshwater to marine saline gradient viral communities from Chesapeake Bay - CB_1508_1M Viral MetaG | ecosystem: Environmental > Aquatic > Marine > Coastal | place: USA: Chesapeake Bay... | reverse complement strand
CCATCCCTTGTCTGAACGACGCTAGGGCATGAGAGCACCTGACAGGTTGGCACCCGTCAGGTTCGCACTGGTGAGGTCGGCTCCCGTCAGGTCGGCGTCGGACAAGTAGGCGTTGTACAGGTTCGCCCAGTACAAGTCCGCTCTGGTCAGCTTCGCCCTGTACAAGTCCGCCTCGACCAGGTCCGCACCGCCCAAGTTTGCCTCGGTTAGGTTCGACCTGTGCAGGATCGCACCGACCATGTCGGCACCGGCCAGGTCCGCACCGACCAGGTTTGCCTTGTAAAGGTCGGCCCCGGCCAGGTACGCACCGACCAGGTTCGCACCAGCCAGGTTCACCTCGATCAGGTTTGCCCTGGGCAGGACCGCACGACACCCCGCCGGATCGCCTTCAAGCCACAGCTCGTGCAGCCTAAGCACTTCAGACAAGTCGATGTTCATTAGTTGACCTCCTCCAGTCATGGTCGTCTCTCTGTCTCTCAACTCACCAACAACCAACCCATAACCACACATACCAAACAACCCTTTCTGCTCTCACCCAAACCAACCAAACAAACAAACAAACCAACAACACACACACACAACCAACAAACAAACCAACAAACCAAACACACCAACCAGCACAAACACACCAACAACCCTGAGGGCTGCTGGTGTGTGGTGCGCTGGTTGTGGTTTTGTTGAGTGTGTGATGGGTGTGGTGTGTGTTTTGTTTGGTGTGTGGGTGTGTGGTGTGGTGTGGGTGTGTGGTGGTCGACCTGTGTGTGGGGGCAGGAACCTGGCATGCCTGTGTGTGGGGACAGGTGGCGCACGAGTCCGAGCCTCGGCTCGGCACGTGGTGCCCACCGGCTCAGGACTTGATTGCCAGTACCCCCGTCCCTTTAATAAACGTCTTAGGTTGGTGTGTGTTGCGGTGACGGTGACGGTGTGGGTGTGGGGGTGTTTTTGGGTGTGGTTTTCCCTGGGTCCCTCCAAGCATTGAGGCTGCTTTTGCCTTGACCTCGCTTTGGCCTTTGCGGGTCTGCCCCACGCGCGGTATGTCGCAACGTCTTTGCCCAGGTGTGTTGAGGCGTGGGGGCACCGGCCCCTCTGACGGGCGATTCACCCAGGGTTAGTGGGGACACGGTGTGTGTGTTTTGAGTGTAGGGGTTTGGTTGTGTGGTTGCAAGTGTTATGTTGGTTTTTATGGTTGATGGTTTTAGGCGTTTTGATGGTGCTGGGGTGAAGGATTTGGATCGTGGGTCTGTGAAGGTGCCTGGTTGGGTTCAGGGGGTGGTTGATGGGGGTGTTGTTGATGAGAGGTTTAGGGAGTTTTTTAGGGGGAAGGCTTCGGGGTTTCAGAAGCGTGAGATTTTTTTGAGGGTGTTGGAGTCGGGGATTGGGAAGGTTTCTGCTGCGCGTGAGTTTGTGGGTTGGTCGCAGCAGGCGTATTCGCAGAATCGTTCTCGTTGGCCTGCGTTTGCGGCGTATGTGGATGCTGTGTTGGCGGTGTCTGGTCGTGAGGGTTTGCCGGATTCGCGTGAGGGTTGGCGTGGCCGGTTTGTTGAGTTTCGTGAGCATTTTTTTGGTATGACTTCTCCGTTTTTTCATGCTCAAGTTGCGGCGGTTGTTGATTCTGGGCGTGTGAAGGGTGGGGATATTTTGATGTGTTTGTTTCCTCCTGAGCATGGTAAGACGACGTTTGCTGAGGATTATTGTTCTTATCGTTTGGCGTTAGATCCTGATTTTACGATTTGTGTGGGGTCGGAGCGTCAGGATATGTCGAAGAAGATTTTGAAGCGTGTTCAGCAGCGGATGGAGATTTCTGGTCCGGTGCCTGATTATGTTCGTTATTTTGGTCCGTTTGAGCCTCAAAAGGGTCGGAATGCGAATCGTCAGCCTTGGGGTGCTGAGGCGTTTGATGTTTTTAAGAAGGGGTCGTTTGATGATCGTGAGTTTTCGATGCAGGCGTTGGGGATTGGGTCTGGTATTGCGGGGACTCGGACGCAGATGTTGTTGGTTGATGATGTGATGTCGTTGCGTAATTTCAATCAGGCTGCTTCGGTGTTGGAAACGTTTCGGCAGGATTGGTTGTCGCGTCCTGGGACTAAGGGGTTTACGTGGATTAATGGGACGCGTGTGGGGGAGGGTGATGTTTATGAGCGTTTGTTAGATGAGGGTTTGGTTGATCATCTGATTATTTTTCCGGCGATTAATGATGATGGGGAGTATTTGTGGCCTGAGCGGTATTCGCCGGAGGAGTATGAGCGGATGCGGCGTAATGTGGGGGAGGAGGCTTGGTGGCGTAACTATATGCAGAAGCCTCGAGCTGCGGGTGCGTCTACGTTTGATGAGAATAGTATTGATTCGTCTTTGCGGCCTGGTTTGTCTGTTAATTCTGAGCCGTTTATGGGTGCTCCTATTTATGTGGGGTTAGATCCGGCTATTGGTGGTGTTACAGCAATTTGTGTTTTGCAGCATATTGTTGACGATTTGGGGCGTAATTATGTGCGTGTGTTGGATTCGCGTGCGGAGCCTGGGTTTACTCGTTATGAACAAATTTGGGCATTACTTGAGTCTGTGATTATGCAGTGGCATAGTTTGGGGCATCAGGTTACTGATGTTGTGATTGAAGCGAACTCGTTTCAAAAAGGCATGATTTTAGATGACCGTTTGTTGGAGTTGCAGTCGAAGTGGGGTGTAAGAGTTCGCGGTCACAATACTGGCAAAAATAAGTACGATGAAAATCATGGTATTCCACAAATTCCGTTATCTATGGGGCGTGGTTTGGTGGAAATTCCTTGGGCTGAAGATCATTTAACGCGTGCTCGTATGGAGCCGTTGATTGCGGAGTTGCGTTCTTGGCGACCAAAAGCTAGCGGCAAGTCGTTGCGGCAGGATAGATTAATGGCGTTTTGGTTTTGTTGGATTCTTTGGAAAGAACGCCAAACAAATATTCTTCCTGGGGCTGGTTCCCAGGATTGGAGTTTTAATAACTCTTACGAATCTATGGGTAAAAGTTATTTAGAGTGGAGACAGGCGTTTTAATGCATAATCCAATGGTTACTAATAACGATATGTTGTGGGCTGTTTGGCCTGTGATTTATCGTGAGATGGAATTGCGGCGCGAAAATCGTTCAGTTTTGTTAGATCACATGCAGGATGTGATGCACCGGTATAACGGTGAGTGGGCTGTGCCGTATCCGGGTTCTGATGCTGGGCCGGATTTGCCGCCTCTTGGCCCTGCTATTGTCACTGATGCTATTGACCATACCGGCATGATGGCTGGTTCTGTGTCGCCTAACATTTTTTGTCCGTCGATGAATCCGGGTGAAAAAAAAGCGGACATGAACGCACGTAAGCGTAAACAGTCTTTGGATTATGTCTGGTATATGAGCGGCGGCAAATTGTTGTGGCGTAAATGGTACCGGCAACTTGCCGGTTATTCTACGTTTGCGATGAATCTTGTGTGCGATTGGGAACATGAGGTTCCTCGCATTCAGGTTTTAGACCCATTAGGTGTTTATCCTGAAGAAGTTACTAATGGGACGATGACTCCACCGAAGTCGGCAGGCATTGTGCATGTGTTGCACAAGGATGCTGTGTTGCGAATGTTCCCGTTTGCTTCGTCGCAGATGCGGGATTCTTACGGTCGGAAGGGTGTTATTGATCCTGAAGGCCCGCAGATGTGGGAACTTGTTGAGTGGGTTGATGAACAGCAACGAGTGTGGGGTATTTTGGGGCCACGTGATACGCCGATCTATCGGGCGCATCGTGAAATTGGTCGAGAAACACATATGCCGTTGCATTGGTCACCGAATCCGTTGGGTATGTGTACGGTTTTGATGCCTGAACGTGTGTCGCTTGATAAAACTGTTTCTCAAGTTGCACACATTTTAAGTATGACTGATTTGCAGTCGCGTCTTATGGCGTTAGATATTTTGTCGTCTGAGCGAAGTATTTTCCCTGATCGGGTTATTGTTGGTTCGTCGACTAATCCTCCTACGCTTGTTGGCGGTAGGTGGCATGATGGCATTGACGGCGAACCAAATATTATTTTAAACGCTGAACAAGTTTTTACGTTAGGTAACAGTCCTGATCCGAATGTGAAAATTGGGATGGATCGTTTGGAACGCAACGCAAAAACGTCTGCTGGTTTGCTGCCTCAAATGATGGGTGAAACACCGGGTGGGGGTTTGCGTACTGGTCGAGCTAATGAAGCTATTTTTAGTTCTGCTGCCGAACCGCGTATTCAAGAGTATCACGAAATCGGTGAATTTTGGGCAACCAAAATGAATGAGCGTGTAATTGAAGCTTACAACGTTTATTGGCCTTCTAAAAAGTATGTTGTGTTTACTGGTAATCGTGGGCATTCTGAGATTGCTCGTTTTAGCCCGAAAACGCATTTGGATTCGCGGTGGAATGCAACGCAGTATTCTGTGCCTGGAGCGTCTAGTAGTAGGTTGACTGTTGAACTAAGTCAAATGTTGGCTATTGAAGCTATTTCAATGGACGATTTCCGTATGGCTCATCCGCATATTCCTGATGCGGAAACCACTAAAAAGAAAGTTGACCAGGAAGCATTAGAGCGCAGTTTGCGTCGTTTCATTGAAGTTGGCATTGAGAATCAAACGTTGTCTATTGAAGATCAAATTGTTCTCGGGGAACAACTTGAAAAAGGTGAATCTTTGTTAGCGTCTGTAAAAGAAATGCAAAGAGCATCGCAGGAACGTCAAGCAGCGTTGCTTGCTGAACAACAAGAACAAATGGAAGGTGTCCAAATGGGAGCATTGCCTGGTGCTAACCCGATGGGTGCAGATCAAGTGCCAGGTTTGCAGGGGTTGCCTGTCGAAAATGCAAATCTTCCTGAAGCTCCTTCAACGTTTGAACCGAACGCTAACCAGAGAGGGTTGTTTAATCTGATTGGTGCAACACAGAAAGGTATGCGGTAATGCCTCGAGCAAGAAAAAAACCTCCTGTGTTAGATGCGCCACAAGCATCTCATGGAGAACGGGCTGCGTTGTTGGAAGCGCAAAGGCAAATGCCTGTTCCTACTGATAAGCTTATACAGTCTGCATCTCAACCTCCTCCCCAGGGGGGGAATCGGGCAGTTCCCCCAGGGTTGGGTGCAGAGCAGGTGCTGCGTCTTGCGGCGACGCAGTTACCTGTGCGGGGGCCTGGCCTTGGGGAACCTACTGCTCGTCCTGATGAACCCATTACTTCGGGTTCTCCGAGCGGCCCAGGGCCAGGCCCGCGCGTTATGCAAAACAATGTTGCAAATATTTTATCAATGATTGCTTCGCGTGTTGACAGTCCTTCTGTTAATGCGTTAGCGCAACGTGCGGCCGAGCTTGGTTTGTAATGGTTTATGTTTTTTCTGGTGTTGATTCCGACGGGTATAACCCGTCGAATTTGTCGTCTAACGATTTAATTGGTTGGGACGCAATTCAAAAAGCGGAACGTTTTGCCGCTAACCCTGTGTTAGCTCAAGACCCGCAGTTGTATGCGATGATGGTGCAGAACCAGCAAATTGATGTGACGCAGTTGCAAGAAGCGACGCATCGTTTGCAAATGCAACGGTTTGCAACTGAATTTGTTCATTTGCCACCCGAAGAACAAAAAGTTGTGTTTTCGCAGTTAGATGCGAATCAACGCAATTTGCTTACTCGTCATTACGGGGTACAGCCGTCGTTTGATGGCGGCGACGGGGGGTGGATGGGTTCTGTCTGGCGAACGTTTAATAACGTTGCTGAACCTATTGTTGGGGCAGTTCCTGAACCAATTCGTGCTGGTTTAAAAGATGTTACAGAAGTCACCTTAGATGGTTTGTCGTGGGCAGGTGACAGAGCCGGTCATGTTTTTAGAACGCTTGATGCAACATTAGAAAATATTGGAATTGATATTGAAAATCCGGCTGTTGCTGCTCTTGTTATTGCTGCGACTGGGGGCACAGCCGCGTGGGTTTACGGGGGGTTGGGAGCATTAGGCGTAGCGAGTGTTCTTGGAGTTGGTGGAACTGCTCTTACGTCAGGAATGTTAGCTGGTTTGGGTGTCAGCATGGGGGCGTCGCTTTTGGCAGGTAACCCTCGAGCGTTTACCGACGCGTTTCGTGAAACTTACGATGGTGATACTTATTTTCGCAAGTACGCCGTTGATAATGCTAAGGAACTTTTAAACGGCGATTTAGATGCGTTGCATTTAGCTGAAGAATTAGCAGCAGGTGTCAGTGTTCAAGAATTAGCAGCAACACAATTTGCTCCTGGTACACCTGAGTATGAACAAGCAATGCGTGAAATTTCGCAGTTGCAAGCTGACCCGGCGTTTGCGAATGCTCAAAAAGAGTTAGAGCTCGGAAAGCAATCGTTTGGCAGGTTTATTGCACGCTCATTTACTTGGCTTGACCCTGGAAGCGCGCCATACAACGTGTTAAGTGGCAGTGTTGACGCAGCTTGGTTAATAGCTACTGATCCGTTTTTGATTGTCGGTAGTGCAGCAAAATCCAGTCGCCTTGCTAGACGTGGCATCAACAAAACTGAGGACATTTTTGAGCGTTTGGAAGTATTGCGCAACTCGCAAGAAAAACTCGGTGCTTTTGGTACTAGTGGAATTCGTTCTTCTTTGCGGCGAGGAGGGCAAACAGGTGAAGCTTTGACTGTTGGGGAAGCGTTTGAGAACACCCTTGACCGCATTGCTGTTGCTTTTAATAGTGAAAACGGCGTGGCTGATTTGCTCCAAGAGGTGCCGCAAGTAATCCCGATTGTCAATTCTCTCAAAAATAAACTCATCGAGGGAGATCAAATAATTCAATCTGCGGACGACGTTTTCAAGTTTCTTCAGAGTGACGCAGGTATCGCAGCGATATCGAGCGGGCGTGTGCCTGTTCGTCGCGATTGGGTAGAACTTCCCATGTTGACAAAACAAGGTCACCGTAAACTGTTTTCGTCTGCTACTGCTCATGATGCTATCGACTTTTTTGCTGCGCCTACGAGTCAACGATCTGTTGACGATTTAGTAATTGAATATGGAGATGTGTGGGATGCTTCGCTTGGGTTGTCTGATCGGATTACGGAAAGTGTAACTACTTCGTGGTTGCGTGAGAAGTATGAAAATGGTTTGTTCCTTAAAGCTTTGCTTTATGGTAGTGATGTGCAAGTTGCTGGACGCAATCTTAACTTAAATGTTTTTAGTAACGCTGCGCGTTTAGCACAAGTTTTGACTCGGCAAGTTCCTTTGAGTGGGACAGTTATAAATTTTGAAGGAACCTTAGCGTCACAAAACACGCAAGACTTTATTAATATTGTCGAATCTGTTGGCACGTTATTTAATTTGCCAACATCTGTTAAGCGTGGTTGGGTAGAAGTTTTAACTAGTAATGATCCTGTGCTTCAGCGCAAAGGGATCGAATCTTTGTACGACGGTATTTTTACCGCTAGTGGTTTAAAAGCTGCTGACCCAGACGCAATTAACGGGTTATTAAGCAAGTTGAAGAATCACAGTGGCCGTTATGGTGTCGCTGAAGATTTGAATGTGTACGGCGGTGGGCCACACGGTGTTTTGCCGCAAGCAGATCACGCTAATGCAATGCGTATACCTGATTTTAGGGATTTGCTTGCTGTTAGCAGGAAACATAATTACATGCGTCAAGTACATGGGTGGGCAAACCCTCAATGGCTTGAAAGTGGGATGCAGCAAATATGGAAACCGTCAGTGTTGCTACGCCTTGGTTTTATCCCTCGAGCTGCTGGTGAAGAACTTTTAAATCAATTGTTCCGCAAACCGCAAGATTTTATTGGTGGCAAGATTTTGCGATTTGCTGCTGATGATATTCGCATTGACCCAGAAACAAATCGTATTGCTGGTGGGTTGTTGCCTACCGGGCAGTGGTATCAAAACAGGTTGGCTAAAAAAATTCGCAAAGACCCGGATATTGAACGTTCAATAGCTTGGGACGACCCTGATGTAAGGGAGCTTATTGATTTAGGGAACATTTACAATGAAATGATTGGCCCTGAATATCGGCATCGCTTGTTCGGCAATTCACAAATTAGCGTTGCTGAAAAGATGTATGTGTACGCGACTAACGCTGTTCGTCAACAGTTGCGTGCAACCATTAATAATCCAGATACTGCACTTCAAAGGCCGCTGTCGTGGCTAGGCGTAAACGGGACTAAAGATTTAATTTTTACACGTCAACTGTTGCAAATTGAAAACGCTCAAATTCTTGACAATTTTGATGAACAATATTTGGATGCGGCTCAAACGTTAACTGGTTTAACAATTAACAGATATAAACCTGATCAAATTAAGGGTGCTTTGTCGCGTGACCCTAAAACAGTAATGGCTGTTGATGATTGGGAAAACATTCGGTACATGAACAAAATGTTGGCAACTCCAAATGCTGCCGCTGAACAATGGGCAAGACAAACTATGTCTGGCAATGCTTCAGTTGCTGAGTTGTTTACGTCAGGGCAATTGCAATTAAATGATCCTGATGAGTTACTTCAGATAGGCCAACGTCAACAAGTAATTATTGATCGTGATGCAGGTTGGGTTTTAGGAACACCTGGCGACCCGTATTACTTGCAGGGTGTTCATTCGCAAGTTAGTCGCGCTGGGAATGGTGTTCTTGAGCAAAATTTGCTTCGGACATTAACTCGTTACGTCAATCCATCCGTGCGCCGAAAGCTTGAAGAATCAGGGCTTAATGGGCAAACTTATATTCAAGTACTTAGAAACTTGCAATCTCAGTACAATTTGCTTGGTTCTGATTTCAAACTTTTATTAGCAAACCCGTCAAATGAACTTGCCAGATTGCGGTTAATTGAAACTGTAAAAGAAACTAAACCTTTTGGGTTTAGAGTTTATCCTAACAATATTTCGCCTAATCGCGTGAATGATAGTTTTAATCAAGCGCGGTTTGAAGAATGGTTAGACGAAGTTTTAAATTTAGGAGCTGATACTAGGTCTGTAATTCAAGGCGCTCTTACACAACGAGTCGATGACTTTGTTGATTCATTTGAAGAACTGCGATTTATATTGCGCCAACAAGCGGAACAACTTTTAGGAACTGCTGAACTTGAGCCTCTTGTAAGAGGCATGGTGCGTTCACGTCGTGGGCCTAATAATGAAATGTTGGCAGAAGCTATTCCTCCTGGGCAAATTCGATTGTATGCCCCTGCTGTTGACAATAACCGTCAATACATGATGTATCAATTGAATGATCAACAAGCATTTCAACTTGAATCGTTGTTAACTGAAAAAGGTTTGCCTGAAAACGTTATTCGACGTTTAATGCGTGGCCGTGAATTCGCGCAACAGCAACCGCCTAATTCGCCTCGCTACCCTTATGTGTCGGGATTGCGAGAATTAAATAAGGGTGTTGGAGAATTTACCCAACCGTTTCCCGCGATACTTCAAGGGCTTGCATTTTCTAATTACGAACAAGCCCTGCGAGTGCAAAAAGCTTTTAACGAAACTTTAGATGAGGTTTTAGGTTTAGACCCGCAATCTTATTTGGATGAGTTGCCGTTTTACAGGAATGTTACAACTGAAGAATTAAATATTGCAACAAGTGAAAATAGGTTAATTAAAAGAACTGACGCATCGTTTGAGCAAGCGGAAGCGTTTGATATTCCTGTTGAAACTTGGCTTTCGTTTGATCAGTTTGGCAATAACCCAATTCAAATTATTGATGGCGAAGCTGTTGAAGGGGTTACTGCTGAAACCTTAACTCGTATGCACGCAGAAGCGATTGAAAGACGTTACGCAGAGCTGTTTTACAACCCTGATGACAATGAGTTGGTTCATGAATTTATTGGACATCAACTTGTTAGTGCAGACACATCATTTGGCAACACTTTATTTAGCCCTACTCACGTATCGGAAGCATCAAACGCTAAACAAATTTTTGCAATGCCTACGTATAAAGCTGTTGGGCAAGACGCAATGTGGGAGCGAATTAAAAAATTTGGGTTCAACCACATTACTGCGGCTGTTGATTCAATTGCGCGGCAACCGTTATACACAATGGAATATTTGCGTGCAATGAGACTTGCCGAAGCAAACGTAAAACGAATGCGTAGCCAGTCGTTATGGGGCGAAACGCAAGAGTTGTATAACAAAACGCATAATGAAAATTCGCGGTATTGGTTAAGCAAGAAACGGTTTAAAGATCAACCGTCGAAACCTGATGTTAAAGCGAAACCCGCACATATTGATTACGCGATGTTACGCGAAGATGAGTTTGAAATTCTTGACTTAGCTTTAAAACGTTTAGGACTAAGTGCTGGTTTGCCGCATTTGCCTGATTATACGTTGGCTACAAATTGGAATAAAATTTTGTCAACGGTAGGAGACCAAGCAAAAACCGGGGATGAACTGTTTGCTAAAGCTCATCAAATTATGCGCGGCGTTGACAAACATATGCAAACGGGTGATCTTGATTACGTAATGCATTTGTTTGATATTTCTGTTAGAAATCAAGTAAAAACGTATGGGCAGTTTACGAATTGGTTAGACGAAGCTTACGCAAACAAAATCCCAGTACCTGCACATTTAGCAAGTATGAATGCGGAAACATTCAAAATGGTAAACAGAGCGTACAAAAATGACGCATCTGTGCGTGCCCAAACGCAAGTTATGGCAACAGAACGAGCGTTCCGGGCAGCAATACGTTTTGTTGATGACCATCGTTTAAGATCACAGTTCCAACAATGGACAGGAAACTACATCCCGTTCCATTTTGCCACTGAACAATTTATTAAACGTTGGACCCGAGCTTTTGCGGAAAGCCCTGAAGGTATCCGTCGCCTCCAACTGTTGTATCACGGCATGAAATCGTCTGGCACAATTATGTCTAACCCTGAAACTGGTGAAGATATTTTTGTTATGCCTGGTTCTGCGGTTGCGACTGACGTTATTGCTCGTTCATGGTCACTTGTTTCAGGCAAAGACGCTCATTTACCTATAGCCATGCCATTAACCGGCGAATTGAAAATGTCTTTGCCTGGTTTGGATGGTTTATGGAAGCCGTCACCTGGCCCAGTTCTTGGCTTAGGATTAGGTGCGTTTAAAAATAGGTTCCCTGAGTTGGCGCCAATTGTCGAACACGATTTGTTCCCGTTGCACACTGGCCAAATCGGAGATCGTGGGGCCTATGAGGTACTTGTACCCGCTTCTCTGCGACGAGTTATTGCAGCGACTACCATGTGGGACCCAAGTGGTTCGCGGCACGTTAGCGCGGGTATCAGGGCAATTCAGTACCTTGAAGCTAATGGGTATGGGTTAGAAGAAGATGCAACTTACGCAGAAAAGCAGGCGTTTCTGGATCGTGTCGAAAATTGGACACGTATTCTGGCGTTGACTGAAGCTATTTACGGGTTCATAGCTCCTGCGCCTCCTTCAGCGGGGGACATTATTACTGGTGATAACGCTTTATCGTTAGACCCTGATAATTGGATGGCTAATGTTGGGCTTAACGCTGACGAATTAAATGAAATTCCTCGAGCTCGGCTTTTTGAATTAACCGATCAAGGGTTTGAGTGGGATGAAGCTGTTTCTCAGTTCTTAAAAGAAAATCCTGATGCTACTGCGTGGACTGTTTTTGCGAGTTCATCTGTTACTGGCGTTTCTGGAATCCCAACTGAACAATCTTTGGATTGGATGCGTTCAAACGAAGATTTGTTAAACCGGTACGCTTTTGCAGGATCATGGTTAATTCCTTTAGGCCAAAAGGAAAACGACGATCAATTTGATTTTGCTGCGTACAACAAAATGCTGGCACATAATTTGCGTAGCAAAAATGAATTAACGGAATTTTACGACACGTTACAGTTTAATGCTGCGATTGGTCCGTATCAGGATTTGCGTCGAATTCATACACGGAATCTTGAAGCTATTAGGCAAATGAATCCTGGGCCAGAAAAAACTCGGTTGCGGTTAGAGGAAAATGATCGTTGGCGAAGGCAAAGCCAAGAATTTTTGGCTGCTAATCCGGCGTTTGCTGCTAATTGGTCATCTGGCAAAGGCGAACAACGTAGAACTCAAGTATTGAGCGAGTGGGAACAATACCGTGTTGATGACCGATTTGACAAAGATCAACAGTTTTTATTGTTAGATGGGTTGTATCAGTTGTACGCGTTGTACCGAGCGCAGCGTGATGCTTTGACTGGTCGTACTGCTGAAATGGTTAAAGATTATCGAGCAGAGTTGGATCAACGAATGCGCGCGACTATGGAATCATATGTGCGACGTAACCCAACGACGTTGCATTTTTATAACAGTGTGATTGAGCCTGGGTTGGCTGAAGTAGAGGAGTTGCAGTATGGCTGAACAACTTGAAGAAGTTTATCAATTTCATTTAACTCAATTAAAGCAGACTATTGAACAATATCGAGACTCTGAGCAAGAGTTAATTGAGTTAGAAAATGCTCAAGATGAGCAATATACGTATGAACGACAACAAGAAATTGAAACTAAACGAAATGAAATTCGTCAACATCAAGAAGCTGTTGCCGAATTTGAGCGTTTAACTGAAAATGGCACAAGCGCTGCGGAAAACGAACAAGCGTTTGCTGAAAGTGTTCAGAACAATGTTGATTTGCAAAGTAAATTACGAACATTTTCTCCAGAAGATTTAGCACCTGCTATTAGAAACGCTGCGAGTGGTGAGCAGTTAACAACTGAAAGCCAGCTTCCTGCCGTCGAAAGCTTACAAATTGAGAGCGAGCTTCCTGCCATCGAAAGCTCTCAAACTGAAAGCCAGCCTCCTGTCGTCGAAGGCCCAACACTTGACGAGATACCGACAGGTTTGTCAAGAAACCCTTCGGGAAGCGAGTCGTTGAGACAGTGGGCTAACAGAAACATTAATTACGTCCAAGAAAATTACCCCAACGATCAAAATCAATTTTATAATTGGTTGTTTGTTGAGCAAAATCTTGAGTCAAGACAAATATTGGAGTTAATGGCTTACGTAAGCAACGTTGATGTATACGAAGATGAAACATTAAGCCAGGCTAATTGGTGGCGAGCTGGCGATGAAGAAAAAAATGCAGAGAACTGGTTTAAAAGAGCAAGTGCAAATGAAGTAAAAGCTTACTTTTTATTAGCTGATCTTTTGTTTCCAGAAATTTCACTTGAACGATTGCATGGATTAAACAGTGAGCAAGTAACAGAGTTTGCACAAGAATGGCAAGCTAGTGATTTTCACCTATCTGCGTTTCCAACTGAGTTTGGATTAGGTGGAGGCAACAATCGAGGCGAGTTTGATACTCAATTTCAAATAGAAAATGTTGGCAATATCGCAAATACGTTTTCTGGCGTTTATCCTAATGCTGCCGCACGCGCAAATGTGCAAGTAAATAACCTGTTAGAAAACAGCACGTTCAGCGAAGAAGGGCAGATCATTGCTTCGGACGCATTAGGAGATTTGCAAGCTGATGTGGCTAACGAACAAGCAACACAGGCATTCTTTGATGCAGGATTTGGTAGCGCAGCCGGATTGTATAGTCGCAACGAAATGGCGCAAATCCAAAGCATAGTTAACATGCAACGGATTTTTGGTGCAACACCTGAATCGCGTGACGCTAGAACTATTTTTGACAATGCTTTTCAGGGCATGGGCGCTCGAGGGGCAGCAGGTTCAGAACGATTTAGAATTACTTTTAACCCAGAAGATTTCGGCATTTCAAGAAGTTCATACAATCCGATTCTTGGAGTTGGGCAAGAAAACCGAAATATTTTTGAACCAACTGGTCCTACCGTAGTTGAGCCTGCTCCTGTGCCAATTGGAGAAGGACAGTTTTTAACTGTTCAAGAGCGCGGCACTCGGGCATATGAGCAAAACGAAATTAATTTACGCGACGCCCAAAACTATATGTATGGGTTAAACGAACAACAGTTAATTGAATGGCAAAAACGTTTGTGGGGTATGGGTCTTTACGGCAATGCTGCTATTCGTAATGGTGCTATTCCTAACTGGGGGTTTATTAGCGAAGCAGACGAACGAGCTAACTCTGAATTTTGGATGCTTGTTGCGTTAGACCCAAACCGTGACGCAATGGCTGTGCAAAACGATAAACGTCGTGAAGCATTCAGAGTATTCAGCGAAGTAGCTCAAATATTTGATTTTGATGATGCTGGTGGTGCTGGTCTTGATGTCGCTGGTATTGAGCAGTTATTTCCAGTGAGATCAGAAGAAGAATTAGACGCACGGTTTGCAGATGTTTCGCGTGCTGAAATTGGTGAGCGGTTAAGTGCTAGCGAATTGGCAAAATTAAAACAAGCGTACCGCGCCGAAGAAAGCGAATACCGACAAGCTAATATTAATTTCTTAGTTGAACAACAACAGAATCAAATTAATTTGGCTAGACAACGTAATCGTCGTGCTGCTATTAATAGCCGTACTGGTTTAAGTAAACTTTATGATCAGTTCGGAAATGAACTTCAATTTGAAATGGACCCGAATACTCGTTTTGCGCCTGACACCAATCTTGTAGAACCGGTTCCATTTGAACGTACCTCTGAAGAATCAACAAGTTTGTCAGACGATTACGTAGGGCCGAATTTGATAAGAGACATTGAGGTTGCAGCAACTCCTACTGATTACGCTGTTTCTGCTATGCGTCGGCAGCAAGGCAGCAAAGTGTTTGCACGTGATATGAGCTCTGCTGTTGCTACTTTACGAAACATGATGGGTACTTAGTTATGGCGTTTATTGAACCTATTAATACACCTGAGTATGAACAAAATGTAGGATCAACCGAAACTGTTGGTGGTAGCACTCCGTTAGGGAATCAGAGTCAAAGAACATTTGACCAAACCCGAAATCCTGACAATAAAACGAGGATTGAGTTTGCTGCTGCGTTGTTGCAAGAGATAGCGCAAATGCCTGAAGCGCAAGCATATTTGAATTCTCAAGGTTTGCGTTTAACTGTTAATCAAAACAATTTGCGTGCTGTTGTTGCTTGGATGGAAGGAGAAAATACGCGGGCTATTAATAACCCATTGGCAACAACTAGAGGTTATAACGACTCAACTATTTATGATTCAACACGGTTCAATACCGCTAACGTCCAAAATTACAGCACGTTTGAAAATGGTGTGAAAGCAACTGCTGACACGATTGTTCTTGGGCGTTACAGGAATATTTTAAAAACGTTAGCTGACCCTAATGTTAGTGCGGCAACGTTGTCTGAAGCGGTTGCTCCTGGGGGGCAAACAAGTACTTGGGGTACCGGGAGTTTTGCTCGCAGAAGTGGTAATTCTGCTGAAGCACCGTTAGGAAATCAGTCGTCAGGCAGTGGTGGTGATATTTACGCTGAGTATGAAAGCGATACCGGCGTTCGCGATCAAGGTAACGACGATTTAGACGCGTTAATTCAAGAATATTTTCCTGATGGAATTCCAGATGATGTTTCTTGGAATGATTTAGCACCTAATTTGCAAGCAGAAATTAAAAGACAATTAGGTTACTCAACGACTTTAATTCAACACCCAGAACTTGGTTCTATTTTAATTCTTGCCGCGTTAAATCAATGGTCGACTGAAAGATTGCAGGACGCAGTTAGGCAAACCGAATGGTGGCGAACAACAAGCGATACTGCAAGAGAGTTTATGCAGCAGGAATTAGACGATCCTGCTTCAACTCAACAGCGGATTAACAATCAAGTCAATACGTTGGAAACGTATGCTAGAAGTCTTGGGATTACCTTAAGCGACGAATCGTTTACCAATATTGCTCGAGATAGTTTAATGTACGGATGGAACATTGGACAAATTTACGATGCGTTAATTGGAGAAAACGATTTTGATCCTAATGAAATTGATGTTCAAAGCGATTTAGCTGCAAGGTTTGCCGAAATCCAACAGTCAGCTTCTGATTATGGTTTAGCATTTGATCGACAATCGTATGAAGAATTAGCAGTCGATATTGTTTCGGGCAAAAAACAAGCAAGTGCTATTAATGGGTTTCTAATTGAGCAAGCTAAAACGCGTTATCCTTGGTTGGCTGATCAGTTTGATGCTGGTTTTAATTTAAGAACTATCATGGCACCTCGAGCTCAAGATGTTTCAAACATTTTAGGTATTTCAACTGCTGAAGTTGATTTTGTAAATGACTCTAGGTTTAATCCGATTTTGGAATACAATCCTGATGGCCAAGGTATGAGATCAATGACAACTGACGAAGCTCGTCGACATATTTATAGTCTTGAAGATTACGAAACTACTGATGACGCAATAAACAAAAGCGCTCGGTTGGGGCGTTCGTTGTTGCAAATGTTTGGAGAGATTTAATGCCATACACAATTAAACGTGGCGACACTCTTGGCCGTATTGCGGCAATGTTTGGTGTAAGCCTACAAGAGTTGTTAACAGCAAACCCAGGCAAGTTTCCTAATCCTAATTTGATTTACCCTGGGCAAGTAGTTGCTTTGCCAGATGAAACGGCAATGCAACCGCCTTCATTCCAAAATCCGGGTTCACCTCCTGAAACTCCTGAGTCTGATGCTCCTGTTGGAAACGACGGGAGCAACGATTTTGTATACGTTGTTGTCAACGGCATCATGATGGGGGCGCCAAGATACTCGGTACAAAATAAGGGTTACACAATTTATGAAACACGGGATGAAGCTCTTACAGAATTAGAGCGTTGGCGCGCTGAGAATCAACCGGCTCCAGAAGAACCGTTGGAGCCAGAACAACCTGTTGATACTGGTGAACCTATTGACCCGCCCCCAATTACAGATGATACAGATACGTCTACCCCAGATGACCCGGATGCCCCTGCCGTAGACAGTATTGCGCGTTTAAATGCAAAAGCGTATTTAGAAGATTTGATGTCGCAATATGGGTTAGAAGGATTGGGTGATTGGTTGTGGGAACAAATTCAATCTGGCGCTGGCGACTCTGGTGATTACAGCAAGATACTTTTAGATTTAAGAGAAACTCAAATTTACAAAGATCGTTTTCCGGCAATGGATATTAGAAATACCAACCGGCTTAACGCTATTACTGAACGTGATTATATTGATTTAGAAAATGAATACGCAGCTTTAATGCGAATGTCAGGTTTGCCTAGAGAATTTTACGATCAACGAAATGATTTTACTAATTTCATTGCTAACGACGTTTCTCCTTTGGAAGTGCAAGATCGTATTAATGAAGGGTATAAACGAGTTGCTCAAACTGACCCAGCAATCCGCGACGCGTTTAATTCTTATTATGGGTTTGAAGGCGACAACGTTTTAGCTGCTTTATTCCTTGACCCTGATAGGGCGAGTAACACGTTAATTGCTCAAGCCCGTGCTGCTGAAGTTGGCGGTTTAGGTCAACGTGCAGGTGTTACAGTCGGGCGTAACCAAGCAGAAGAAATTGCTGGCACCTCGCCATCTGCTAATCAGATTATTGCAGGTATGGCTGCTGTCGGGGACCAAATGCCCTTACAACAAGAAACGTTTTCTGAACAAACTGATTTAACTCAAGCTGATTTGTTGGCGTCGGTCTTTAATACGTCTGGTGCTTTGAATGCACGGCGCGCGTTGCGTGATCGTCGCAATCGGCGCATGGCAGCGTTTAGTGGCGGTGGCGGTTCAGCGTTTTTCGCAGGCCAAGGTTTTGTCGGATTAGGTGTAGCAGGACAATGAATGAAATAAATATTGTAGATACTTTAATTAACAACGCAATTGTAGGTTGTGTTCTGCCTTTTATTTACAGAAGTTTGTCTAAGCATCACAAAGAACTACGAGAAGCTTTAAATCAAATTAATCAACACTTTAACGACGATTCGATACTTGCTAGTGAGGTGGGGACACTTCCCAAAAGAGTAAGAACGTTAGAAGAAGGACAAGTAGATTTAACTACGCGTGTAACAAAACTTGAACACCCGTAGTTGCAATCATAAAACAAATATGTTTTAATGGTCTTGATGTGTGCTCTATGGCCGTCCGACGGATGTGCGCTATAGGGCCGTCAACAATCAAACAACAACCCCCAGTGTTGTTTGTAAGGTAGGGCGTAATGCGGGTAACGTTGCCGCGCCAAGTCAACGTAAAGAGGAAGAATGGCTGAAAACGAAGAAACTGGTTCAGAACTTAGAGAACGATTCGAGCAAGAAAAACGCGAACTTCAATTAGAGTTAGCTGTTACTCGAGCTGGGATTGATACAACGTCTGCTCTTGGGCAAATGTTTGTTGAGAACTTAAAGAATCGTGGAGGAGAAGTCCCTAGTAGCGACGATTTGTCGACACAGTGGGAACAGATTTCAGGCAATTTGTCTGGACCTTCTGCTACTCCATCTCCAAACGAAGATCCAACTTTGTCACAGCTTACCCCTAATGTTCCAGGTGCTTCTCCTGAAGCTCTTGAATCTTTGCGTATTAGTGAACAAGTAGCAGAAAACTCTGCTGGTCGACCTCCTCAAGAGGAAATGACTGCCAGCGAAGCTGCTTGGGCTGCGATGCAAGAAGAAAAGCAAAACGGGTCAGATCAAACTGCTCAAGAAGCAGCGTTCTTTGGAACGTTGTTGTCAAGAGCAGCAGCAGGTGATGAAACAGCTATTTGGACTGCTCAGAAATGGGAAGCTCATTTAGCAGATCATGGGGAACGAATCGTTTGAGTTACGATGTTCCGACGTATGACGAGTGGTTGCAGGACGCATTAACTTGTAATGACTGTCCTGACAACGTTACACGGCCTGGCGCAAAGTTGTGTTGGAAACACAACATCCAGTACATGCAAATTGCTGGTACGTCAGGTGTAGGCGAACGAGCGCACACTCATCGCATTGGCGAACCAAAACTGCGTCGATCTGAACCTAATAATGCTTGGGAGCGTGGGATTGCTCGAGATCATCGGGGTGTTCCAATTTTAAATCCGAATGGTACTCCTGTTCGGATGAAACAATATTCGGAAAACCGGCATTCGATTAATGAGCAACTTAAACGAATGCAATCTTCTTAAGGATTAAATAATGGCTACTGGCGTTTATGACCCTACAACTAGTTTTGATTTAACTGTAGGTGTAATTGTTGATATGGACGAAGCTATTTACATGCTTTCGCCCATCGACTCTCCAATGATTAACGGTGTGGATGCTGACGGTACGATGATTCTTCCGTCGCGTCCGGTTGGTCAGACGTTGTTCAATTGGATGGACGACGAAATTTTGACTCCGCGAAGCACTCTTGGCGGCGCTGTTGTTACTGCTGATGGAACAATTACGCTTGCTGCCGGAACTCGTGCCCGGTTCTCAACCGGTGATATTTTGTATCTTGGGCAAACCAACCAAGAACGTATGCGTGTGACTGGTTATAACGCAACAGCAGATGTTCTTGACGTAACCCGTTCATGGGGTTCAGACGTAGCGACTACACACGCAAGCGGAGATTTTATTTATCAGATTGGCACTGCGTTAAACGAAGGTGCTGACCCTGAAAACACTCGGGTAACTGATCGTACTGATTCGTCTAACCGGACTCAAATTTTTGGTCCTACTAAGGTGCGGCTTTCTCGTACCGAGCAGCTTGTTCGCAAGTACGGCATCAGCAACGAGGCAGCTCACCAGCTTGCACAGCGCACTAAGGAAAATGTTATTAGTCGCGAACAAGCGTTCCTTTATTCGGAACTTGCTAACGATACTGTGAACAAGCGGCGTACTACTCAAGGTTTGTTTAAGCAAATTTCTACTAATACGAGTAATGCTACGAGTTTAACTGTTGCTAATATTCAGACGCTTCAGCAAACTGTGTATGATCAGGGTGGCGATCCGCTTCTTTTGATGGCGAATCCAAAGTCACTTACTGATTTGAATAATGTTACTGACACGAATGTTGTGCGAGTCACTAATGTTGATACGATGCGTGGTCGTCGTCGGGTAACGGTTATTGTCACTGAGTTTGGTGATGTTTCTGTAGTCCGTAACCGTTGGGTTTACCCAGGTCACGCGTTCCTTCTCAAGCAGGGCAATATTGTGCGACGGGTTATGACTCCGCTTCGCGCTGTTTCTCTTGCTAAGACTGGCGACTCTGATTCAATGATGATTGTCGCTGAGGAAGGTTTGCAGATTAAGGGTGAAGAACACATGGGTGTGTTCAACAACTTGAACTACTAATCAGTAAATCAGTTAGACTAAAGGGCGGTCCCTGATATAGGGGCCGCCCTTTATTTGTTGGGAGCAATATGGGAAAACGTAAACCTGCCGCGCGTGAACCAGAATCTGCAAATGGTGTAGTTATTGCAGGTCCAAATCCGGGGACTGTTAATGCTCGTTTTATGAGTTCAATTACTGGTTTGCTTTTGCATGACGCAAATAACAATCAATACATTACGAAACATGGCGGAACAATTTGGTTAGAAAGTTCTCCGCGTATTTTTCAAGCACGATGCGACATAGTTAAAGTGTTTTTAGAAAAATATCCTGATGCTGATTGGTTGTTGTTTATCGATTCGGATATGAAATTTGAATCTGATGTTGTTGATAAAGCAATTGGTATTGTTAGCCGCAGCAAAGAAGATATAAAAATTTTAGGGGGTTTGTGTTTTGGTGGTGGTCGATCAAAAGCTGTTTGGCCAACGTTGTTTACAATCGCAAACGCTAAAGATTTTGATGTTTCTAAACCAATTGAAATAGAAAGACATTACGCATACGAAGAAAACGCATTGTTGAAAGTCAATGCTACTGGTGCGGCGTTTTTGATGATTCATCGGCATGTGCTCGAGTGCATTGAAGAAAAGCACAGTATGCGAAATGGTTATCCGAATCCTTACATTTGGTTTAGGGAGTATGAGCAAGCTGGAGTTGCGTTTGGTGAAGATATTTTCTTTTGTTTGCTTGCTGGTTCTCTTGGGTTTGGAACGTATGTTCATACTGGGTTAAAAATTGGGCATATAAAAACCCATGAGATTAACGAAGAATATTACCAAAAACACATAAACGAAATTATGCATCACAATTTGCAAGAGGCAAAATGAATTACGTTGTGAAACATCCGTCGTTGCGAAATTCAACACTGCTTATTAGAATTCCACCGGCTACACCTGCTGGTAGATGGGTTTTAACTAAAGTAGCTTTAGACAACAACGGGTTTGGAAAGATTTCCAAGACTGTATGGCATGATCGTATTGATCGTGCTATGAAAGCTGGACTTGTCTCTCAAAGTCTTGTTATTGTTGGCGAAGAACCATTTGACGGTGCTGTTCAACATATTGGTGGTCCACCTATTGGTGATTCTGAGCATGTTGGTGTTTTGGATTTGCCGTCTGGAATGAGATCAATTAATTACGGTCAGTACCGGGCTATGGTAGAAGATGCAATGCGCACTAAAGCTGTGCTAAAAACAACGGATCGTCCGAAGGGATGGGTTTGATATGGCTGATTTTTTTGTTGAATTCCGTAAGGAACAATTTGACCCGGGCGGCAGTTCTGGTCACGGCGCAGTTGATTTTGTAAGTGATGTTATTCATTGCGCTTTAATTGACGCTAATACTTGGAACCCTGATACTACTAATACTGCTCAACAAGATAAAGCGGATATTACTGGTGGGGCTATCATTGCTGACGCTGCGTTGGCTAGCAAAACGTGGACTATTGTTGGTGGTGTAGGCAAGTTTGACGCAGCAGATTTAACGTTTACGTCTGTGTCTGGCGCCGAATCAGAAGATTTAGTTCTTTACAAGAACACTGGCACTGCTTCTGATAGTTTGTTGATTTGCAATTTTACGTCGGCTGACGTAACGGGTTTGCCAATTACTCCTAACGGCACCGATATTATTGTTACCTGGAATACTTCAGGTATTTTTACTTGGTAAGATGGCTCACGTAAATTCACCGTTTAGCCTTACGCAGATTGCTGACGCGGTAAAAGCAGCACATCCTGACCGTCCTGTGCCTGACGGTTGGGGGTTGTCTGCCACTCTTGACGCAGACGGTAACGGTGAGGTGTACGATCCGGCAGGTATTTTCTCGGGTGATGAGATTCATCATGCCGCTGAAAACGTGGTGTTTGACCCTGACTACGATTTTGACCCAGATTATATTTGGCTTAGGGACAACGCGATTTCTACGCTTGATCTCATCGGCCAGTCAATCGACCCTAACGTCAGCGAGTTAGCGAAGATTGTTCGTCGGATGTTGCGGCAGCGAATAAAAGTGGATGCTCCTCCAACTAGATAAGGGGTGAGCGATGGCTGATCGTGTTTTTGGGCATAACTGGCAAGACACGACTACAACTACTTCTAGCACTTCTTGGGTTGCAGTTGGCAGTACGTATTCGTACACGCCACCTAGCACCGGTGATTACATCATTATCGCAATGCTTGATCTTGATGTGTTATCTACGTCGGCTGAAGCAAACGCTGAGTTACGTGTAAACGGGACAGCGATTCACTCTCAAGAAACCCAGTTCGAGTCGCAGGTTTCTTTCAATATATCAAGACCAATAGTTGAGCTGTACAAGTACACGGCGTCTAATACAAACGCTGTAACGATCCAGTGGTATGTTCATCGTTCGGGCACCTCAGCTAATGTTGTGGCTGCCCAGCCTAAATACTTCGTTATGAAGATGGCAGGTAATGATTCGTTTCATACGCTGTCGGATACTTCTACGAGTTCATCTACTTACACATCATTAGGAACGCAGACCTTTCCTGCATCTGGAGACTTTGTAGTTCTCACCACAATGAAAGTGTCTACTGGCGGTTCAGCAGACCGTAGCGCTTACGCTTTGTGGGAAAAAAATATTAGTAGCACTGGTACCCAGTTGGGGCCAGAGTCCGAAGCTGAAATGGAAAGCTATCAGGACAATTTTTGGAACACCCCAATTTTTGGGTACGCCGAGAATGTAACTACTTCAGATTACATTGAGTTGTTTGGCAAAGTCGACGGTGGTACTAACAGTTACTACGACATCGACGTGGTGTTTTTGGATGCGGCTGAGTTTACCGCTGTCACACATGCTGAACGAACCACCACATTTCAAACTACAAGTACTAATAGTTTGACGACTGCACACACTTTGACTGACCCTGCGTCAGGCGAAGATGTGCTTTTGCTGGGTTCATGGAGCGCAGAGAACGTAAACAGCAATAACTTCAATGGTTTCACCCGTGCTGTTTATGGCACTGATACTGATCAAGCGGTCACAATTTATCGCCCCGGTGCTTCACAAGAGGCAAGTTTGTTGACGCCGTTTGTCCAGTTGCAGTACAGAACTAACTCTGGTTCAGATACACCCTTTGCTGTCCGTCTTTATTCGTCGGGTGGTGGTCTTTTTG
>Ga0099849_1000282_pt1 | contig 23286 bp, 24 predicted proteins | sample CB_VirMetaG_4_FD_78177 | JGI IMG/M metagenome (GOLD analysis project Ga0099849, IMG submission 78177) | Freshwater to marine saline gradient viral communities from Chesapeake Bay - CB_1508_1M Viral MetaG | ecosystem: Environmental > Aquatic > Marine > Coastal | place: USA: Chesapeake Bay... | reverse complement strand
TGGGCCGGCCGGTCATTACAAAAGATGGTGTAACCGTAGCGGAAAGCGTAGTCTTATTTGACCCGGTCGAAAACATCGGGGCGACCTTAATTAAGGAAGCCGCGGCAAATACAGTGCGTGAGGCGGGTGACGGTACTACAACAGCTACCGTGCTCGCTCATGCGATTTTAGAAGAAATAAATGAGCATATAGATGAAGAGCAAATTAGAAGCATTAAAGCAGGCATTAATAGTTGTGCTGAAGAAATTATGGTTCATCTTGAACGCACCAGTATTCCGCTTAAAGATAAAATGCTACAGCAAGTTGCTTACATTAGCTGTAACAATGATCAAGAGCTTGGAGCTAAAATTGGAGAAGCTTTCAGCCAAGTTGGACAAGATGGTGTCGTATTAATGGAAGAGTCCGAAACAAATGAAACGTATGTGGATTTTGTTGAAGGCACACAATTTGATTCGGGGCTTAAGTCGCCGCATCTTGTAACAAACAAGGATAAAGGCGTTGCAGAGCTCGATAACCCGTTGGTGCTCATTGTAACTTCACCAATACCTAATATTAGACGAATTCAATCTATTTTAGAATTTGCAATTAAAAATAACCGATCTTTACTAATTGTTGCCGATATGGAGCAACAACCTTACCAAACGCTACTAGCGAACAAGGTAAAAGGGAATATCAAAGTTAATATTATTGACCCACCAGGGTTTGGACCTACAAAGCAAGATACTATTGAAGATTTAGCTTTGCTTACTGGTGCAAAAATTATTAACGAACAGTTAGGTGATGATTTAGATTTAATCGACCCTCTTGTACTAGGTTCTGCTGTAAAAGCTGTTACGAACAACAAAAGTACCGTGCTGCAAGTTAACGTAGAACCCGATGTATTAAAAGAACGTATTGAAGATGTACGCAAAAAAATTAGTGAAGAAACTAACGGTTTCCTTAAAACCAAGCTCGAGCAACGGTTATCCATGCTCTCCGGCAGTGTCGGGATCATACACGTTGGGGCTGACTCGCAAGTAGAGCTGAAAGAAAAGAAAGACCGCGTTGAAGACGCTATCTACGCTGTGCAAGCAGCTTTAAAAGAAGGTGTCGTACCCGGTGGTGGAGCAGCTTTATTGCATGCCTCGCAAAAAATTAAGTCTAAAAGCCTAGGGCATACGATATTGTTAAGAGCTATTCGTGCGCCATTTAACACTATAATGGAAAACGCTGGGATTGCACTTAATGAGCCAATTGTTACAAAAAACAAAGGGGTAGATGCTAAAACCGGTAAAATTGTAAATATGATTAAAGCTGGTATTATTGATCCAGTGCTAGTAACCAAAACAGCGCTTAAAAACGCAGTGAGTGTGGCTACAACGATTATGTCTGCGGATTGTATAATTTCTAACAAGCGTATTGAAAATGCAAGCAATTAATCATTATATTGTAATACGTAAGATTAAGGAAGCGCCTAAAAAAGTAGGTGGGCTTGAGCTCACTGAAGATCAAAACAAAGATGTGCGCTATCTTAAAGCTGAAATTGTCAGTGTTGGAGACAAGGTAACTATGCTAAAGCCCGGTAACATTATTAGATACGATAAACACGCGGGGCACGGCATAGAATGGGAAGAAGAGCTTTACCACGTAATCAACCTTGGCGATATTGTTATTGTAGAATGAGATTAGCTCCATCTGATTTACGTGAAATAAACCTGTTTAAGTATTACAGGCTCGTTAGAAAGTGGGCTTGTAAAACTTACGGGATTAATGATGCGGATCTTGAGCTTTTGATTTATCTTGATTGCAAAGATAGATTCACACGCGAAGACTTTATTAACGGTACTTATACGTATTCATGGGATAAAGGCCGTTGGGAAAGATTACGTCGAGAAGGCTGGATTGAAGTATGGAGGCATAGAAACAGAACAACTATTAAATACAGCGTGTTTAAAGTTGCACCCAAAACAAAACGTTTAATCACTAGAATATACAACATATTGTTAGGCTATGAAGATTTACCAGTGGGTGAATCTAGCGTGTTTTACAAAAACAAGTCTTATATAGATAAAGTTTACAACAAAGCTATAGACGACATGATAAAAGATAAAGAGCGATGATGTACGCAAAACCTATTACACAAAAAGCAAAATGCGATCCTAATAAACTTGCCCCTTCGCAAGAAGTAACTATTGACGGCGCGGGTAAAATCGTTGGTAATTTTAAACCTTCAGCTATGAGAATTAAAAAAAGCTGCGGCTGCAGTCATAATTAATAATGTTTAAACTTAAGAACAAAGAGATACTGTTTGGTATCAATAAAGAAGCGTCAGACCACGGCACTCCGGTTTTTGAAAAAAAATTAGACAACGGTGTAATGGCTGAAGCCAATCGAGACGGCACTATTTTTGTTCAAAAAGGATTAAGCCAGCAGAAAATTAATGATGCTGTAGCGCACGAAAAAGTACATTTAGAGCAAATAGCGCAAGGTAAACTAGCGTACACTAACGATCACGTAATGTGGAAACCTACGACTAAATCTCCTATGAAGCTTTACAATAGGTCTATTATGGCTGAGGGCATGCATAATTTGCCGTGGGAAAAAGAGGCATATCAAAAAACTAAAAAATAATGGCATACGTACAAAACAATTCACCATTTAAAAAGAAAGGCGATGCCCCTTCTAGAAAAAAATCTAAAGGGTACTACAACGAAGCTAAACCTACCGGAACAGGAGCCGCTGCTGGCGGCGGTATGTCACAAAAAGGTGTTGATAAATACAAAGCGGACAATCCAGGCAGTAATTTGCAAACTGCAGTAACCACTCCACCATCGGAACTTAAACCAGGAAGTAGAGCGGCAAAACGCAGAAAATCATTTTGTGCCCGCTCAAAAGGGTGGACATCAGAACGCGGTCGTGCAGCGCGCCGCAGATGGAATTGTTGATATGTATAGTTCAGTACACGGAACAACAGGAGCTGCTATAATGGTTATTGCTCCCAACCCAATCGGAGCCGCCGCTGCATTTGTATCTCATTTTATTTGGGATTACATTGGAGAACGCTCTATAGGTAACACGCTAAAGTCTTCAATTATTGAAGGTTCTTTGCTTTTAATATTTTTAATAGCATCTGCATTATCGGGAAATTTTTGGCTAGCCCTCACGGGTTGGATTATGGCTAATTTACCAGATTTAATAGATAAACCTATGAAATGGTTTTTCGGTAAAAAATCTTGGTTTAGCTGTCATAACGGTCCGGGGTTGTTTCAATATAAAGGCTGTAAGTTGGGCTGGCCTGTAAAATATAAGCTTACAAAAAATCAAACATTAGCTTTTAATATTGGCAGTACATTACTATGGGTTTTGTGGTGCTTCATCTAACAAACAATAATAAACATGGGAAATTACGCAACTCAACCTGATTTTGCAACAGAGGCGGTGTCAATCACGGCAAGTGATACATTTGATAAAACCACATATTTAAACGGCTCATCTCTTTTTGTTGGCGGTGGTGGTGATGTAAGTGTTATTATGCAAGGTATAGAACCGGTATTAGATGGTGACGGTTTAGCGACTAATGCAGTCGTTTTTGCCAACGTACCTGAGGGAACTTTCTTGCCAGCAATTGTCGACTACGTTACAGACACAAACACTTCAGCTTCGTCAATTCTAGCAATTAAGTAGCATGAAAATATCATCAGGCACTAAAATTAGCAAAGGCACATTAGCAAGATCTGTTAAAGCTATTAAAAGCCAGGACATTCTTAGAAATTTTTCTAAAGATTCATCTGATAGAGGTGTATACGTGTCTTTATCTTATGCGCCTGGCAGCGGTAATCCTACAACCAGCGAACATTTAGGCCAATTTATATATGTTACTATACATAATATTCCCAGGTTTAATGGAAAAGCTGAGCTATGGAATGTAAAACCAAAAGCTAATCTTTATTATCGCCAAAAGCCGAATGGCAAAATATATACACATGCACAAGGATATGGCGAATTTACAGCTACCAATACAACTTCAAACGCTAATTTTTATGCAGGGCGAGATTTGCCGTCTTTTATTTTTGAACCTAAATCGCCAAGGAGTAAAAATTTTTTAAGACCTTGGGTTAAAGTAGATGAAGATGGTTATAGAGGAATTACCTACGAAAAAGGATATGCCTCACCTCACAAAACCGACGGTCTATTTCACCCCAAACTGGTTACCGAAGACTGGGAGGCCGCCATTGCTGGTACGGGATCGTATATGCAAGGCAGCCCGGTTATTGATGATTCACTTGAATATAAATGGATGGGTAATGAAAAGTATATTAACGTTACATACCCAATGGGTATTCACCAATCTTTATTGCCGCCTAATGGCGTTATCGGCTTAACAAATATTAATATTGTAGTTTTTTATAATGAATTTTATAATGGGGAAATCACCGGTGCTGAGCCAGTAACGCTTTTTACTAGAGGATTTAGCCAAAATATCGCGGATGAAAATGGTTCAGGGATTATTGATTATCCGACAGCCGATTGTGTTGCCTTTAAAATCGACGGGCTGGGTGAATACGTTTATACTTACGGTATAGGAAATATTGACCCTCAAGCAAAAGTTAGAGACGAGATCGGTTACAAATCGCGCTATGGAAAAGATCCGTTGTCGTCAATTAATGAGCTACCATCATATGGAGATGCTTATTACCCTCTTCTTCCAGCACAAAGAAGATATTACCCATGGGCCAGGGACGGTGTAACGCAGGCGCGAGCTAGCGTTAGAGTTACCAATACGCCAAACACCCCGCTTTACGATACCGAACAAGAAAGCGTGTATTGGCCGGTGCTATCAAGACCTAAACTTATATTAAGCGAAGACGGCACAATAGTTGAAAAAGCAACAATAGGCTCTTGGTGGTCAAAAGACCCAAAGTACGGCAGAAACATTGGATATAAACACGAACTACAAGTAAAAGACAAGAACGGAATCAATTCATGGCGCGTAGCTATAAAGCAAAATCAAAATTTTACAATATCCAACATTAAATCAGAAGATTTACAGCCTGTAACAGAAGACAATGGCGTGGTAAATACATCTGTGACGCCATATCAACCAAAACCTAGAGAAGTAGATCAAGATTATTTGAACTATTTTTTTCAAATGCCCACTCAGATAAGAATTGCAGACTATTCGGCAATACGCAGTAAAATTACAGCTAAACTAGAGATTGACGGGGAGGCACATTATGCTTATATGTTTAGCCAGACGGTTTATGCCCCGTCACCTGAGCAATCGCCAGCAATCGGCTACTACTATTACGGCAGTGAAGGCGTTGGTGTAAATAATTTGTAAAATGCGTAATTGTGATTATAAGGCAACTGGTATTAAGCGCAATACAAAAACTAATTACCCGTGAACAAAAAATAAATTATACAAACGGAGTACAGGAAACAGAACCAGCTAAAAAAAATTCAGCGGTAGAAACGGAGCAAGCTACTGTTTTTGACATTGCGGTCCCGGAGTATATTAATACTACTGAATACAACGAAGGTATAGGGCATGCTAATTTAAATTAAATAATATGAAAATGATAAAAAGTTTGTGGAGTCAAGTGAAGACTTTCTTTTTGAGGTTACGTAAAAAACAAAGTTATTTAGAAAATTCTTTTATTGTTGGTTACAATAATATAAAAGATGATAAATAAAGTTGTTTATAGCCATTGGTCAAAGCCAATGGAAGGAGAACACGTTGGTTTTAATAGTAAAGAAGCGTTTGCAAACTGTGCTCGGCTTTCTATTTTAAACAGCAAAAAATGGGCAAAAACTGTTGAGCTCGTAACAGATCAAAAAGGCTATGAATTTTTAATAAAAGATTTAAAACTGCCGTTTGACAATATTCGAGTTGAGCTTGACAAACTAAATCATATTGATGAAATACATTGGGCTATTGGAAAGCTCTATGCGTGTTCAATTCAAGACGAACCGTTTATGCACATTGATTTTGATGCGATTTGGTTTAAAAGACCGCCTGATTATATTTTAAATGCACCCGCGGCTTTTCAAAATAAAGAATATATAAGTGACGCTTTTCACCAGTTTTACATTAGCCTAGTGGAGCAAGTTCGTGATAATGATAAATTAAAAATTAACGAACACATAAATATTCAAAACCCGATTGTACCCTATGAGCAGAACAGTATAGAATACCAGGAATACGCTGTTAACTGCGGGTTCATGTGCTTTAATAATTTGAGCATCATACCTCTTTGGTGGGAATGCGCAATGGATTATATTGAAAAAATAGGCACTAAGGTAAATGGCTGGGATATACCGTCTATAGTTTTTGAGCAATTTTTTATTTCAAAATTACTTCAAGCAAAAAATATTAATTTTGAAGTTTTAGACCAGGTTTGGGTTTATGAAGATAGAGCAAAAGAAGTCGGGTATACACATTTAATATCCGGTGCTAAAAGAAACCCCATAGTTGAAGAAAAAGTTGCAAATAAATTAAAGAAATACATAAACAATTAAATTTAAATCAAATGAAGAAAATCAAAGAAGAGCAGCTTGAAAAGCTACAAACGTTTGTTAATGCAATAAACCAATTGCAAACAACTATTGGTGGTGTTGAATTACAAAAGCAAGAATTAACAGCGCAAGCTATTTCAATAAATAAAGAATTACGAGACTTCCAAGAAGAGCTTCGAAAAGAATACGGCGAAATTACCGTTAACGTAAAAACAGGAGAAATTACCGATGCAGACTATAAGGAAGATTAGTATTGGTAAGGACTATAAAAATGACGCTATGCACTACTCTGTTGGACAGGAAGTGTATGGTGGTCATACTATAGTTAACATTGTAGAAGAAGAAGGAAAGTATTCTATCTATATTCAAAAAGGTGATTTAGTAATGCCATGGAAGGATTTTAATAAAAACATGGCTATTTCAGTTGAATACGATCTAGCTTGGTAATGAAAAGTGTTTTTAATTTTATGGTAACCCCTAAAGAAAGCAGGTCTACCTCTAAGAAAAACATTGACAATAAAGAGCTGATATTAAATACTGAATTACAAAACCATTTTTATACAAGCAGGCTAGGTGTGGTAACAGCTTTGCCTATAGCTATGCCTACAGATATAAAGATTGGTGATGAAGTTATATTACACCACAATATTTTTAGAAGATTTAGAGATATCAGAGGCAAAGAAAAAAATAGTAAATCTTACTATTCAGAAGATTTGTTTTTTGCGCAACCTGATCAAATTTACGCATATAAAAATAATGGTGACTGGAAAGCTCTTCCTGGGTTTTGTTTTATAAAGCCTATTGCTGGTAAACATAAATTCGAAATCAACCACGAGCACGAAGGTGTTGGTATTATTAAATACCCAGACGAGGGTTTTGAAAAAAACTGGTTAGTGGGTTTTAAACCAGGAATGGAATACGAATTTAATATTGAAGGCGAACGATTGTATCGAGTGCCAACTAATCAAATTACAATTAAATATGAATATCAAGGAGACGAAGAAGAGTATAATCCAAGCTGGTCACAAAGCAGTTGAGGAACTCATCAAAGTAGCTGAAGAAAAAATCATCACAAACACAGAAGATGATGTGTCTGCAGATAGGCTGAAAAACGCTGCTGCTACAAAAAAACTAGCTATCTTTGACGCCTTCGAGATATTAAATCGTATACAAGAAGAAGAAAACATTCTTGAGAATAAACCTACCGAGGAAAAGAAAGAAGCCTTTAAAGGTTTTGCGGAAAGAAGATCTAAATAATGTACGAGCAGAATTTAGTAAAAACCGTAGAACCCGTTAAGCTTACCACCATTCACAGAGTGAATAAGAGTAAGAAATGGAAATACGGTTATAATAAAGAGCACGACTTAGTGGTTATTAGCCAAACAGGTCAGATAGGTGAAATTATTAAAATACAAAATCTTACCATTGCTTTACCGCCTGTTCCAAAGGGTTTAAAAAAAGGCCCTGATAAATGGGTGGTTACTGAATACCCAAAGGAGCTAAAAAATATTAAAAGTATATTTGATTGGCAAACTTATCCTGATGAGTTTAAAAATAAATGGGAGGAATATATTGATGATGAATTTAACCGCCGTGAAAATGGATACTGGTTTTATAATAAAGGCGTCCCTACTTATATTACTGGCACTCACTACATGTACTTGCAGTGGAGTAAGATTGACGTCGGGCATCCAGATTACAGAGAAGCAAATAGACTCTTCTTTATATTCTGGGAAGCCTGTAAAGCTGATAGCAGATGCTACGGAATATGCTACCTTAAAAACAGACGGAGTGGATTCTCATTTATGGCATCCGGAGAAACTGTTAATCTTGCAACCATCTCAAGTGATGCTAGATTCGGTATCTTATCAAAAACAGGTGCAGATGCTAAAAAAATGTTTACCGATAAAGTCGTACCCATTTCGCTCAACTACCCGTTTTTCTTCAAACCTATTCAAGATGGTATGGATAGACCGAAGACTGAACTGGCGTATAGGGTTCCTGCTTCTAAGTTAACAAGAAAAAGCATACAAAGCCAAGAGGAAAAAATACAGCTTGAAGGTCTTGACACAACAATTGACTGGAAAAATACAGGCGACAACTCTTACGATGGTGAAAAGCTTAAGCTACTTGTGCATGATGAAAGCGGTAAGTGGGAAAGACCTGATAATATACTTAACAACTGGCGAGTTACAAAAACTACATTAAGACTTGGTTCTCGTGTTATTGGAAAGTGTATGATGGGTAGTACATCGAATGCTTTAGATAAAGGCGGAGACAACTTTAAAAAGCTGTATAACGATTCTGACGTAACAAAGCGTAATTCAAATGGACAAACAAAATCCGGGCTATACTCGTTGTTTATCCCAATGGAATGGAACTACGAAGGATTTATTGATGAACACGGGCAGCCCGTATTTAATAATCCTACTGAAGCCGTTTTGGACCCGTTTGGTGACGTTATTGAGCAAGGGGTTATAGATTACTGGGAAAACGAAGTTGAGGGTCTTAGAAGTGACCAGGATGCTTTAAACGAGTTTTATAGACAGTTTCCGCGTACAACCGAACACGCATTTCGCGATGAAACAAAAAATAGTATATTTAATTTAGCAAAAATATACGAACAAATTGATTATAATGAAGATCTGCGTAATAGTAACACTATAACACGCGGTAATTTTCAATGGGCAAACGGAGTAAAAGACACAAAAGTTGTATTTTTACCAAGTCCACAAGGGCGATTTAAAATATCATGGGTGCCTAATGGTAACTTGCAAAATCGTCAAATAATTAAAAATGGTATTAAATATCCAGGCAATGAGCATATTGGCGCATTTGGCTGTGATAGTTACGATATATCAGGTACGACTGACGGCAGAGGCTCAAAAGGTGCATTGCATGGGTTAACCAAATTTACAATGGAAGACGCACCGCCTAGCTCGTTCTTTTTAGAGTATATAGCTAGGCCTCAAACAGCAGAGATATTTTTCGAAGACGTGCTTATGGCTTGTGTGTTTTACGGAATGCCTATACTTGCTGAGAATAACAAACCTAGACTGCTTTATCATTTTAAGCGTAGAGGCTATAGGGGTTATTCGATGAACCGACCTGACAGATTATGGAACAAGTTATCCGTAACTGAAAAAGAAATTGGAGGCATACCAAACTCAAGCATGGACATGAAGCAAGCACATGCTGCGGCAATTGAAATGTATATCGAGCAGCATGTAGGGCTAATATCCGAAGGCAACTACGGCACAATGTATTTTACAGATACACTAAACGATTGGTCAAAATTTGATATAAATAACCGAACAAAATATGATGCTGCTATTAGTTCTGGCCTCGCTATTATGGCTTGCCACAAAGATTTATACAGACCCGTCGGAGAACAACAAAAAACAAAATTAAACCTTAAGATTGCTCGATATGATCAAAAGGGATTTATTTCAAAAATAATAGAATAAAAATATGGCTAACTTAGTTGTAAATAGTTTTTTCCCAAGCCAAGTTGCTAGCGACCAAGAAAAGATGTCGTATGAATACGGGCTTCAGGTAGGAAAAGCCATTCAGCAAGAGTGGTTTTCGAGCAATTCGGGGGCTGTGCGCTATCAAAGCAATCAAAATACTTTTCACAATTTAAGGCTGTATGCTCGCGGTGAACAAAGTATACAAAAATACAAAGATGAGTTGTCTATTAACGGTGATTTATCTTATTTAAATTTAGACTGGAAACCCGTACCTATTTTATCTAAATTTGTTGATATTGTAGTTAACGGTATTGCGGATCGTGCTTTTGATATTAAAGCGTACTCTCAAGATCCTTACGGCGTAGCAAAACGCACTAAATATATGGATTCAATTATTCGCGATATGCAAACACGCGAATTAAATGATTACGCTGCTGAAGCGTTTGGTATTAATCTTTACGAAAATAACCCAGCAGAATTACCAGAATCCAAAGAAGAGTTGGAATTACACATGCAGCTAAGCTACAAGCAAAACATAGAAATTGCAGAAGAAGTTGCAATTAATACATTGCTTGATGGCAATAAATACGATCTTACTAAAAAGCGTGTTTATTATGATATTACAACATTAGGCATTGGTGCTGTTAAAAATACATTTAACACTTCCGAGGGGGTTAAGGTTGAATATGTAGACCCGGCAAATTTAGTTTATTCTTATACCGAGTCACCTTATTTTGAAGATATATATTATGTTGGTGAAGCAAAATGGGTGCCTATTAACGAACTTAAAAAGCAATTTCCAGGGTTAACCAATGATGATTTAGAAAAAATTCAAAGCCAAAGCGCCAGAAAATACCCAAGCTCGTTTAACCAGCATTTAGACAATTACAACGATAGAGATTCTAACACGGTTCAGGTTTTATATTTTAATTATAAGACCTATATGAATGAAGTGTATAAAACTAAAAAGACAGCTAGCGGTGCGGAAAAAGCAATCGAAAGAGATGATCAATACAATCCACCAACCGATAGCGAGGAGTTTGGTAAATTATCTCGCTCACTAGAAGTGTTGTACGAAGGAGCTTTAGTTTTAGGCACAGACATGCTGCTTAAGTGGGAAATAGCTAAAAACATGCTCCGCCCAAAAAGCGATTATACTAAAGTTAAAATGAACTATAGTATTGTAGCACCTAGAATGTACAAAGGCCGCATTGAATCTATCGTAAGCCGTTGTACCGGATTTGCGGATATGATTCAGCTCACACATTTAAAACTACAGCAAGTATTATCTAAAATGATGCCAGACGGTGTTTATTTAGACGCAGATGGTTTAGCTGAAATTGATTTAGGTAACGGTACGAATTACAATCCACAGGAAGCACTTAATATGTTCTTCCAAACGGGTTCTGTTATTGGACGTTCGTTTACGCAAGAAGGTGATATGAATCCTGGTAAGGTGCCAATCCAACCATTACAAACAGGTGCCGGCGGCCAAAAGCTGCAAACGCTTATTACCACGTATAACTATTACTTGCAAATGATCCGCGATGTAACGGGGTTAAATGAAGCACGTGACGGTTCTATGCCAGATTCACGAGCTTTAGTTGGTGTGCAAAAATTAGCGGCGGCAAATTCAAACACGGCTACCCGCCATATTCTTGACGCTGGTTTGTTTTTAACGGCTGAAACTGCAGAATGTTTATCGTTACGCATTTCCGATATATTAGAATACAGTGATTCATCAGAAGCATTTATACAGAAAATTGGCGGGTTCAATGTAGCTACATTAGAAGAACTAAATGAATTGCATTTATACGACTTCGGTATATTTATCGAATTAGCACCGGATGATGAGGAAAAGCAGTTGTTAGAAAACAATATTCAAACAGCGTTGTCCGCTGGTCTTATTGATTTAGACGACGCCATTGACATTCGCGAAGTAAGAAACATTAAGCTAGCAAATCAACTGTTAAAACTCCGCCGTAAGAAAAAGCTTGAGCGTGATCAAATGATGCAGCAGCAGAACATCCAAGCACAGGCACAAGCAAACGCACAGGCACAACAAGTGGCAGCACAAGCTGAGGTGCAAAAAGACCAAGCGCTATTCCAAACCAAAGCGCAGCTTGAACAAATGAAGGGCGATATAGAATTGCAAAAACTTCAACAGGAAGTAGCTGCAAAGAAAGAACTTATGGCTTTGGAATTCCAATACAACATGCAGCTTAAAGGTGTTGAGGTTGATGGGCAAAAGCAAAAGGAACAGGAAAAAGAAGATCGCAAAGACGAAAGAACTAAAATGCAAGCAACACAGCAAAGTGAGCTGATTGAGCAAAGAAAAAATAATACACCGCCTAAAAACTTCGAATCCGCTGGAAACGACATAGTTGGCGGAGGTTTTGGCTTAGGTACCTTTGAACCTAAGTAATAATAACATATATAATTATATAATATCTTATCATGAGCGAAGAATTTAAACCAGCTACCAGCGTAGATAACGATGGTACAATTAAAGTAGACTTCAGTAAAAATGCCATTCAAGAGCAAAGCGCAGATGAGGTTTCTGTACGCGACGAATCCGACACTAGCGGAGGAGTATCAGAAGAAAACATCGAAGAAACAAATGCAGAGCCTGCCGGAGAAAGCGACACCGTTCAAAATGAACAAATTGTCGATGATGTGCAAGAGCCGCAAAAAGAAGTAGAAGAAACAGTACTTCAGGAAATTACCGAAGAAGAGGTTGAAGAGGCTACAGGGCAACTTGAAGAAGAAGTTGTTGAAGCGGTAGAGGAAGCTACCCAATCAGGCGCAGAGCTTCCAGAAAATATTCAAAAAGTTGTAGACTTTATAAATGAAACAGGTGGTACATTAGAAGACTATGTGCGGCTTAATACGGATTATGCGTCATTAAACGAAGATCAATTGCTTCGTGAATATTATCAAGCAACTAATCCGCATTTAGACAAAGAAGACATTGACTTTATGTTGGAAGACAAGTTCTCATATGAAGAGGAATTGGACGACGAGCGCGAAGTACGACGCAAAAAAGTTGAGCGTAAACAAGCGCTTGCCAATGCAAAAACTCACTTAGAAGGTCTTAAGTCTAAATACTACGAAGAAATTAAAGCAGGATCACGTTTGAATCCTGAACAGCAAAAAGCGATTGATTTTTTCAATCGTTATAATAAAGAAAGCGAGGAATCTGCTAAAATAGCGGAAAAACAAACCCAGCGTTTTAAACAAGAAAGCAATAAAGTTTTCTCAGATAAGTTCGAAGGTTTCGATTATCAAGTAGGAGAAAAAAAGTATCGTTTCCGTGTAAAAAACGTTAATGAGGTTAAGCAAACCCAAAGCGACATTAACAACTTTGTCAAGAAGTTCTTGAACGAAAAAGGTGAAATGTCAAACGCTAAAGGTTATCATAAATCTCTGTTTACCGCAATGAACGCCGATCAAGTTGCGCAACATTTTTATGAGCAAGGCCGAGCCGACGCTCTTAAAGATAGTATTACTAAATCCAAAAACGTTGATGTGAACCCGAGAGGGGTTCATGAAAAAGTTACAACGTCTAACGGGTGGAGCGTGCGCGCAGTTGATAGTGGGGAAAGCAGTTCTAAGCTAAAGGTTAAATTTAGAAAGTAATAATCCATTTAAAATTTATAGACAATGGCAAGTTTTTCTGGTGGTGCGTTTCCAGCACCATTGACCCCGCGTCCCGATAAAAGCGTGACTTCGGGTAATTACATTAATTTTACTGACCCAGCTTTTAGTCAATGGGCTCAGCAATACCTTCCTGAGGTATATGAAAAAGAAGTAGAGCGTTACGGTAAGCGTACTGTAGGTGGCTTCTTGCGTATGGTTAGCGCTGAAATGCCGATGGCTTCTGACCAAGTTATTTGGACAGAACAAGGCCGTTTGCACATGGCATTTGAGAACGTTACATTTTCTGTATCCGGCAGTGGTACTACCGCTGTAACAACTTTAACTTTTGCTACGGCAGCTGAGGCTCAGTTATTAGCAGTTGGAACAACTTTGGTTGTTGCTGATGCGTCTAACAACGTTGCTAAAGTACGTGTAAAAACCGCAACAGCAACTCCTGGTACAACCACTACTGTAGTTGTAGATGTTTACGGAGCAACCGATCTTACAGTAGCTGGGTTAACCGGCGCTTTAAAAGCGTTTGTGTTCGGTTCTGAATATGGCAAAGGTTCACAAAACATCGGTCTTTCTCGTGAAGCTGATTTTGAGCGTTTTTCTAACAAGCCAATTATCTTGCGTGACAAGTACAGTGTTTCTGGATCTGACGCTACTCAAATTGGTTGGATTGAAGTAACCTCTGAAGCTGGTACTTCTGGCTACTTGTGGTACTTAAAGTCTGAGCACGAGTCTCGTCTACGTTTTGAAGACTACCTAGAAATGTCTATGGTTGAAGCTGAAAAAACTGACCAAAACCCTGGTAGTGATGCTACAAAAGAAGGTAACGCGCTTGTTAGCGGTACCGAAGGTATGTTTGCGGCTATTGAAGGTCGCGGTTTAGTATACACTGGTACTGACTTTGACGGTCCTGGTGGTCTTGCTGAGTTTGATGCTCTATTGGCTCAACTAGACAAGCAAGGTGCTATCGAAGAAAACATGATGTTCTTAGATCGTCAAAAGTCTTTGGAAATTGACAACATGCTTGCTGCCCAAAACTCTTACGGAGCTGGCGGTACTTCTTACGGTGTGTTTGACAACTCTGAAGATATGGCTTTGAACTTAGGATTCTCTGGTTTCCGTCGTGGTTCTTATGACTTCTACAAAACTGATTGGAAATACTTGAACGATGCAACTATTCGTGGCGCTATTGGCGACATCGAAGGTGTATTGGTTCCTGCTGGTACTTCTACAGTTTACGACGAAACATTGGGTAAAAACATTTCTCGTCCATTCTTGCACGTGCGTTACCGCGCTAACGAGGTTGATGATCGTCGTATGAAATCTTGGGTTACTGGTTCAGTTGGTGGCAACTATACTAGTGACGAAGATGCAATGAACGTTCACTTCTTGTCTGAGCGTGCACTTTGTGTACAGGCTGCTAACAACTTTGTGTTGTTGAAAACAGTCTAAGCATTTTTAATATTGTCCCTGGCTAAGGTCAGGGGCATTATTTTCTTTTATTAAATTATATTATATTATGGCAACAGCTAAAAAACCGGCAGCAAAAAAGACTGCTGTTAAAGAAACCGCCGTAGAGGCACCAACAGTATCATTTGAAAATACTGAAAAAACCCCACCAATGCCTAAAAAGCCAACGTGGGAATACAAAGACCGCTTATATGAAATGGCGGGAAATAAAAAGCCTTTAATTTGGTCAATTCCAACAATGCACACTACTAAAAAACCATTGTTATGGTTTGACAAAGAAAAAGGGTACCAACGCGAATTGCGATATGCTACAAATCAACAATCTTGTTTTGTAGACGAGCAACAAGGAACAGCAACATTAGGTCGTATTATTTTTGAAAATGGCCGATTGTTTGTACCAAAAGAGCAACCTGCTCTGCAGAGGCTTCTTTCATTATACCACCCGTTAACTCTTAATGGTAAAATTAAAGAGTATATGCCAGAACAAGAGGCGGAATGGCAAGTGGACAACATAGAAATGGAGCTTGAAGCTATGAATACAGCTAAGGCTATGGATGTTGACGAAGCTGAGGCAATTTTGCGTGTAGAATTTGGTTCTAAGGTATCTGAGATGTCTTCTAAAGAACTTAAACGCGATTTGCTTGTGTTTGCCCGTCGAAATCCTGGTTTGTTCTTAGATTTAGCCACAGATGAAAATGTGCATTTGCGCAACATCGGAATTAAAGCTACAGAAGCGGGTATTATTAAGTTATCCTCCGATAACCGAACGTTCAGCTACGGCCAAACAGGGCGAAAGCTTATGACTGTTCCATTTGATGAACATCCATATTCAGCATTAGCTGCATATTTCAAAACTGACGAAGGAATGGAAGTTTTGAATACAATTGAAAAACGACTATAAGTCACTTAGTAGTTAGGCCGCTTTTATAGTGGCCTAATTACTATATAATAACTATAAATATGAGCGTAAGCGTAAACACGGTATACCAAAGGGTATTAGCTATTCTTAATAAAGAACAAAGAGGTTATGTTTCGCCTCAAGAGTTTAATCTATTCGCTAATCAAGCGCAGTTAGATTTATTTGAGCAATATTTTTACGACATCAACCAATTTGGTCGTCTACACGGTAATGATACCGAATATTCTGACATGCTCAACCTTCTTAACGAAAAAATCAATATTTTTGAAAAAACCGATGCAATGACGTACACTGCAGGTTACTGGCAATTACCAGTTGACCCAGATGGCGTATATCGTATCGGTACTATTATTTATAATGGTATAGAAGTTGAAAGAGTGAACGCTAACGAGTACCTATACATTAACGCGTCACCGCTCACTAAACCAACTGATGCGCGCCCTATTTTTGTAGCTGGCAATAGCGGTTATAAAGTATACGGGTCATCTGAATTAACTACAGGTGTTACATGTAATTATATTAAAAGACCAGCGGATGTAGCGTGGGTCCCTCTTGATTTAGGTGGCGCACCCGCATACGATCCATCTAACTCTGAGGATTTTGAATTGCATGATTCAGAAGAAACGGAATTGGTATACAAAATTCTAGAACTTGCAGGCGTTGCAATTAAAGAATTAAATATTTACCAGATAGCCAACCAAATGGAAATGGAAAACTTACAACAGGAAAAAGCTTAATAAATGGGTTTAATAAATCAAACAGCAGTACAATACTACCTTGGCAACGACGGTCAATGGAATAGTGGAGATGAAAATTACGGCGATTACCAGTTTGTAAGCGTTAAAGACATTATTAATAACTTTGTTGTTGCTTATGTTGGCGAAGACAAAATTATCAGTAAAATAAAAAGAACCGACGTAGCGTTCCATGCGCAGCGTGCTATTCAAGAATTTAGTTTTGATTTATTGCCGTCTACAAAGGCATACGAAATTGAAGTCGCCCCATCGTTAAATATGGTGCTGCCGCAAGATTATGTTAATTACGTAAAAGTTACGTGGGCAGACAGTAATGGTATCGAACATATTGTTTATCCCACCCGCCAAACAAGTAACCCGTCTGCAATTTTGCAAGATGACGCTGGCGAATATCTATTTGACGGAGTAGGCGAAATAACAGAAGCAACACCTTCAGAAACATTAAAGCGTTTTCAAGCCAATACTAACGGCACTCAGGGTGATAATTTAGACGCGTTAACATCTAGTGATCTTTATAATTTATACTGCTATGGCAATAGATACGGCTTAACACCGGAAAATGCCCAAATCAACGGTGTGTTTTATATTGATCAACTAAACGGTATTATTAACTTTAGTTCAAATTTAGTTAATAAAATAGTAACATTGAAATACATTAGCGACGGGCTAGGCACAGACGAAGAAATGAAAGTGCATAAATTTGCTGAAGACGCTATCTACAAATACATTGCTCACGCTATTCTAGCTACACGAGCAAACACTCCCGAATACCAAATTAACCGCTATAAAAAAGAAATGCGAGCAGCTAAACGTAATGCTAAATTGCGTCTTTCTAATTTGAAAATTGCTGAGCTAGCGCAAGTAATGAGAAATCAATCTAAGTGGATTAAACACTAATATATGGCAAAGCTACAACACAATTTCGTACGTGGGCGAATGAACAAAGATCTTGATGAAAGACTTGTGCCCAACGGCGAATATCGTGATGCGCAGAATATACAGGTAAGTACATCTGAAGATTCTGATGTTGGTGCGATTAAAAATATACTGGGTAACACCAAGAAAAACCTATTATCAACCGATCCTGATGTTTTTTGGGATCCGATATTTGGTTTAACTGAAGCGGATTGTATTGGTGCTATACGCGATACAGAAAATGAAAAGTTGTACTGGTTTATTACCGGCCGTAACCCAGGTGCTGGTATATATCTTGATGCTATTTTAGAATTTGATCAAGCAACGGGTATTGTAGCACCTGTTATTGTAGATTTAAACGATGTTTTAAATTTTAGCGAAAATAATTTAATTACAGGCGTTAATATTCTAGACGGTATGTTGTATTGGACAGATAACCTCAATGAGCCGCGTGTATTAAATATAGATAGGTTTAAAGCTGGATCTGTTCAGCCAGGGCCGAAACTTACACAGCATACACATGTATACGGTGCCGCAAGAGACTTTGTAGACACAGATATTACAGTAATAAAAGAATCACCAAAAGAGGCATTAACTGTTACTACAGCTGATTCTATTTATAGCGGGCCAGGTACTGGCATAAACCCTATTGAAGACGCTTCTTTTGCTATTCACCCAAGTGGCCTTGAGCCGGGCAATACTTCTGGGTTATCATGGACGCCGACGATTACATGGACGGGGCTTACTAATCCTACTGTATTAATTACAGCTGAACTTGAGGAAAACAACGGCGTTGTAAACAAATACCAAGTAATAGGTACATTAAGCTCCATTGGCACTATAAGTGCGACAATTACAATAGATAGTTTAACGCCAAATATTTCAACGTCTATTACAGATTTTAAAATGGTTTTGGTTGAAGACGAACCCATATTTAAAAACGATTTTCCAAGATTTTCATATAGATATAAATACTTAGATGGCGAGTATTCTACTTACGCGCCGTTTACCAAAGCAGCATTTGTACCAGGAAAATTTGAGTATTCAGGAAGAGACGGTTTCAACCAAGGCATGGAAGACGTTATTAGAAAAATAACGTTATCTAATTTCCCGCTCACACCTGTAACCGTCGATCAGGTTGAAGTGGTGTATAAAAACGCATCGTCAAATAATATTTATTTGATAGAAACATTTAATTACGATTTTACAGGCACTACACCCGCTTTAATCGTTGATATTACCTCTGATTCTTTAGGTAGAGTTATAGAAAGCAATCAATTATTAAGACTTTACGATGCCGTGCCTATAAAAGCTCAAGCTCAAGAAATTATAGGTAACCGTATTGTATATGGAAATTATTTGCATAATTATGATGTTATTAATGGTAGCATTCGCATGCAAGTTGATCAAACGAATTCAACACATAGCGCTATTGGGTTTGGTAAAGAATCTGTAAAAACAGATAGAAAATACCAAATTGGTATTAGCTTTTTAGATGAATATGGAAGAGAATCCCCGGTTTTTACTTCTGTACAAGGCTCTATATCTTTGCAAAAAGAAAATTGCGATAAAGAAAATAAAATTCAAGCTAGATTAAACGCAATATCAACCACGCCGGCTTGGGCAGATAAATTCAAACTTTACGTTAAAAATAATACACCTGAATATTATAACTTAGGCCTTGACCGTTACTACGATGCTGTAGACGGTAACGTTTGGCTTTCTTTCCCTTCTTCTGAAAGAAACAAAGTACAAGAGGGGCAGTTTATTATTTTAAAGAAGGGGCATGATAACGATACTCCTATTAAAATAAATAATAGGTATAAAATTAACGCAGTGTCAAATGAGGCACCAGAGCATTTAGCAAATGTTAAGACTATTGTAGCAAGCGGACAAGTAAAAGCTTTTCCAGCTGACGCCTTTTTAAAATTCAAAGTAGGTAATAATAAAGCTTACTTTTATGGGCCAAACGGTTCTATTGCTGATAAAGATAATGGTGTTCCTATTTCTGGTGCAAATATAAATTTTTATGAAAATATAAAGCAGGGTAACTTTATACAATTTTCACCCTATCCAAGTGATAGTAAGTCTGATTTGTATGAAATTATCAGTGGTGGCCCAACTGGCGCGCTTGCAACAATTGGAAGTGCAGTATATAGTGTTTATGAAATTACATTGCTTCAAAATATTTCAGCAAATGATGTTTGGCTAGAAAATTTAGGAACTAATGATGAATTTAGAGCAGCTGTATTTACTAACGAAAAAAGAAATTTGCCTGAATTTGAAGGTAGATTTTTTGTTAAAATAAATCCTAACGGAACTTTTACATCTAACGTTTCTGCTGCTTTTGCGGATTTAAATACAATAAATCTTGTACAAGACACTACATTAAATATTTTTCCTCAAGCCGGCACCTCTCTTGGGTCTACTGATACAGATTTGTATTGGGTAGATTCATTAAATCCAGCAACAGGTACAACATCTGATTTACCCGCTTCTGGATCGGATTTATTTAGAGTAGCTATGGCTAGAATAGATGGTTTTAGCAGCACATATAGACCAATAACAGCATCTAATTATTATTATAAGCTAATAGAAGCAGCTAAAATTAAATTTTTGTATTCAAATGGTACAGAAAGCGCTAATTTTTATACTATAATTTCAAGAGAAACAAGCGGAGGTAGTTTAGGCGTATACAATAGAACCGGGACCTCGAATGGCGTTGGGGTTAATTATGAATATCAGCTCGACCGTCTTTTTGATGATACACAATTTAGCGGTACTCCAACTGCAAATCAGATTGTTGGCATTATTATATATAAAGAAAAAAATAATACTAGAGAAACCATAGCTTCTTCTTCGAATCCTGCTATTTTTGAAACAGAACCAGAAGAATTTGCAGACCTTGATATTTATTATGAAGCCAGCGATGCTATCGATATTAGTGATGTAAATACTTATCAAACTCTTACGTGGTTTAACTGCTATTCATTTGGTAATGGTGTTGAATCAGATCGTATTAGAGACGATTTTAACGCGCCGACTTTAGGAAAAGGCGTTAGGGTAAGCTCAACTATTGAAGAGCCTTATATACAAGAAAGACGAAAAGCTGGGTTGATTTTTAGCGGCATCTATAATTCAATTACAGGTATAAACAATACAAACCAGTTTTTAACCAGCGAAGATATTACTAAAGATTTAAACCCTATATACGGTAGTATTCAGAAGCTACACGCTAGAGACACGGATCTTATTACGCTTTGCGAAGACAAATCTTTCCGTATATTAGCAAACAAAGACGCATTATTTAACGCAGATGGGAACACCAACGTCACTTCTAATAAAAATGTTCTTGGACAAGCAGTTCCGTTCGCAGGTGAATTCGGAATATCCAAAAACCCCGAATCGTTTGTTTCGTACGGTTTCAGAGCTTACTATGCAGACAAATCAAGGGGAGCTGTAATACGACTGTCTCGCGATGGCATTACAGAGATTTCAGAAAAAGGTATGTCTGACTTTTTCCAAGACGGCTTTAGAACACAAGTAAGACCTATATTAGGTATGTATGACGAAAACTCATCATCATACAACGTGAGCGTAGGTAATGAGCTATTATCATTCAAAGAAAACGTAGATGGCTGGTCAACAAGATTAACATACCAGCCGGAGTTTGGTCTTTCTTTAAATAATGAATATTATACCTTCTACAACGGGGAATTGTGGGAACACACAAATGAAACAAGGTCAAACTTCTATGGAGTACAAGAGGACACAACTGTCACACCTATTATCAATGATGCACCCGCAAGTGTTAAAAACTTTAAGACCCTATCTTATGAAGGTGATGAAGGGTGGACAGCCGCGGTCACAACAAATAAACAAGAAGGACAGGTAAATACTTGGGTAGAAAGAGAGGGTATATATTTTAACTATATTAGTGGTATAAAGTCTACATGGAATAACGGTGCACAAACCGGAACATTAGACTTCCGTGAGTTTTCAACACAGGGAATTGGTAATATAAGTACTGTTGATCCACTCATTGCACCTGGTCCTTTTGATTTAACAATGGGCCAAACAATTAATGTTTCTGCACAAGTACACGATAGGCTTTTTGTTAAGCGTGGAAGTGGGGATATTGATGAAATCGGTAAGGTTATCAGTATAGATAGACCAAATAAAAGTATCCGTGTTAGCGATTTATTTGGCGCAGGTAACGAACCACAAGGTGGAGAGTATGTATTTGTCGTAAAAGACGAAGAAAAGAATACATCGGGAATTTTAGGATACTATGCTGAAACAAAACTTACAACGACAAGTGGAGACAAAAAAGAACTGTTTGCGCTTAACTCTGAGGTATTTATCAGCAGCGAATAATACGTAATAATAATTTATAAACTAATTTAATATGCCAGCACCATTAATTTTTGCAATATCAGGGGCAGCTCAACTTGGGTTAGGAGCAATGCAGTTGGCGGAGGCCAATAAACGCCGCCGTGCTGCGCAAGCTGCATATGAGCGTTCTATGCAACAATATAGGGCTCAGGATACAAGTAATCTATACGCAAATCTAGAAAATCCATACGAAGATTTAACTGTAAATCAGCAAGCGGCACAGTTTCAAGCACAAGAGCAACAGCGTGGTATGGCGGATATGATGTCTCGTTTTCAAGAAACCTCAACAGGTGGAGATATTTCCGCTTTTGCACAAGTCCTCGCTAATCAACAAGCGCAAAACCTTCAGCGCGCTAGCGCGAGTATCGCACAACAAGAAGCGGCTAATCAACGCATGGCTGCGCAAGGTGCAATGCGCATTGAAGGCATGGAGAGAATGGGCGCTGAGCGTGCACGTGCTTTTAAAGGCAATATTTTGGGTACAGAGCTTGGAATGAATATGCAGACGCTAGCAGGCGCTGAAGCCGCGAGAAATCAAGCAATAACTAATGTTGCTGGCGGTGCGGGTAATCTTGTAGCCGGCGGAGTTGGTATGTATCAAAATTACAAAGGCAAAACCGTTGACATGGGAGATGGTGTGCAATTTGTTAATTTGCCACAAATGACAATGGACAACGTTAATTCAGGCGAATTAACGCGAACCAGTGGGTCTGGTTACTTTGGCACTTATACACCACAGTATGATGCTTTAGGTAGAAAAATTGACCCAGTAACCGGTGAAATAATAGAATAATGGCAGATAAGGGATTGATAGCAGCGGCTGGCGCATTAGCTAAATCGCAAATGCCAGTAGATATCGCAGGGGAGTTTATGAAAACTTTTATGCCCGCGGTACAAAAAGCTGAAAAACAAAGACAAGCCGTACAAAACGAGGTAGCTGGTTATATGGCTAACCTAAAAAGCGATATTGATTTTACTTCTTTAACACCAGAAATGGAAAAAGAGGTGCGTCGCTATTTAACAGAGTCTCGTAATGAATATAATGAGCTTGCAAATATGGTAGCGCGTATTGACGATCATTCTTCAGAGGAATACCAAAACAGTATAAACAGAATGAACGATATACAACGTGAATTTGCTACATTAGCCGGCGAGCTCACAACATACAACCAAGAAAAAGTTAACACGGCGGACATGTTTAACCAGCATACTTATT
>Ga0099849_1000281_pt1 | contig 23340 bp, 26 predicted proteins | sample CB_VirMetaG_4_FD_78177 | JGI IMG/M metagenome (GOLD analysis project Ga0099849, IMG submission 78177) | Freshwater to marine saline gradient viral communities from Chesapeake Bay - CB_1508_1M Viral MetaG | ecosystem: Environmental > Aquatic > Marine > Coastal | place: USA: Chesapeake Bay... | reverse complement strand
GAAGAGTCCCACGTTGTTGAGCTTGTAAAGAGTCTTACAGGAGTTGACCTCAACCCTGAGAACGTAATTAACTCCACTGCCGATGAGACTAACAAAACCTCCGATTACATTCTCGGTGAGTTTGCAGTTGATAACGTGGACCGGGATGATGTTCTCTGGTCGCTTCCTTCTGTATGGGGCGGCGCTTTAGAGGCTAACGGAACTACCAGCGCGACCGTAATTATTCCTGGGGGTTCGGAAACGCCCGCGCTCTCGTCACTGCGTTACGCGAAGCTTGTTGACGGTACTTTCGCTTTTGCGGGTGGCCTGAACGGCGACCTTTCGGGCGGCAAGTCCTTCTCGGACGCTGACGTAAAGGCTGCTGTGATTGGAGACGCTTCTCAGGGTACTGGAGTTTACTCCTACCTGAAAGAGGACGTAGACATTTCGCTGCTGGCTATTCCTGGCTGCACGGAGCAGAACATTGTTAACAACGCTATCTCGATTGCAGAGTCCTCTCAAGAATATCTTCTTGTGACCAACCCTCCCCTGGGAATCTCTTCTCCGCAAAACGCTTTGGCGTGGTCGAATGGAAAAGGAGCGGGAAGAACTGCTGCTCTTAACAGTTCCTACGCTGCCGTCTACTGGCCCTGGGTCAAGCTCTTCAACCCGTTCACGCAAGTTGACGAGTATGTCTCGCCTGACATCTTCGCGATCAGACAGATGGCTTTCACGGACGCTAACTTCGACGCTTGGTTCGCTCCTGCTGGACTTGTTCGAGGTCGTCTCACCAAGCCTGTGGATGTTGAGCTTGTGCTCACACAAGGCGACAGAGACGCTCTGTACGGCCCTGGGAACGTCATCAACCCCGTTCAGAAGTTCCTTACCGAAGGCATCGTTCTGTGGGGCCAGAAGACCACACAGAGGGCTTCTACGGCACTCGACAGAATCAACGTTCGTCGCCTGATGATTATCATCCGCAAGATGCTTCTCGCCTCTACTCGACAGTTTGTTTTCGAGCCGAACGATGCTGCTACGTGGCAGAGAGTTACAAATGCTGTCGAGCCTCTCATGGCTGACATCAAGAGTCGTCGCGGTGTAACGGACTTCAAGGTCATCTGCGACAGCACAACCAACACTCCGATTCGAATTGATCGAAACGAGCTTTGGTGTAAAGTAATTCTTCAGCCCACCAAGGCTGCTGAAGTTATCGTCTTCGAACTGAACCTCACCAGTGCTACACTGGGACTTGATCTACCCACTACCTGATACACTATATAACATAGGAGAATCCACAAATCATGGTTGATGTTAATTTAAATAGCTTCTTTGGAGAAACTGGCCGCGCTATCGATGTTGCGGGCGCGACCCAGGGAACTGAACTGTTTCACCGCTACGATTCTTTCCGAGCCTATAGCTGGCTAGTTAGAATCAATGGGGTCGGGGGTGTTGTAGGGAGCATCCTGTCCAATACGGGTCTCTCGGACCCCGATAACGTGCTTACGCTTGCTGCCAAGCAAGTTGGGCAAATCGGGTATAGCGTAGAAGACATCATGGTTGATCGGGTGAACGACAAGTTCTACTACCCTGGTCGCCCGTCCACAGAAGAGACTGTCATCACTTTTGATAACCTTCTCAAAGGTGATGCTGCGAAAGCTCTCTTCAACTGGATGAGAACAACCTACGATCCGATTACAGGAACTCACTCTACATCCGTTATCTCTGATATCGCGGGCCAGCTAATTGAAGGCGGTGGCGGTTTCAAGAGAACTGTCGATGTTGTTCTTCTGGACAACCAGCGCAAGCCTCAGTTTGTTGCTCGTCTCTACGGCGCTTACTGCAAGAGTTGGCGTCTTGCCGAGTTCAACTACTCCGCGAACGAGTTCCACTCCATCGAGTGTACTCTTCGGTATGACATGGTAGGTTACTTCAGAAACGGCGATACGGTATTCGAAGATATTCTTACGCCTCTTGGCTGATTTATAACTAACAAACTACAAGATAGCTCCTAAATATATTAGGAGCTATTTTTTTGTAATGTCTGAAAGCGTGTTTGATAAGCTACTCGAATCCTATACGGGTATGCGAAAAAGAACTTGGAAGCCTTCGCTGATCGTAGAAGCTGCCGATGCGAAGTGGTGGGCTACTGAAATGGGCCTTGGAGATCAGGTTGACCCTCAAACTAAGATAACTCAATACCAGACTGCAAAAACAAATTTACAACAAGCTTCTACGCAGCAAGGTACGGCTAGTCCTGAAGAAGTCAAATCTTCCTTAGCTTCTTACGGACAGGCAGTGGCTACCAACCGAGGAGTGTCTTTTGTGTCCAAGTCGGGAGCGCGTAGCACAAAGGTTGAAACTATCCCTACAATTATCCAAGCTCTGGACATGCTTATTGCTAAGACACAGGAAGAGCTAGGTAGCGAGGAAGACGGCAAAGGGGCTACCCCGTCAGGAGTTGAGGCTGCACCCGAAGAATCCATGATGGGTTTTCAGCCGTCTGAACGTGATGAGATTAAAAGCTATTTAGAAGGAAGAGAAGAAGGTGATTCTTTCGAGGTCGAGACGTTTATCGACAAGCTTCAAAACACAATCATCACGCCTCTTTCCAGAACGAAGCTAGGTAAACTCTTCGAAGGTCGTCCCGATATATCCCCAGCTATTCAAACGCAGTTACTAGATCTGACCTCTAGATTCTTTTCCATGTCAGGAAAACTTGAGAAGGTACGACTAGCTGACGGGGCTGAGGTAAAGATTATTAGATCTGAAAAGCTTTCGTCTGAGGATAAAATCGCGGCTCAAGTTATAACCGTTCGCGGTCAGCAGGGGGATAAAGGAGTTTATTTCGGTCGTACTGACGGAGAGTTTACGGACGCCTATAAGGAGCTTCAGGAGTATTCTAGGGCATATGACCACAAGACATATGGATTTTCTTTAGGAGCTTCTATGTCCAAGTACGGTGGTGGGTTATTTGATGCACGTATTCTTCCTCAAAATGTTGATCCTTCTAATCTTACAAAAGAAGAGTTCGAGAAACTTGACCTAGCGGCTCAAAAGTCAACAGCTATTAATACGGGAAGCGGCGGTAATGACACCAAAGGAAAACTTGCAGAAGACATTTTTCAGCTTCAAGGCGCTCTTTTAACTGGGGACGCGGGCCAGAAGAAGCTCGCACTAAAAGAACTAAAAACTCGCCTAGAAAAGATCGCAAGTGTGCAAGGTACTGACATTGAAAATCTTGAGGCAGCACTGCTCTCTGGAGAGATAGATGACCTTGAAAGCTTCACTAGTTCGGTAGAGAGCTTTGAATCAGAGGTAAAAAGGCAGCTTACGTCTCTGGTCAAAGCTTCCGAGAAGTTTGCTGAGATTCTCGGCATCTCCTCTGTGATAAAATCTGATCGTCCTTCAGCGGACAGCAAGCTGGGCGAAAGAACAGACAATACTTATATTATCGATAATGGTTCTCCTTTAAGCAAGGAGTTCAAAGATGCGATGAATGATAATGAGGACGGAACGTATAGCGTAGAAGTTTCGATGAAGATGTACGACAGTCCCATCTCAGAAACTGTGCTTGGCTCTAACTCAATTCATAACGCTTACGGTAAGGGGGTAGTGTCCGAGTTCGACCAGCTTCACGAAGAGCATATAGACAGGGCTGTTAAAGGTAACTTTATCTCTAAAGAGCAGGGAGATAAATGCCGTAAAGCAGTGGAGGATGATAGAAAAATTCTCTCCATGCTGGAAGATAAGCTAGGGTCGCTAACTGAACCTAACAAGGCTTCTCTAGGAACTCACATTGATAGCCTCTTAAAGAACTCTGGGGAAGTAGGGTTTATGACGCTTGAGGGTAGACGGTCCTATGAGAAAGAGCTTAAAGATCTAAAGAAATCTATTCGCACCGAGAAGAATCCTCGTAAAGCCGCAGTAAAGCTATTTCAATTAAGCCGTATAGCTCGCGCCGCAACCGATCCCGAATATGGTTCAGCGGCGCTTGTAAACGATTCTGTTCTGTCGATGGGCTCCTTTAAAAACGAAGTTATTATGAGAGGTGCTCCCACGGAGATTGCTCTAGCACAGACGCATTCCATGCTTTCACAGATTGCACAGGACGCATTCTCTTCAGAGACTACAATCTCTATTGGTGTTAGCGGAGTTTCTATGAAGAACGCTGAAGGCGAAGTCCTGGCTAGAAATAGAATTGCTGGCAAAGAGAGAAAGCAGTTTGCGGAAGGCCGTATTCCTCCCGCAGGCAAGGAGAAGTATCTAAAAGCTTACGCTATATGAACCAATAAGAGTTCGGTAGTGTAAGCACATCTTTTAGAAGATAAGCATAGTATTTTTCATGAATACAGATACAATCATTTAGACCCTGTATACGTTCTTCTACTATTACTATCTCTTTTCTTCTATTCTTCTTGTAGATTACCATCCAAGCTCTTCTTGCTTTTCTAGCATCATTCTTAGCTTGTTCAATGAACTTATAAAAGTCGCTGCGTTCCTTGAACAGATCGTCAATCTCCAGATTATATCCGTTCTTACATTCGATAGTATACTTAAAATTTTCGGGTGTAATTAGATCGCCGTGGACTATAAGATGTTGTGGGAGTTGATGGGTTGACCCAAAAGCTCCCGACCCAGGCGTTCGGCTAAACTCTTTGGTATTAAACCGTTCGTTTAGCATGTGAGCTATTTTCCGCTCAAAGGTAGCGCCTTTTTTCTTACTATTAACCCTTGGCTTTTCGCCAAATTCCCCGTCGTTTAAGATTTTTCTTAGGTTCGACATATTATATGAAAGTCCAAAAAGAACAATTTAAGTTAAAAACTAATGATTGGGTTTTCAAAACCAGATCCGAAGGTAGACGAATGAAGATTTATATCAAACTCAGCAAGGCTGAGTCCGACCAGTGGAAAGGCATCAAACGAGCTATTGTTGGAGATCAAACGATGTCCGATGGTGAGTTCGCCAAAGTGATGTTGTTCCGAGGTATCTCTAATTTCATGCAAGAACTCAACGAGGCTGTGGAAAACATGTCCGAAGAGGAGAGGCAAGAAGTCCTGGCTGAAGCTGGGGTTGAACCTGAAATTGAACTAGACATCCCTGTGAACGAAGATGAGAACTCTGAAGACACTGACGAGCAGTGATGAAAAGCTCGTCAACCGACTGATCAAGGAAAAGAAAACGTCCTCTTATATACTTCTCTACTACTCTGAGTGGGACAAGTATTCGCAAGCAATTATTGATCTTGCGGAGGCGTGGTCGAAAGGTGAAGGCGATGAGATTTGCTACCTTATCTCAAGCTGGGAACTGCCTCACGTATTTTCTGCGTTTGGTATCACGACCGCACCTTGTGTTGTAGATGTGCGAAAGGGCAGCGTGAAGGTATTCGTAGAGTACCCCAAAGTTTACGACTACTTCGCTACGAAGCAGATGAGTTGAAATCATCTGAAGACGCGCTAAACTCGCCCGTTAACATATCTTTATAATCCTGAAGCTTCTTTGCATACTTTTTATCTTTGGTGTAGAGGAGCTTCAGGTTATTTACTATTACTGTAGTGAAGTAGTTGAATGCCGACCCGCTTTTGGGTTTGAAGTTCTTTAATGTCTTGAACGCTAGCATGAAGCACTCCTGCTTGGCGTCATCGTAATCCACCCTGAACTTGAAGGACATTAGAATATTATTAATAAGAACATCCAGAAGCTCTACTAGCTCCTCTTCGTGCTCCTCAGGAGCATCCAAGTACCCTAGTATTACCTTCTCGAATCTTTTATTATCTATGTAATGGCCTTTCTTTTTAGACATAAACTGTTATAGCTTATGAGTATAGATGAAATCTTAAAAAGTTTTGAAAATGAGGAAGATACTCATCACGAATCGGTAGGCTCTGAACCTATTGTATTCCTTCACGACTCCTGCCAGCGAGTTCGTGGCGAGATCTACTCGTTCAAGGATGATGAGTATGAAGTGTTGATGAAGCTTTTAGGTAACACAAAGTTGCCCGCAGAAGACTATCAGTTTGTTGCGTCTATCAACATGCTAGGCGTTTCAGAGAAGGACGTTACCACTGAGATTATTCAGAGTAACCGAGCCCCTCTTGAGGAGAAGCTTAAGCAGATCAACCCCAAGCTGATTTATGTATTGGGCAATCTTGCGATGAAAGTTCTTCTTCGTATGTCTGGCATCTCGAACAAAAGGGGCAAGGAGTTTTGGATTGATATCGACGGGGTTCGTATTCCCGTAGTTCCTGTATACCATCCGTTCTCCCTATACTCAGAGCCCAAGCTACGGGATCTGTTCGTACAAGACATTGAGACTGCCTACGATAAGTTTGTGCTAAACAAGAACAAGCTAGCACAGTCCTCGTACACGCTCTGTAAGGAGCTACAGGAGGCTTTGGACTGCCTGGACGAGGCATCCTCCAAGGAAGTCGTCTCGGTCGATATCGAGACCACAGGGCTCGATTACAAGAAAGATAAGATTACAAGTATTGGCTTTGCCACTGGAGAAAAACGTGCGTTTGTTATTCCGATCCATCACAGAGAATCCAGCTTTTCAGACCGCGAGTTGGCTACTATTCTGGTTCGCGTGTCTGGGATTATGGGCGATCCTGCTGTAGGGAAGGTCTTTCATAATTGCAAATTCGACCTTAAATTCCTACGCAACTGGGGAGTTGAATCCTTTAATAATATTCACGATACCCAGGTCATGCACGCACTGATCGATGAGAACAAGCCGCACGGCCTGATGGATATCGTAAAACAATACTGGCCTACTGAGCTAGAAGAATTTTAATGAAAGTATTAGATGATATCGGTTTTGTGGAGGTTGTGGATCATATGGGATCTGACCTTACCACAGTAAACTCTGCGCGTGTTAGCTATGGAGGTCGTTCAACTATCCTGAATGATAAGGATAAGAAGCTAATTAATTACCTTGCTAAGAACGATCATACGTCTCCCTTTAGACACGCCATGATTACGTTTCATGTAAAGTGCCCAGAGTTTGTCGCAAGGCAATGGTATAAGCATATCGTAGGGTGCAACTTCTCGGTAGGTGATAGTATCTCTCACGGATGGAACGAGATTTCAGGACGCTATGTAGAGTACACCCCAGAGTTCTACACTCCGAAAACTTTAAGGATGCAGAGCACAGACTCGAAGCAAGCGAGTTCAGAAACCTCGAAGCTTGATAAGTATTCGGGCGCTGTGCTAGCACGAACAGCGATGTCCTTTAAAACCTACAAGGATCTTCTCGAAGCGGGTGTTGCTAAAGAGCAAGCTCGTATGGTGCTTCCTTTCAACACGTACACAGAATACTACTGGACGGCTTCTTTGCACGCTGTAGCTCACTTCTGTAAGCTAAGAGATCACGAACACGCTCAGTATGAGATTCGTGAGTACGCTAAAGCTGTCTCTGAGCTTGCCCGTGTCGTTTTCCCTCACTCGTTCGATGCTCTTATGGGGCGGTGACTATAATAAGCTTAGATGCTTACAGTAAACAAGAACAAAAAAAAGTCCGATGATTTCTGGGCTACGATGCCCTTGGACGATCTTGCTTTTGGTAACGCTATGGACTGCGACTTCACGTTGCGTGCATACCACTTACTGAAAAGGGAGATGGAGGAGAAGCATGTGCATCATGTTTATAACAACCTCCTCAAGGACATTCAGGTTATTCTTGGCATGGTCGAGAACCTCGGTATTCAAGTTGATTTTGATTACCTTGAGGTTCTCGACCAGGAGCTACAGAAAGAGCTAAAGGCTTTGGGTGAAAAGCTTCAATCCCTTGTACCTAAAGGGCATGGTGAGGTGAACCCGAACTCGACAATAGAAATGGCGTCCGTGCTGTTTACTTCCGATGGTTTCGATTTGCGTCCTACGTCTTTTTCCGAGAAGACGCAGATGCCCCAGATCAGTGAAGAGCACCTCACCTCGGTGAAAGAAGACACTGACAACCAAGACGCTATTAACTTCATCGAGACTCTTCTCAAATACAAGTACCGCGCCAAGCAGCACAAAACATATGTGAAAGGAGTTCAAGCTGCTCTAGAGTATAATGAGGACGGTCGCATTTACTCCCAGTACAACTTCGCGACAGTTGTTACTGGCCGTCTGTCTTGTAGCACATACTCGGCTGGCAAGAAGAAGAAGGGAGTGTCCTTCCATACCTTGCCGCGCGAGTCCGATTCCGATACAATCAATATTCGGAAACTTATGCGTGCTGACGGTGACCGAGCATTCCTCGCGGCAGACTTCTCTCAGGCAGAGCTTCGCGTTCTTGCTCAGTGCTGCAAAGACGCAAACCTTATCGAAGCCTTTAACACGGGCCAGGACCTTCACAGGTATACCGCCTCTCTCGTCTTCGGCAAGGAGCCTGAAAAGGTTACGAAGGAGGAAAGGCAGATCGCAAAGTCTGTTAGCTTCCTTATCGTGTACGGGGGAGGTCCCAACAAACTAGCGCAGCAAATCGGAAAGAGCATCAGTTACTGCAAAGGTATCTTCGCAGCTTACGAGCAGTCCTTTCCGAAAGTATTCAAGTGGATTAATCAGGTTCATAAGATGATCCGACAAAATGGGTATGCAGTTAGTCTTTTTGGTCGTCGTAGGCACCTACCTAATATTAAGAGCCCCCTCAAGAAGTATCAGTACCGCGCCCTTCGCCAAGGTATGAACTTCGTGATCCAAAGCTCTGCCTCCGACTTGATGCTGCATTCAATCAAGAGACTTCACAGATATCGTGATCTCACAGGCTTAGACTTTGATATTCTAGCCACCGTACATGACTCCGTTGAGGTTCAGTGCGATCCTAAAGATATAGAGAAAGTAGCAACCCTTTTAAAGGTGGTCCTTACAATGACCGATGATCTGTTACCTGCGTACGGTATAGATTTTGTAGTACCTTTTGAAGTTGATGTAGAGGTAGGGACTTCCTTTGGGCACTTGACTGAGGCTCAGTTCTCTGAAAAAGGAAAGCTCCTTAATGCCCAAGAAATTCAATCATTCATCGAAGATGCACAGAATTGTAATTTTAACTGATCTACATCTTAGATCAGATTACCTGCCCGGTTACTTGGATCAACAAGTAGCTACGCTAACAAAGCTGGTAAACAGGAAACCTCCCGACTCCGTAGTCATTAATGGAGATGTTTTTCACAGGCGTAACCCTAAGGGAGCGGAGCTTCTGGCATTCAGAAAGTTTCTTGAGGGGCTGCACACAAAGAACATTTACATTAACAGAGGCAATCACGATACCATTGCCAAGGATGGTAGTACGGAAACAACCTTGTCTCTGTTCTCTGATATCGCGAAAGTCGTTACGGAGACTGAAACGATTCGAATAGGCGGAGAGGATTTTGATTTCATTCCTCATTATGAGGATGAGAGCATTCTTGTAGAGCATTTGCAACGTAGCACGAACCATGTATTCGGTCACTTCGGATTTGATGGCTGTGCTGCAAACGGTTCGTTTAGGTATGAGTCGTTCGTAAAGAAGAGGCATCTTAAGGGTGGTGGACGTATGGCTTTCCTAGGCCACATCCACAAACCAAAGATCTACGATAAATCTATCTTTGTTCTGGGCACTCAATACTCCACTTCGTTTGGAGAGGCCAACGCACAGAAGTACGTGCATGAGTTAATTATTCGCCAGGGAACCATAGAGGTAAACCGAAAGGCTATTAACCACGGCATCAGGCACGTAACTACGACCTTGGAACATTTGGACAGGGATGCTAAGAAGTATAACTTCGATGCGTTCTACACTATTTTACGTGTGAAGATGGATGTTCTTGACGAGTGCTCTGAGAAAGAACTGGTGAAGGTTCTATTGCAGAAGCACAAAGTTAAACATCTGGAAGTTGTCTTTGAGGATGTCCTTCCTAAGTACGAAGCATCTCATGTTGATTACGACACGTTGCTAACTATTGATGATAAAGTTGTAGAGGAGTACATAGACAATTCTAACAGTATCTTCTCTAAGCCCGAACTGTTACAAGCCCTCGAAGAGATAAAGACTCATGAAAATTAATCGTATCGAAATAGAAAACTTCCTGTCTATTGAAAAAGCAGAAATTGATTTTGAAGACTTCTCTCAGCTTGTACAGGTCGTGGGGGTGAATGAAGATACTAAACCTAACTCATCTAATGGTGCGGGCAAGAGTACAATCATAGAGGCTATTGCGTTCGCTCTTTTTGGAAAAACGATACGCAAGACTACGGAAAAAAGCATTCGCAACCTGCACTCGGAAGGGAAGTGCAAGGTTACGCTGGTAGTGAACGATAACGTTGTTATCGAAAGGGTAAAGAAGCCCCCTATGCTGACCGTTACGGTAGACGGCGAGAAGTGTACCAAGGATAGCATCAACAACACCCAGAAGTTCCTGGAGTCTTTCCTGAACACAAACCAGTCAGTGTTCCTTGCGTCGATTATATTCGGCCAAGGCAATGCGACTAACTTTCTTACAGCCTCTCCTGAAGAGAAGCGAACGATTATTCAAAACTTCCTTTCAGTGTCTGAGCTATTCAATAACAGGGCTAAGATCAAAGCTCTCAAATCGCTGCACAACAACAATAAAAAAGTATGCAGCACCTTGCTAGACGAGGCTAACGACAAGCTGTCTAGTTTAAAAGCAAGACGGGCTGAGTTAGTTAAAATGTGCAAGAACGCTAACGCCCTCTTAAGTTCAGAGAAGGCGTCTTTTCTTCGTAAGCACTCCATGTCCGAGATCCAAGAGATGGAGAGGAAGTACCATGAGCTAGAGTTGGAGCAGACTCAGAAGATGCAAAGAGTCTCGGAGCTAAAGAGGGATGTTCGCAACGCTCAGTCTAGGGTAGACAAGTTAAAGAGTGCGGTGTGCGAGCATTGTGGCAAGGTGTCGGACCACTCGTATAAAATTATCCAAGAGGACAAGGAGACTATCAAGAATCTCGGCATAGATATCGAAGTCTTTCAGAAACAAGTCAAAGCCCTGGACAAAGAACTAGACTCTACCAGAGTGCCGTTCTCTCTACAGGATTTCGATCTTATTGAAAAAGTCAAATCTTTCGAAGCAGAGTTACTTGTTGTAGAAGATCATGTAAAAGATCAACGCACGTTATGCGAATCTCGTTTATCTGAGATGAGTACGGCGTCCAAGGGTTACGATCTAATGAGATTCTGGGAGACAGCATTCTCCGAGCAAGGTCTCGTCAAGTATGTGATTCGTAACATCCTATCGTTCTTTAACGAGCGTTCGAATTACTATCTAGGATTCCTTACAGGGGGAAACTTCTCTATTGACTTCGACGATTCCCTGCACGAAACTATCCTCAACAGATCCAAGCTAGCTTTCTTCGATACCTTATCAGGAGGCGAGAAGAAGAAGATCTCGTTGTCGGTCATGCTGGCTCTTAACGACCTGCTGCTGCTCACCGGAAAAGAAAGATCTAACGTAGTTTTCTTTGATGAGATCGCTGACTCGCTGGACGAGGAGGGCATCCGAGGTTTGTATGAGCTTATTCAGCAAATTACCCAATCAAAAAGATTGTTTATAATTACCCACAATGATTATCTTACGTCTTTAATAGAAGATAAAGCTGATGTACTAGAGGTTCGGAAGAAGGACTACATCACAACTGTGAGAAAGCCATGATATATGATCACTTATGCGCGAACTGCGGACCCATATGCCTAGATGCCTCTATGTCAGACTACCTAGAACTAACTGAAGAGTTCGGAGAAGATGAAAAAGGAAACCCTCTTATCCCTTGTCCAGAGTGTGACCAGCTTTGCCCAAGAGATTTCAGCAATCATTTACCTGCTGCTATTGTAAAGGGCGGGTACAAGTACACTTACAATAAAAACTATCGAGCGGGCGCAGAGGAGGAGTGGCTCAGAAATGAGGTTTCCAACTCAAGGCGTATTAATAAGCGCGGAGGTTCTGGAGATAAGCGCCCGTACTCCAACTATTATATCAAAGACCCTGAGGCTGCGGGCTTTACTAGAGTAGACGAAGCTACCGCAAAGTCTCGCGCCGAACAACATAAAAGTATATCTTCCCCGCACCAACAAACCGTAGATCAGGCTAGAAAAAAATGATCGTAGATATTAAACTTCTTAATACTTCTACAAACCCTACTCCCCGATTTGAGACCGAAGGTTCTTCTGGATTCGATATCGCAGCTTCAGAAACCGTAGTTCTTGATGGGGGTGAATGCAAGCTTATTCCTACAGGTATTCACCTCATTATACCTAAAGGTTACGAAGGACAGCTTCGTCTAAGAAGCTCTATGTATAAGGAAAACGTCGCTATGCCAAACGCTCCCGGCACTATTGATAGCGACTACACTGGAGAGATCTTTATTCCCATCAGGAATACGAAGCCCTGGTCTCCCATCAGCATTCTTAAGGGACGAAGGATCGCACAGATCGTAATCAACAAGCTGCCCGATGTCCATATCCGGCCCGTAAACCCAGATGAGTTCGCTTCTTTCTGCGACTCTGGACGAGGTGACGCAGGTTTCGGAAGTACGGGCACAGGTCTCGACCCCCAGCAACTATAATAGGGCGTGGCTTACCAATTCCAAGAATCAATCCAGCGAGGTATTCTGTATCTGGCGAAGTCTGAGGAGTCTTTTCTTCTTCAGGTGATGCCGATGATTCAGGCAGACTACTTCGAGTTCCCGTCCCACCAAAGGCTGTACTCTGTGCTTGTGGATTTTTATCTACAGTACAAGAAGCTCCCTACGGACGATCAGCTTCTCGAAGAAGCCAAGAAGCACCTAACCCCTACTGATTCGTTCGGTGATTATAGGGATGAGGTGACTGCGATTAACCAGCTTGACGAGCGGTCCATCGATAATCATGATTACTATCTTGATCTTGTCGAAGAGTTCGCTAAGGAGCAAGCGGTAAAGGATGCTATCCTTAAATCTGTAGACCACCTTAAGAAGAAAAACTTCGGGGCTATCGAAGATGAGGTTCGCAATGCGTTCTCTATTAACCGTAACGTAGACCTAGGTACTGACTACTTCTCGGGAGTAAAGGCACGTTGGGATCGTCTCAACAGCGCCTCTATCGTACCGAAGTTCCGTACTCCGTTCGAGACCCTTAACGAGGCGCTGGAGGGAGGTCTAGCGCACAAGGAAATGGCGATGGTAGTTGCACCTCCGGGTGTTGGCAAGTCTCTGTTCCTTGCTAACCAAGCCGCTCGTTCGGTGCTGGATGGTCACAATGTACTTTACATCTCGCTAGAGATGGCAGAGGATCGTGTGGCACAACGCCTGGACAGCATCTTCACGCGCATTCAGCAGAGGGACCTTAACAGGCGAGTTGATGATATTGAGAAACGACTGGACACGATCTCTAAGCAGTGGGCACAGCACGGCAAGCTCATCGTAAAGGAGTTCCCTACGAAGCGACTTACGATTACGGGGCTGAGAGCGTTCCTGAACCAGCTTAAAAACTATCAGGACTTCTGCCCAGACGTTATCATCGTGGATTACTTGGAACTCATGAAGACTGAGAATGACATGGCAGAGTACCAAAGCCAAGAGCGTCTGGCTCAGGAGCTTCGAGGTATTGCTTCAGAGTATGAGTCTCTTATTTGGACAGCAACTCAGACTAATCGTGAAGGTAAGAAGGTTGCAGTTATTACAGACTCTGAGCTAGCGGATTCCTACGGTAAGATTCGTGTGTGCGATCTAGTATTTTCCATTAATCAGACTGAACAAGAATTCGATCAAGGCAGTGCTAGGCTATATCTTATGAAGTCTCGTAACGGACGCGCCCGATTCATTGTACCTATCGGGATTGATTACTCTCGACTGGTCGTAAGCCAGTCTAATACAAATGACGCGCAAGCATAACCTGCCGGAACATCCTCTTGAACTAAACGTTGGAAACAAAACCTTTAAAATACTACAAAAATCTTTATCAAAAGATAACCTCTATGGATGTGTAGAGTTTCAAAGAAATGAAATTATAATCGATCCTAGCCAAAGTATTGAAGATTACAAGTCTACGCTTCTGCATGAGATTACTCATGTGGGGCTAGACTTGTTTGGGTTAGGAGATGATGATGAGATACCCTCACAAGTTACTAATGAGTATCTGACGACAGTGATTTCTAATATGTTTGTTCTTTTAGCGTCACTTAATCAGGAACTATTTTCTTTTATAATTAACGATGAATGACATTACCAAGACCTACGAAAACCTCGAACAGTCCTACCTTGAAATTACTAGACAATACCTTAAAGTTGACGAGACAACTCTTGACAAGGCTTTGTACCAGCACACTGGAGTGTATGCATTTTTTGGGGCTGTCCTGGCTTATGCCAAAAACAAAATGGATGAAGCCTCTTCTACCCTCGACCACACAGAGGCTAGAGTACGAGAGGAGAGAAGAGCAGAACTTCTTGATTCAGGCAAAAAAGCGACAGACAGGGCACTGGACGCATATGTAAAAACCGTTGACGAGGTTCAGGAGTGTGTAGCCGCCCATCGCACCTGCTCTCACAGGTACAATCTGGCGAAAAATATTGTGAACTCCCTAGACCATCAGAAAGATATGCTTGTACAGATTTCTGCCAATAAGCGGGCAGAAACAAAACTAATTAGCGACAATTCTAGCTACTAGGACTATTATACTGTGCGGGCGTGTCCCGCACCTAACTGATAACAACTAATGGTAAACCTCGACGAACTAAGAAAAAAATACGAATCTATCCAACGTGCTCAAGGAGGCGGCGGCAACAACGACGACTTTCTTAAGAAGTTCTTTATGATGGAGGAGGGCACCTCCGTCATCCGCGTACTTCCCGGCAAGGGAGATACGGGTGATAACGACTTCTATGCCGAGACAGCTATTCACAGGATCAATGATAAGAATTATCACTGTCCGCGAGTGAAGGGTCATGACTGCCCTGTCTGCGACCTGTACTACAAGCTTTGGAAGATTGAAGGTCCGATGGCCGATGAAGCTCAAGACCTCGCCAGACAGATTAAGCCGCGCAAACGTTACTACATGAACGTAGTTGACCGTCGTGACGGTAGCGTAAAGATTCTCTCTATGGGTATGAAGCTTTTCGGAAAGATCCTAGATTGTTTCTTTGATGAAGATTACGGGGACATCACAAACCTCGATGAAGGTTGGGATTTCAAGATCGTTAAAGATACTCAGGGGCAGTGGCCTAACTACGACAAGTCCGCTCCTAAGCCTAAGCAGACTGAGGCAGGGTCCTCCAAAGAGGTAGCGGAATGGATGGATGAGCTTCATGATATTCACGGGCTCGTCAAGCTTCCTGAGTATGAAGATCTTAAGAAGCTGGCTATGGAGATGGAGAGTCTCGTTCTTGGACGCCCCACTGGCAATGTTTCCGCAGAAGTAACTTCTGATGAAGGTGATGACGACTACATCGCACACCTAAAGAATCTCAAAGCTGACTGATGGCTAAAGGCAAAGACAAGCTGAAGATCCTGGCTTGTCCTGCAAATGAGGGAGGGTGTGCGTACTATCGCATCATCCTCCCTGCTAATAAATTGCAGGAACTGCACTCGGATGAAGTTGAGGTGCGTCTCGATCTCAATCCCCTGGGGTGGGATAAAGAGGAGATGATGAGGCAGAAGAAGCCTGGAGTTCTGCTGAAGGACCACACGGAAGAAAATCTTGAGTGGGCAGACGTAGTGTGGACGCAGAATATCCATAACTTTGGAGGTGAGTACACTGTAAAGCTTTTGCAGCGTGCCGCAGAGATGGGCAAACTGACTCACTATGATAATGACGATCTTCTAACAGACCTGTACGAAGGTCACCGTCTGTTCAAAGTGTATAGTGAAGGTAATCTAAGCAACGTTGCAAAACACATCTACACGTTTGTGGACATGGTGTCGGTTACGCAGAAGCGGTTTGCAGATCGTATCGCTCCTTATGTGGGTAGAGCTTTGGTAATTATCAAAAACTCTATCGACTACAACCTTCCCGCCTGGAACTTACAGAAAGTACCCCCTCTCAGAGGAGGGAAAACCTGTCGCGTTGGATGGGTAGGAGGTATTCACCACGAAGAAGATGTAAAGGAGTTCCAAGGGGTTTCCATGAGCGTCAACTCTAAGGTGGGTCCTGAGAACGTTAGGTGGGGGTGGTACGGAAGACCTGTAATGCCTATGAAGGATGGTAAACCTAACCCTGATTGGCAGCAAAGCGTATGGGATAACTACGAAAGATACCTCTCTGGAGGTATTAGGCACCGCAACTACACCGTGTATCCAGCCTTACCCGCAGACGATTACGGTAAGATGTACACAAACATTGATGTCGCTATCGCACCTCTTCAGTTCAACAACTTCAACGACTCCAAGTCCGAGATCAAGGTTGCTGAGTGTGGACGGTATGGAGTTCCTTTGATTGCTACTAACTGCGGCTGCTACGATGAAACTATCATCAATGGCGTTACGGGATATCTAATCGATCGCAACAATCCGAAGAGCGAATGGGTATCCCGACTCACAAAGGTAATCAAGGATCGGAAGCACCGTGAGGAGATGGGTCGGAACCTGAAAGAGCTTACAGACAAGACGTTCGATATCAACAGGAACGTGAAAGGTCGTATTGATCTTTATCGAGAAATTCTTCAAGCCAAAACAAATGCCAAACAAGAACAACCAGCATGAGAACGCTCTTGACGTTCTTTCGAAGTTTAGAGAAGGGTGTAACCTTTCTGATGATTCTGTTATTTTAGTAGGTAACGGTCCAAGCCCTCGCGGTAAGAATCTGGGTAGATTCATTGATTCCTTTAACGTTATCGTTCGGTTTAATGATGTGGATGTTGTGGACGATCATCATGATTTGGGGTTGCGGTATGGTCATTATGTGTTAGCCACTCCTAACCTATACCATAAAAAGCAAATTACCGACGCGCCTTGGGAGTCCGTTTTATATCATTCATGGATTATGGATGATGACGAGCCTCCTCAAGAGTGTTTAGATAAGTTTCCTTTAGCAGTGTCCGATAAGAAAGGTCGTCAAAATGTAATGGAAACATTTTTACCTTTAGGTAATTATGATGTTCCGAATATTAAAGAAGGAAGGTCTTGGGAAAACTACGCACCCTCTACGGGACTGCTGATGATTTTCATGTACTTGAAGAAATATAAGAAAGTACATATTTATGGGTTTGATTGGTGGGACATCGACCCAGATAGAATAACTACGGCGGAGCATCACTACAAAGCGGACGGTCAGACTATTGGCACTTTGCACCACCCTTTAGTAGAGTATTCTATTCTAAAACCTTTTGTAGATGCAGGAATTATTGTAGACGTAAACCCTGATTCGAAGTTTTATAATTATAGTGTAGCCTCAAAGCGCAGGGAGTGGGATCAGGAAAATCAACCGTTCGAACTAAAGTATCATCAGGGCGGAAACATGAGAGACAATGACGAGGAGTGGGATCGACAGTGGTCTCATATCTTTAACTCCTTTGATTTGAGTCGTGATAAGTTCCCGCACGGTAGACTGTTAGATGTTGGTTGTGGCTCACGACCCGCGCTTCTATATTTTAATAGTGGTCCTCAGTATTATGCTGATCCTCTGCTCGCAGATTACGAACGCATAGATCGCAGAAAACCTCAATGGGATGCCATTCCTAGAGAAAGGAAATACTCGGTCCCTGCCGAGAGTAAAATCAGCCAGCTTGTAGGTAAGTGTGATTTTGTTATGAGTTGGAACGCTCTTGACCACGGGTATGATTGGAGGGCTGCTGTAAAAAACTGTATCTCGTATCTAAAAGATGATGGGTTATTTTTGCTAGGAACTGATTGTACTCCTCACAAATATCATATTGGTATAGATGACGAAAAAGAGCTTAGGACCATTATCTCAGATAGTTGTGAGATTGTAAGGGACTTAAGCAAGTCTTTGGGTGGATTATCTCAAGGCCAATCTAGAAATCCGTGGGAAAGAACAGTCATGCTTTTGTGCAAGAAGAAACCACGGGCATTTGATGTTCTAGAGAATCGAAATGAGATTCCTTTTATGTTGAATAAGAAAGGTTTAACCGGAGAAGGCGCAGAGTTGGGTGTCTGGAAAGGTTATTTCTCAAAGCATATTTTAAGTAATTCGACATGCTCTCGCCTATACTCTATTGATGCTTGGAATGATGAAGCAAGAGGGCATGATCTATCGGAGTATGAGCATACTATGGACTTACTAGCGCCTTACAAGGACAGAAGCGTTGTGCTTAGATCGACGTTTAAGGATGCTTTGGCTAGGTTTGAGGATGAGTCGTTAGATTTTGTTTATATTGATGGGTATGCTCACACAGGCCAAGATCAAGGGGAGACTATTTACGACTGGTATTCTAAAGTAAAGGTGGGAGGTTTCTTTGGAGGGCATGATTACAGCCAAGAACACTTCCCTTTGACCTACAAATATGTTAATCAGTTTGTAGCTGATAAAAACCTAGAGCTTGTAGTTATTGATGAATTACCGTACCCTTCGTGGTATGTTTTCAAGAAAAAATCTCTATAACAAACTATGAGCTTTCTAGATGATATCTGCAAACGCCTGGACGGAGCCGCACTTCTTTCTGAAGAAGATCAAATTCATGGTTTCGTAGACTCAGGCTCGTTTGCGTTAAATAAAGTGCTATCTGGCCGCTATGACGGCGGCTACCCTATTGGGTCTATCACAGAGATCTTCGGGGAGAGTAGCACTGCAAAGACCGTATTCCTCACGCACGCCTTTGTAGGCGCACAGCAGAAAGGGTACTACACGGTAATGATCGATAACGAGCATGCATACTCCCCAGCCTTTGCAAAGGTGCTGGGAGTTGATCCAGAGAAACTTATCTATCTGATGCCTGAGTCGATGGAGGACTGCTTCCTGGCTATCGAGAATGCCATTCGAGCTATTCGAGAGAAGGACAAGGATACTCCCATCATCATTGGCTACGATTCCATCGGAGTGTCTCCTACGCGAAAGGAGATGGATGACGATTTCGGTAAGAACTCTGAGATGGCAGGAGCCCTTCGCGCCAAGGTCGCGGGTCAGTGTCTTCGGCGCATCAACCCTCTTCTACGCAAGGAGAAGGCTGCGCTTCTAATTATCAATCAGGTAAGAAGCAAGGTAGGTGTTATGTTCGGTGATCCTCGCACAAAGGCAGGTGGGGGAAAGGCGCTTCTGTATTACTGTGGCGTGTCCATTGAAACGTCTTCAAACAAGAGCGACGTTCTGTACGATGATGTAAAAAACCCTCAGGGTATCAAAGGCAATATCAAATGTGTAAAGAATAAGGTTACTGTACCGTATCAAGACTGCGAGTTTAAGCTTCTCTACAATAAGGGTCTGGAGAAAGACTATGGACTGACCACCTATGCGTACAAGAAAGGACAGGTTACGTCTCCCGCAAAGGGCTGGTACTCAATGGACGGTGAGTCGAAGCACAGGGCTGCGGACTTAAATAGTTTGATTGCCGATAGGATCAAAGCAGGAGAGTTATATTAAGGGGTTGCAGCACCCTGAAGAGGTACGCCCCCGACTATTATAGGTCATGGAGATTCTAGTAGATATGGTCGCATGGCTGATCGTATTTTTTATGAAGTACCTGTTTTACATCGGAGCAATATCTTTTATGCTCGCAGGTCTCCTGGCATCATCTTTGTTTGATGATCTCTTCTCGCTAAAACGTAAAAAGAAATCCCCGGTAGCTCAATCGGTAGAGCATTCGGCTGTTAACCGAAGGGTTGTAGGTTCGAGTCCTACTCGGGGAGCCACTTCTAAAAAGGCTTCAAAGCCTGTAGTAAGTGAATATTCTGAACAATATAAACTACCCCCCAACCCTTTTGAGTGACTAGATAGTATGGAGGTGTTACTATGGTAAACCTTTTTAATGGATGGAATTTAAAGTTAGATGAGAAGAAGAAGGCTGGGTATAAAGAGAAAGATAAGGAGGGCAAACGCGCTGAGTTTGATCCTCGCAAAACTCGAATCCCGTCTTACGATACCATCGGAGATGCTTTGAGCAAAGCAGGGTACGGCCAGATCTTTACAACTCCCAAGTCTAGTAACATTTATGTGATTACGAGAGGTACTTGGGGCGAGAAGTCCAAGGACAAGGTTGTAAAGAGTTTCCCTGCGGGAACCCCCTACACCGAGATCAAAGGCTACGCAGACCGCACCAAGACCAAGCATGGCGGTCAAAAAGCTCGCAAGGACGATAAAGGTCGCGAGGAAGCGGGTTACGCGACAAAGGGCAAGAAGGACAAGGCAAAGAACTTTAAGCCTGTGGATTGATATGGTTAGAAATTACGTTCCTAAGAAAAGTTTTTTTGAACCTACCCGCATCCACAAGATCGCGAAAGACGTACTAAGTGATTGCAAGGAAGACCGCTCCAGGGCACTTGAGACTTTCGATTACTTTAAAAATCTCGTTAGCTCAAACCCTGAAGACGATAAGGCCAAGGCTGAGATGATTCACGCTCTAGGGCTTTCACAAGACGCTAACGATAAGATTGTGAAGGTTCTGGACATGATGATCAAGATGACTCAGGCCGAAAAGAAGCTAAGTGCAACTAAACCTACCCCCGCTCCCGAAAACCTATCATTTGACGACCTGAGAAAGAATGGCTAAATCAGACGTATATGTCGTATACAACCCCCACATCGACGAGTTCGTTCGTATTAAAAAGTTTGATGAGACTGAACTAGGCGTTCTTATCAATAATTTAGGTAACTTGATCTCGAAGCCTGGGGCCAAGATTATCGAGTATGTTCGTCAGGTGATTTACCGGACGGTCGAAGGTTACAAAACCTACGACCTTGACGAGGTTTTGGAGTCTCTTTTTGAGTGCGTGATTGATGTCTACCCTCTTCTTCAGATAGGCTTCGTATGTACCGCTCTCAATGATATGTCCGATGAGGTTGCACCTAAAAAAGAAGCTCCTCAGAAGTTCGTGACGCTTCCGCAGGTACAGAAGATGTCTCGCAAGATCAAAAGCCAGTTGATTGGTCAGGATCAAGCGGTTGAAGAGTGCGTAAACTCTATCAAGCTTCTTAGCTCAGGTTTAGGTAATTTCGTGTCTCTGTTTTTCGTAGGACCCACAGGAGTCGGTAAGACAGAACTCGCACGCCTTCTTTCTCAGGAGTACCTAGGAAATAAGAAGCGGTTGCTCAAGATCAACTGTGGAGAGTATTCTACGGGACATGAGTACGCGAAACTCATTGGTAGTCCCCCTGGTTATATCGGGCATAACGAGAAAGGCATTCTTTCAGAGAAAGCTGAGGAGTCCTCCGAGTGGATTATTCTGTTTGATGAGATCGAAAAAGCTCATCCCAAGCTGATGAACCTTTTGCTTGGATTCCTTGACGACGGTAAGATCGTGGATAGTAGGGGTGCAGAGCTAGACTTCACCAACTCTATTGTTTGTTTTACAAGTAACATCGGCATCAAGAACAATGTAGGTAAGCGGTTGGTAGGCTTCGGAAAGACCGAGCAGACGTATGAGTCTTCTAAGTCTCTGATTGAGAAAGACTTCAAAGACCATTTCAGCCCTGAGTTCATTAACAGACTTGATGCTGTAATCTACTTTAACCAGCTTACAAAGACAGACGCTGCTAAGATCACACGCAATCAGCTAAAAAATCTGCCGCTAAAAACTACAAAGCAGTTAGTAGACTATATCGTCGAAGGCTCGTTCTCCCCAGAATACGGCGCTAGAAATATAAAAAGATTTATTAGAAATCACATTACTGTTAAGTTGGCGGATAAAATCTTGGAAACAGGCCACGGACATGTGTATAAGGCGGTTTTCGAGAATAAACAACTCGTCTCTATGCAGGATGCATAGTATATAATATTATGAATGCCCCTACAGAAGTAACCTCAACGACTCCCCCCAAGAGGACTTTATCTGCTTGGATAGGTCACATTATTACTATTGTCGCCGCAGGTACTGCTGGAGGTGTGGGGTATGGAACTATCGAGTCTAAGATTGTTGATCTTGACGCGCGTGTAGGACGCCTGGAGAACGACATTGTACAAGAAATTCGTGAAGTAAAAAGCGATATTACCGACGTAAGAGTTCGTATCGCTGAAATGGGGAACGACCTGCGCTGGTTGAAAGATAATAATAAATAAACCGCCTCAGTGCGTCATAATTGGTGCCGCCGCGTCTATAACAGTATGTGGGCAATGAAGCCCGCCAAGCAGACCTAAGCACTAACTATGAAGCAAGTAGATTTTCGTTACTCAAACGCGCAAAACGACCCGACGCCTAGCGTCCTTGTCACTTCTCAGAACCAGCACATTGTTCGCGGTTTCAACACCAACTATATGACCAAGGGTCAAGCGACCCGAATTCAGAACGAGTGGAGTCGAATCCAGAACCAGCGATGGAGCACCTCGACGAAGGAGCGCGTTTTGATGAATCGAGTGGGTTCTCCTGCGAGAAACTCTTTCCGAGTCTATCGTACGCAGAACATTTCGTACTCGAACTGATACTCACAAAGTTTTTGTGATTCTCCTTGGGAGCACCTCTTACGAGGTGCTCCTTTTTTGTATTTATACGTCATTTGTCTCTATATACTTGTGTTATGGTTGACGCATTTAATACCTACGGTCCCGTTGTCAGTGTTACGCCCAAAAAGCAAGCTGCCGCGATTTTTGATTCGACGTACGTGGAGACCGTTTACGGAGCCTCCAAATTTGCGGGGCTTGATGTAAGCCAGCCCCACTTGCAAGCAAGCCCGACGACAAGTACGTCCGCGATAGCAATTCAGCCGCTGGACAATCAGAAGATTGTAATCACGGGTGTAAATGCGTCTACTACGCAGGACGTAGTAGGTACTCCTCTGGTCGGAACTCTTGCGGCTGCGGGCTCTGCAAATGATCTCGTCGTTTATCAATCAACATCTTACAATCAATTCTCTTTGAAATGTAACATCGAGCTTCCCGCCGGAGCGGCTCTCGTTCATTACAGGGCTCAGGGAGCTTCGGGTGCTGCTACAGCGGAAGCGAACACACTTACAGTATCGTATAAAATTGTAGATGTAATTTAAAACTTATTCTCAAACACCTATTATATATCATGGCTACACTTTTACTTATTTCAACCCCTGATCGTCGTCTTACTTACGAAAACGGAGACGTAGTTTCCGTTGTTGCTTCCGAAGCTACGCCCGGAAGAGCGGTTATCCAGAACACTGGAGGAGACTGGAGCTTTCTTTACGTCACAGACAAGGAGCCTGACGCTGCTGAGATAACGGATCTTCTAACAGCCAACACAACGGGCTCAGGTGAGGATGAGGAGTTCATCGGCAAGCGTAGATACTTCCTCACGCTTCCTGGGGACGTTGATACATACACTACTTACGCTTCGTTCGACGAGG
>Ga0099849_1000280_pt1 | contig 23359 bp, 46 predicted proteins | sample CB_VirMetaG_4_FD_78177 | JGI IMG/M metagenome (GOLD analysis project Ga0099849, IMG submission 78177) | Freshwater to marine saline gradient viral communities from Chesapeake Bay - CB_1508_1M Viral MetaG | ecosystem: Environmental > Aquatic > Marine > Coastal | place: USA: Chesapeake Bay... | reverse complement strand
TGGGATTATATATTCTCACCTCTGCTTTTCTATCCATATCATGCTCTATAATATATTTCCATTCTACGCATTCTACAACTATATTTCTGAGTTTTCCTTTATCTCTCATCTTTGTTTTGGTATAATACTTGTTTAATTCTATGTAAATCATATGAACTTAATTCACCCATATCATCTTCACCATTTGGGTATTTTGTTAGTAATTTCACCATACAATGTTCAGCGTATAATTTCATCTGTTCCTTAGTATAAAGTTTCTTACTCATCTTTGTCTTTGTTTTGGTTTAAGAAATGAGGTGCTATCCCTAACAGCTGCCTTTACGCTGTGTCTTTCGGGGTTACTGGTTTGGATAGCTTACTGTTAACCCTTTTTCAATACCTCATCTTTGTTTTGGTTTAAAATATTTTTTCAAAAATCCAAGCCAATATTGACATTGGGATTAAATCTAAAATACTAAATCTCTTTTCTGTAATGTATTTCCAAACCTTACTCATCTTTGTTTTGGTTTATTTGTCTAAATCCTATTATTGTTACAAATATTGCTATGTACACAATAAGTGCAAATTCAATTAAATCTAAATCTTCTTTACTCATCTTTGTTCATTGTTTCTAGTAAGTTATTCATACATTCCATTATTTATTTTTAAGTTTGTATTACTCATCTTTGTCTTTGTTTTGTTTTAAATTGTTATGAAAATCAAAATTCCGGAAAAAATTTTCTCCGAAAATTCGTTTGTTTTAATGTGTTAAGTAATAGGGGTTGGTGTTCTTCTCTTACGTTTTTGTGACTTAAGTTTTTCTTTAATTTTATTTTGATTAAAAATACGTAAAAAATATGATAGTTCAAAATATTTTTACCCTAAAACAAAAAAAAACCCATCATTTCTGATGGGTTTTTAATTATATTATGAATTTTACATTTTAACTCTCTCGTTGAACTTTTTAATTGCGGTTTCAACATTTTCATTTGTTAGTTATTTACCGTAAACCGATTTATATAAAGGACTAGAACTATTTACTTGGTAATAAAGTTTTCCATTATATTGAAATATCTCAAATACTGAGTTTTCATCTTTTTCTTTTATATATAATTTTTTGGGGATTATTTTTTTTGGTATAAGTTAAAACTTTATATGGTGTAGTTGATGTATCACTCTTATACATTTTAACAATTATGGTATCGAATGATTGGGCGTTGCTTTGGTTTATGGTTATTAACAGGAGTAGTATTTTAATAAATGTATTCATTGTTTTATATTTTTGTTTTATACAAAAAAAATATTTTTTTTTTCAGATAGTCAATATATTTGTGATGAATATTATTGTGTTTGGTTATACATCGTAATGTCGATAAAGCTGATAACGTTCTTAACCTTGTCCCAGTCCTCTTTTTCAATAGCTGACTTCAATTGCCTTTTAACGTATTCAATCTTTTTAACAACTGTACCAGATAATTCACCAGATGTGTCATCTAGATATATAGTTTCATCGTCAGCCACAGGTAGATTTTTTATATTTTTATACCCATAAACAATATTTTCGCTAATAACTTTATTAATAATTCTAGTCAAATCTGATTCGGTCAATCTTATAGTTTTTCTGTTTCTTCTCATAGTTAATTTTTTATTTATAAATACCAACCGACAATAAAAAAAAGTTTTGTTTATACAAAATAATATATTTATATTATATGAAAAAAATAATAAGAAAAATATTAAGAGAACAAGTTATTGGGGATAATGAATTAAACCAACCGTTGAAGAATGGTGATACTATAATGGTGGTAGAATTATCGGATAACATGCCTATCAGTGTGTTGGGGTGGAAAACTATTAGGCCCTCAACATTTAAACCTTATAAGGTAAGGAGAATGGTATTTAGACAACGAGAGAATTGGGAAGGTCCAAATACCGACACAAGGGTGTTCTTATTAAGGGATATGGACAATGACTACGACCATATGTTAAGCCCTAAAGATGTTTGGTTCCACTACGAACCAAAACTATAATTCATAAACATAAATGTGTTTACCCTTTGTTTTTGTATAGTAAGCTTCACCATTATCTAGTGCATCTTTAATTCTTTTGGCAAAAGGTTTTAATTTACCTTTATATTTTGTCCTAATAGTTTTATCGTGATATTGCCTACCATTATAAATTATAACTTTTCCAGGAGGACTAATCCCAACATGTAAAAAATTGGTTGCTTTGTATATGGTACCTTCATGACCTTGCGTCATATCAGCATAAGATATTATGGTTTCTATTTCTGTATTTTTTCTTAACCATTTTAAAGTTTTACCAATAAAATAAGATTCAGTATTTTTAGGTGTGTCGTCAATACAACATAACCTACGTAATTCTAAAACTTTATCTGGATTTTCTTTATTGTATTTTGAAGCCTGATTATTCATAGCAGGTTTACCATAAATCATTGCACCAATTAATTCTTCATCGTGATATAAACCAAAACAATATGAGGCCTTTAGACCATTTATGTTTTGAGAATAATGCCATTTTTCTATGAAATCTCTAATTGTTGAACGTTCAACTAATTTAACTATGAATTTTTTAACAGACATATATTTTTTTTGTCCAAGACATTAATGGGTTCTAACACAGAAAGGTTTCTATTGCCGTACCAATGTCCTTTACCTTTACACCCTTTTCTTTTTGTGATTTTTCTACTACAACTAAAACTTAGTAAAATTATCATTAAAATCATTAATATATTTTGTTTTTTCATATTTTTTATTTTTTGGTGTATGTAAAATTTTTAATTTCAAAAAAATATTGTTTCTTTTCGTCGTAGGTAGAAGTTATGGAATTATTAATAACAACATTCATTGTTTTTCCCCTAAACTCAGATAAGACATTTTCATCAGTTATTTTACGAACACTTTTTCCATTGTAATAAATTTCAATTTTATCTTTAAACCATTCTACTTTATATTTAAAGAAAATTTTTGAAGGATTTTTCCAACCCATCCAATGTTTTTTAGCACCAATAGCTTTTGGATTTTGAACTTTGCCCAAATGAACATTTGTTTCACACTTCCAAAAATTACCCAACAAACAATCTATGTTCCAATTAAAATATGAACCGTTTTTATTTGCGTAACCTTCAACTACATCAATCTCTGGTGGCCAAGATTCAAACGCGTACATCCAAAAAGCAGGCCAAGCGTTTGGTTGTTTATTAGGTAATTTAGCTTCTAATTCAAATGTACCATAACCAAACTTATTTGTACAAGAGATTAAGCCAACACCAAAAGGAACTACAATATCTTTCATTTCACTAGACTTCTCATTAACGGTTGTGAATACTTTTGGGTTGTACCCACAACCTAATTTAAGTAAGTTTTCATATATTACTATTTGTGAAGGGTCATACCATACAATTGCTTTATTTGGGTGGTATTCACCCCACCTTTCTTGTGTTAACCACTCATAACCACACCAATTAATTTTATTCATCTTTATTTTTTTTTTAACAATAATATGAAAAATATTTTTATTTGTAAAACTTAGACTAGATTAATTAAGCTATCCTATTATTTATATAATATAAATGAAATCATATGTGGATATTTTTTTTAACATTAGTTCCAGTTACAATTTATTGTTTTATCATATGGTTTAGTATGCCGATAGGCAGTATACATATTGGTAAGTGTTTAAAGTGGTTTGTAGCTGGTTGTGTGAGTGTTTCATTTTTATTGTGGTTCAGATGGTTATTTCCCGAATGGTTTATACCTGGTGGGATAGGTTTCTTTAGTGATAGTACAGAGGATAATCTCTTTTGGTTAAGTCTTGGTCAAATAGGTTTGATTGAAGAGTCAGCTAAAGGCTTGGCCTTTTTATTGGTAAATAGAAATGGTAAGGAACATCCAATAACAATAATGGTTGGGATGGGAATGGTTGGTTTAGGTTTCGCCTTTGTTGAAAACATTAGTTACGCGAAAGATATGGGTGAAAGTGTAATATGGGTAAGAAGTTTCACAGCAATGCCTTTTCATTTAGTGATTGGTTTAATATGGGGATGGTGGATTGCTAGTGGTGGAATAAAAGATTGGAGTGGAAGAAGTAGATTGGGTATTTGGGCTAGGAGAAACCCATTTGGGAAGAGTTTTCTTTGGGGATTATGTGGGATGATATTAGTTGTATTTCTTCACGGTTTATATGATTTTAATTTATTCATGAAAAGTCCTAGTAGCACAACTTTAATGTTTATGCAAATACTTTTATGTTTGTGGGTAGCTTATCTTGGAGCTACTGATTTGGTTAAAAAAAACCGTAAATCTATATTTTAATTAAATACTTTACTCCAATATTTTTTTAACTACATTATTAGTGGAACCAAAACATTTTTTCTTAAAAAATTTTAAACTATGGAAAAAATAATTTTAATGTCAGTTTTAACAACTTTAGGTGTGGTTTCAGTACTGTATAGTATTGTAGTCATGTTTAATAGATTGAAAAGGAAGGTTGATGTTCAAATGTATGAACAAAATATTGCCGACATATATTCAAATATGGATATAAATCGTAATAAAATTTATAATAAAATAAAAGAAAATCGAAGAGAAGTGGAAGAACATATAACTTATGTTCGAACAGATTATCAAGACCAAGTAAATGAATTGAGGAGAGTGATAGATTCTAGATGTGATAAGTTATATTCACAAATAGAAAATTCAAATAAATAATAAAAATATATGTTTTGGTTCTATGGGGATTTTTATCCCCATATTTTTTTATTATAAATAATAATTTTAAAAAATATTAATTTAATATGAGTAGTAGAAAACGAAGAAAACTAATTAAAGAAAAGATAAAAGATATGGGTGAAATGACATTGGAAGAGGCAATGAAAATAAACCCTAATATCCCCAAAGATTTACATATGATGGATTTGGTTGATTACAAAGAATACCTTAAAGAAACCAAAACTGATTGGTGGAAAAAAATGAAAGATTAGATTAAATCATTATTGTATAGGTTTATTAAAATAAATCTAGCTAATTTAAAATCATTAACTCTAGATAATTTTAACCTATAGGCTTTAACTATGGGTAATAAATAGGGTAACGCTTCAGAAATAGTCATACCACCAACAGTTTCTTCGTTAAATTCAAACATAATTATTTTTTTTATCTAAAAAGTCATAAAAAAATAGCATAAAATCAAATATTTATAAATAAAAATTAAAAATGCGTAAACTTATAATTACTGAAGAAGAAAAATCACACATAAAATCACTATATAACCTTAAAGAACAAAAAGAAAACCCCAATTTAAGTGCTTATTACGCTTTGACAGGTGATTTGAGTAGGTATTACGGTGACGATAACGTAGAATTATTAGGTTCTGATGAAGATATAGCTATATACATATTTGGTGATAATAAAATTACCTGGGATGGGTTTAAATTAATTATTAATGGTAAACCTAAACCAGTTAAACCAACTAAAACTAATTTTTATAATATTGGTAATGATAGATATGTCACATATCCAGATATACTCCACATAGTAGAAGAAATACCCAAAAATAAATCAGTAAAAAATAAAATGTATCACTGGTATGATAAAGGTAAGAGTGCTGGACAAGAAATATTTGATTATATAAGAGGACATGAAGGTTTTAGGTCGTTCATATATGATGATAAAGGTCCTTGGCCTAGAATAAAGTTCAACCCAAAAAAACATAAACAAAAAGGCACATTAACTATTGGTTATGGTACTACAGATACGGACATAATTAAAAAATACTTAAAGAGTGGTAAAGAAATGTCAGAAGAAGAAGCTAAACGTTTATCAGTTATAGATATTAACGACGCGGCTGAATGTGTTAAAAGATGGCAAAAAGATAGTAAACCTACCGATAAAAACGATAGGAAATTAACCAAAGGTATGTATATGGCTATGATTGATATGGCGTACAATAGAGGTTGTGGTGGATTAAGAAATTCTGGGTTCATTAAAGAAGTTGAAAACGGTAATTACAAAAACGCTTCAAATAAAATTGAAAATGGTTCTTGGGGTCACCCTAAAAGGAGAAAAGCTACTAAAGATTTATTTTGTAGAGATGGTGGGTGCTAATGTTTACTATCCCTAAATATCCAAATTAAAATACCAACTAAAACCCAAAATAATAACCAAGTAACATATAAAATAAAAATAACAACAAGAAGTTTTAAAAGTATATCCACATTAAATTAATTACAATAAATTTTAAAATCACCTTCATTATAAACAATATAGGAATTATTTTCAATCCAATCTCCACAGTTTAAATATCTTATTGATTTATCACCAACATTAACACTTTTATCCACAGGAGTGTGGATGTGTCCACAAATTACACCAACACAATTTCTATCTTTAGCTTGATAAGATAATTGTTCTTCAAAATTGGTTATAAATTTAACAGCATCTTTAACTGTCTTTTTTAACCATTTTGATAATGATTTCTTATAACCTAATTTCTTAATGAACCTATCAATAATAATTGCAATTTCATAACCCATACCACCTAACTTACCCAACCATTTTAACTTAACAACCCCATCGTAAAGGTCCCCGTGTGAAATATAATATTGGTTCCAAATACATTCATCGACTATGGATATGTTATTATTGAATTGGAATGGGGTGAAAGCCCTAAGAAAATCGTCATGGTTTCCAGTCACATAAACAATCTTTGTGCCCATTGTTGATAGGAGTATAAGTCTCCTAATAATCTTTGTAAATGAAGGTTTCCAAAACCACCTCTTTTTCAAAAGCCAACCATCTATAAAATCACCGACAATAAAAATTTCTTTAGGTTTGTGGGTATTAAGAATTTCAATTAATTTTATTGAATTACAACCTCTACTACCTAAATGAACATCTGAAATAAATAAAGCTTCAATCTCTTTTTTTTCAGTACTATTTTTTAACATCATCTTTAATATTATCTATTTTAAATTGTCTAAAATATTCTACAAAATTATTAACGATGTCTAAATCATATGTATATTGTTTACCCTCACCATTATACCATTTTTCGAACTCTACATAAATAAGTTCATGATTATCTGTTAAATCTTCTGTATATAATTTTTTCGTTATTGGTATGAATAATGCAGTAAAGTCACATTCACCCCACCATGATGGTGGTTCATCAGATAATTCTAACATAAATTTAGTAAATTTTTCGTATGTTTTCGCTAAAAAAACCATATTGAATTGATTCTCATCTTCTGGTATTAGCCCCATATCATCCCACTTTTCATAAGTGGCTTTATCTTCTTCCGAAAAATATTTTAATATTCCTTCCATATTCCTTCCATTTTAATTTTTTTATTATTTATAAATTCTATTTTATCCATAATCTTTATTTAAAGTAATCTAATAAACTAACTTGTGGTAAACCATTGATATTAACTCTCATAAAGTCTGAAACGTAACTGTTGGTTAATATGATAATATTTGGTTCTATGCGAATATCAGCTTTAATGACTAAACCCACATTTTTATTATTTTCTTTAATTAAATAATAGGGTTCAAAATCACCATCAACCTCAGATTTATACCTTAGATAATTATGAACATCATCCTCATCAATCATCTTAAATTCACCAAAATTATCTAATATAACACAGATTGATGGAGATGTTATTATAATGTCAAATCCATATTCATTAATAGCATCGAATAGTATTCTTTTTAAATCTTCATTATGTTCAATTTGGGGTGTATTATCTGGCTTTGTGTAATACCAATTAACATCTTTAATGTTAGTAACCATTTTTCCGTGTTCTTTGAATAGTTTATATTCAACTTGCTTTAAATGTTTTTTCATAATTTGTTTGTGTTTTAATTATAACCCATTGCCTCACTTTCGTATGGGGTGAGAACTTTTATATTTCTTACTGGTGTCCCATCTGGGTGTTCTAAAAGTTGTGGGGCAATAATTCCTCGATTATATAACCAAGCAGCCAGTTTAAATCCTAGTTTTATTAATTGCGGTTTCATTTTTTTAAAGATTTTATTTACGTTGTTTTTCATGATTAAATGTATATTTTATATTCGTTTTTGTTATGAGTTATTTTTAATAATTCTGTTGGTATCACAGACAAAGAATTTAACCAATTGTGTCTTTCTATTTCGATTGATTCTTCTTCTAAAGAAATAGTTTTAATTGTATTTAAACAATCTTTTCTTATTTCTGGATTAAATTTATCAGCTAGTGTCAATCTTTCCTCTAAATTTAATTTAGTAATGGTTGAAACAAAATTGTCATATTTATTTGATTTAACATTATCTATAAATTTATCGGTTGTTATTTTTCCATCAACCAATTCAATTATTTCGTCTATTTTATTTTCGTTCAACCAATAATAATTAACGATATTTAATGATAATTTTAATTTATTCTTATAGTCATCAATTTCATTTTCGGTCAAGTTTTCTAATAGAACCCATTCTAAATCTTCAATTTTAGTTTCGTTTTCATTGATTGGTATTAGAGTAGCCTTTGGGACACCAGTCATAGTATTTAACTCGTATTCATTACCAACTTCTATTAATGTTTTTATTGGATACGTAGAATCTGAAACACTTTTATATATAAAAATGGTTTTTCTTGGTATAAAATATTCTTCTAATTCTTTAAAAATTTCTGGGTGTTTTTGTTTTAAATATTTGTCACATTTAAGATAATCAATTCCATATCTAAATGTTGTTTTATGGAGATTTAATGAATAATCTTTAATTATATCAATTAAATTATTAACATCATAAACTTTTTTTTCCATCCTTAATGCATCTACTAATTTCATTCCTTTTGATTTATTATTTTTTACAACAAGATTTTTCAGTTTTATCTGAACTTTTTTTACTACATTCTTTTGTTGTGTTACAAGATAATAAAAATAAACCTAAAATTAAAATAACTCCAATTTTTTTCATGTTTTTTTTGTTTTAATTACGTTAAAGTCAGCATTATTCGTGCATTGAATGATTGTACCATCTATTAATTCAATTGTGTGCACACCTTCTTCACTTATTTTTTGTGATTTAATCAAGTTTGTTGGATTCTCAGTTAATTTTACTTTAGATAAGGGATTTTTCTCTCCTGTTAATTCTTCGTAATAAGGGTTTAGTTCTCCAGTTTGTGGGTCGTGTGTTGGGATTTTAATGTCTGATGGACAATCATGTAATTTTGAATCATGCATTTCTTTAAAATTTATTATTTTCTATTTAAATATACGTATTAAAGATAATAAAGTGAAATTTTTAACTTATTTATTTAATATTTATAACATATGAAAACATTAAACGAAGAAATTAGTAGAATTAAGTCTCTATTCGGTAACGATAGGTTATATGGAAACTTATGTGAAGAAGTAGAAAAAGCGGATTTGGTAGAACCAAAAAGTAATGTTTTGTTAGATAACATTAAAAACATTATTGGTGACATAAAAAGAACTGACCGTAAAGATATGTCATTTAAAAAAGATGTTGAATCATTTCAAATAGGTTTATCTTTGTTGGGTTATTCCTTACCAAAGTATGGTGTGGATGGTTTATTTGGTCCTGAAACTGAGGGAGTTTTAAATAATTTTAAAAAAGATAACGGTCTTGAAGAAAATGGTATTTTTGATTCTGAAACTAAAGATGTTATGTACGAAAAATTGAAAAGTGCCAATATAAGTGATGAAGATATGAAGAAATATACATATGAAAGTAAGGAATTTTCTTCATTAGACGGCACTATAAAACACACATATTCTGGGCAAGCAGCTAGAAGTATTCAAAGATTAATTGATAATATGATTGAACTTGGGGTAACCAACCCAGTTGCTCAAGTTGGCATGTTAGCAGTTATTGGTAAAGAAACACACTTCATAAATAAAAAAGAAAAAGGTTACGGTAACACACCCAACAGTAGAATTAGAGAAATATTTTCAAGAACAAGAAATTTGTCAGATTCAGAGTTGGATGTGTTAAAGAGTGATTACAATAACTTTTTCAATTATGTTTATAACGGTAGGATTGGTAATGACGATGGAACAGACGGTTCTAGGTATGTTGGTAGGGGTTATAACCAATTAACTGGTAAAGCTAATTATGAAAAATACGGAAACATCGTAGGGAAAAATTTAGTTAGCAATCCAGATGTTATGTTAAATGATGATGTGGCCGCTGAAGTAGCTATTAAGTTTTTAACTAGTAAGGGTATACCAACATTTAAAGACCCAACCGAATCCACAATTTACTTTGCTGATGTAAATTCTGGTAGTCCTAAAAGGATGGCTAGAGAAAAAGCTATCGAAGAATTACAAAAATTTGATATCGTACAAGATGGAAGTACTTTAGCTTAATATTTATAAAAGAAAAAAATTACATTATGAAAAATCATTTTTTAATTTCTGATTCAGAAAAAAATAGAATATTAGGGTTACACGAATCCTACAAAACAAGTCACGGAACATCTTTATTGAACGAACAAAAAGACCCACTATCCCCTACTGTAGAAAATGGTAGACAAAAAACATTCTCTACAAAAGGAAAAAAAATAGAGTTATATGGATTTAAAGATGATGATATTAAATTAACAGACACTAAAGGCACTAGAGCTACGTATGTGATAACTGATAGTGGTAAAGTACCTTCGGAAACTAAAAGTAGAGCGATGGTAGCTAAATTGTTTAAACCAAAATTTGAGGAGACCGAAGACGCTATTATTATAAAATCAGGTCCTTTTATTAGTAAGGAAATGGGTACTTTTGGCAAAATCTCTGATGAATTTGGTAAGGATGATGTTTCACAAAAAATAGTTCTGACTAAACCAAAAGAGGTTGAAGTTGAAATTAATTTTTAACGACACACCAAATAAAAAAGATAATTTTCAGTTAATTCATTTTTTATAGCTACCATAGATATTAAGTCATACTTAGTCTCAATTTTAAAAGTACTATCCTTTATATTACAACTTAAGGTATAGATAGTATTTGTGAATCCAACATCAACATAAGTTGTATCCCCTAAGTGAACTTTAAATGATGTTTTTATATTACCAGAATCAAAAAAAGCATAGGTACTATCTATGATTATTTGGTAGTCAAAATAAACCCTCTCTTTAACACCATCTTTAAGACTTACAATACAATTTGTATTTAAAGTATCTTGAGCGAATAAATTTGTTTGTAAAAAAACCAATAATAACAATAGAATACTTTTCATAATAACTAAATATTTTATAATGTGTTCGTAATAAAACACAATATAGTGATTTTTATTCTAAAAATAAAATATTAGTTATATTTTTTGGATTTTAAAGGAGTGAAAAGATTCTTTTGTCTCTAAAAATATATAATATAAACCTTTTGGTAGATTTCTAATATCTAAAATATTATCCCTAACCCTACCACATAATTTTTTCTGACCAGATATTGTATATAATTCGTAATTAATGTTTTCTAGGTTGGTTTTTATATTTATAAAATCTTGTGTAGGATTAGGATATATGGTCAGTATTGCATCTTTTCCACCTTCAACATATATTGTGTTAGTATAAGTAAATTCGTCATTGTATTCGACTAATTTCAAACGATAATAGTTATGTCGTTCTAAACCACCAATAAAGTAATTATTTGACCCAGAATAAATTTCATAAAAATTATACCCATCATTACTTTTTTCTAAAATATATTTATTGTAATCATTATTTAAATCCCAAACTATGTTCACACTGTTATTTATTATTTTAGCTTTGAAATTTAAATTGTCATTATCCAATATAATTGCTTGACAATTAACCAAATCACCTAAATTACTATAATTGAACATTCCGTACCTAACTCTAGCCACTAAGGTGGTGTTGTCTCCAGTGTTGGGTAACCCTGGGGTGTCAAAATTCGCATCTCCTCTTTGATAATTTGTTTGTAATGTCCAATCACCACAATCTAAGAAATAATTTCTTACAGTTCCAGAACCAGTCCTAACATTAAATGAAGAACTGCCACCAAATTCAATTGGGAACGTTGGGTAAGGGTTAAGGACATCCCCATAAGAAAATCCGTGATAAAATGAATAGTCCGGTTTCCTAACTTGAGTAACATCACCACCGTTTCTAAGTCCGATTGAAGTCCAAGTTTGTGTTGGCAAACTTGAATAAGTGCACGGAGAATATAAAGAACCATTTGTAGATGATGGTAGAGATGTACATCTTTCTAAATATCTTGAATTTATCGGTAAAACATAAACAAAATCGTTATCAGAATCTAATTCATCATCAGGTATCATATTATCATTTCTATCATCATGATTATATATAATAATTAATGAACCAATTTTAACTGGTGGGTAAGAAACAAATCTATAATGACCTGCCGCAACACCCGCTCCACTTAAAGCTTCAAAATCACCATTATTGTCATCTATAATCCAACCTGAAATATCAATCACTCCCGTAGGTTGTGATGTGGAACCAATAACTAATAATTCAATAAATTCTTTCGTACCAGATGTACCATTTGAAATTTCATTGACCACTAGTCCTTGTGAAAATAACTCACTTTTTATTAATAATAGGATAACTAATAATGTATATTTCATATGTATTTTTCCAATAAATACTTTATCAATTAATGTAAGTTATTTTTACCAAAAAAGTAACCTAAAACAAAAGTAACTGAAGGTAAAATGTATGGTATTTCTGCACATAAAAACCCAACAAAAATTATTATATGTAGTATTATAAATAATTTACCTAAAAACTTAATTGATTCGACCATAAACGGTATTTTTAATTAATAAACAAATATTTTAACTTCTTTATTATCAACACTAACTTTTAAATTACCAACATGATATTCACTTTTACCATTTTCAGTTATTACAGATATTTTTTTAATTTTTGTTGTTGAAAAATTAAAATCACCACTAAACTTATTATCATTTTTATCATCTGGATTATACGATGCTGAAAAACTAGATATTATACTCCCAATAGATTTTTCGTATTTTTCTTTTTTATCCATCTTCTATTAATTTTTAAAAACTTCTACAATTTTATTTTCTTTAATTAATTCAGTCCAAGTACCAAGATAAGTGGTTGCTTTAACTGGTCTATTATCAATCCAATGGTAAGTCTGACCATCTTTTATTCTAGGTTTATCCATTATTATACCGTGATACTTAAATCCATTGTCCTCCAACCATTTTTCTGTTACCACCCTATCTTTACTTTCTCTCGCGGTAAAAAAAGTTATTATATTTCCTTCATCATACCACTTATTTAGTATTTCTCTTGAGTTTTCATATGGTTTTGCTGTTGGGTATAAATGACTATTTTCGTTTTTAATATCATCACACACAGTACCATCTATATCAATTAGATATATTTTATTCATATTAGTTATTTTAGTTTTTTATCTTTTTTTCGTGAAATCCGTTTGAATACATAATAATATAAAATCCTCTGTATGTGTCAATATCTTGTATCAACACACCATTTGGTGTGAAATACTTCTCTGGTAGATAAGTTATATTAATATTGGAATTTAATGCAATTATTTCTGAATTTATATCACCATTAAGCCTATAATAGGTTATTCCATTGGAAACATCAGTGTGATTATATTCACCTTCGTATGCTACGTATTGTTCAATCGATGTCCAATTTACAGCATCTTTACTCTTTTGTAATTCATAGGTCTTATCAGAAGATTCGGTTATTTCCCAATATATTTTATTAATATTGTTGATGTTTTCTCCACGAAAATTTAAATCCCCATTATTAAGCAAGACATTACACCCACCTGTTACATTGTTTAGTGTGTATGAATAATCACATTCATCCCCAGCAAATCCATCTACGATTAAGTATATACATTCTCCAGCTGATACGTTAAAATTAGTTGATGTCCAAGTTGAACCAGGTGCCGATGGTGATGGTGCATCTTCTACAAGTGTTAAATTTGTTGGTGTACCTCTAAATATGGTCATTTGAAGACCACTTGTGGTTCCTTGTGTGCAATTAGATATATTTGTAAAATCTATATTCCAAGTACCATTTGTGGTTGCGCAGAAATAGAACCAAGAATCATTATTTACAACATAACTTACATCTTCACCAGCTGTTGCACAGGCTGGGCATTGTGTTGTCGCATTGTTGTCAAGGTTTTCATTACCAGGTAACCCATTTGTGGGTGAATACCCAATGTTAGTTCCGTTTATTACCACACCACATTGGTCAATAATACTTGCATTGTCTAAGGTATTATTTGTTGGGATGGGATGTACACTTAAACAATAGTCAATAGTTCTATTATTAGGTCCACCACAATCTTCATTCATGATTTGAATTAGATAATCAGAATTTTGACTTAGACTATTTAATTGAAAATGAAATCCAGGGTCATATAAATCCAAAAAGTCTTCACAATATATTGATTGTGCTGCGGTTGGTAAACAACCTGTTCCTGGTGTGAATGGGCCATATATGGCAATATGATAACCACAATTTGTACCAACGTTTGGTCTATTTATTGAAAGATTTAAATCTGTAAATGACCCAACATTAAATCTGTACCATGAACTTCTTGGTGTCACACCGCCACCACCTATTGGGTTGCATGGAAAATTTGTGGTTTCACCAGTTTCAACGGTGTTGGTTGTGGTTGTTCCGTTTGTACATGGGTCACCAATTGTGAGTGCGGTTGCGTTTGCACAATTGTCATTAGTGGTTGCTCTATAATAATTAGTTTGTTTTGTGTTGTTTTGTCTACCTAACCACTCCATTTCAGTTAAATCATATGGTACGTTCTGAGCATACAAAAAGTTACTTAATGTTATTGTTAGGAATAATGTAAAAGTTAGTTGTTTCATAATTTTTGGTTTTTTACTTATTTGTGTTCTTTTTGTGAGCTTAAAGCCTTATTAAAACGATTTATTAGTTTTTTACAATACTTTCCTTCATCAGAAGAAGCACCATTTTTCCACCTCATAAATTCATAATCTCCAATCAAAGTTTCTATTTCTGATAATCGTAATTTAACTAAAACAAATGGGTCTTTATCTTTCATGTTATTTATTTTTATATTTGAATTATAAGAATAATTATTGACTATGTTAAGTACTTATAAAAAATTTAAAAAAATATTAATCTATTTACAACAGACAAATATTTTTTTATCATAGGTATGATATATATTATAATAAATAACAAAACAAAAACAATATGAAAAAAAATTTTTTAATTTTATCTTTATTTTCAATAATTATTTTTTCTTGTGATAGTGAACCAATTTCTTTCGAAGGTAATATTGAATCAGTCAACATTACAAGAGGTGATAGTGTTAAGTGTTGCATGTTACCTAAAGACTCACTAGAAACTGGCTCATTAAAATAAAATAATAAAAAAAACCCCAATTTGGGGTTTTTTTTATTTTTCATTCATTCTTTTTAAGAATAACCCACTCAATTTACAGTTGTAATTATAACTAGTGTATCTAACTATGGATTCATAATAAACTAATCTTAAATCACCACTATCCACAATATTTATCACATCACCATAATAAGAATCTAAAATTTTGGTGCAATTATTTAGGGTTTCTTTTTCTATCTCAGGTAATATTTTAATAACTTTATTTTGTAATTCTTTAGGTTTTTTACTCAGTAATCTACTGAATTTATATTTGTCTAATTCACTCCAAGATATTATTAAATCAATAACCTCTTCTTCTAATTGATATTTTTTATTAACACATTTACACAATTCATATGAAGCTGACCTAGCTTTATAATCAATATCTATCTGTGAATACATAGGTCTTATTATTAACAACAATAATATGGTTATATTTTTAATCATCCAAGTATAATTCTTCCCCAGCTGGCGGAAATATAATTAAATCAATAACCAATGTTATTAGTAAATAACTTAAAACACCTATGGTTGTCATTAATAACATTACTTTTATAAATTCAGTTATTTTCATATCCTATTTAAATAATTCTTTTAATTTTTCTCTACCGACTATTTGTTTTAATTTGACAACGTACAATGGAGACTGAGCGTAATTTCTACCCAAATAACCATAATATTTACTCTCATCTTTAATACCACTAAGATAGGTTGTTTGATAAAAACAATAATCATACACACTCTCAACCCAATTATCGTAATAAGCGTGACCATATTTAGTACCTTTTGAATTATGAACCCTAACGCTAGCTTCTTTCATACCAAAAAGATTATTATTTTCATTATAAATTTTAGATGTCCAATGACCAGTTTCAAGTATGGATTGTGCCATTACAATGTGCGGAAATTTAACATTTAGATTTTTTAATAACCTAATTAAACTGTCTTTATGGAATTCACCATATGTTACATTATTTACGATAATTTTTGTTTTTGGTTTTGAGCGTTTGACAATTTCTTTTTTTGGGAAATTTACACCAAGTAAAAAAAATAATGCAGCTAAAATTAATTGTGATATTACCGTTTTTAATTTTCTTCTCACACTATAATACATATATAATTTTTTTGTTTACTGTAAAAAATAAATATTTTGTTTTAAATAATCAATATTACGTAATATCGTTTTGTTTTTTATTTAAAAGAAATTTGTAATGTTTTCTAGATACTGGTCTATAAGATTCATCACCACCAATCTGAACTTGGTCTCCGACAAACACTGGTTCACCGTCAGAAATTCGCATATTAATTGAAGTTTTCCCCCCAAACTCACAGATTGTTTTCAATTCTTCAATAGTATCAGCTAACGTCATTAAATAAATTGACCCCTCAAAAGGTTCACCCAAATAATCTGAACGTAAACCATAACAAATAACTGGTATGTTTAGATAATCAACTATATCGGTAAGTTGCCAAACTTGTTCTTTGGTTAAAAATTGTGCCTCATCTATCAAAACACAGGACAATTTGATACTTTCTAAAGTTCCAAATACCATTTCATATAAATTACTTCCACTGTTAAAAGTATTAGCGTCACGACTAATACCAATTCTAGAAGCTATTTTCTTTTTACCAAACCTATTGTCTAGGTCAGATGTTAAGACAAAAACTTTTTTGTTTTTTTCTTCGTAATTATGTGCTGTTTTTAATAAATCAAGTGATTTACCAGCACCCATGGTAGAATACCTAAAATATAGTTTACTCATAATTTAATTAATTTTATACCACATTTTTTATATGATTTCTCTGGCGTTGTAAAATTATTTTCTTTTTGGAATTCTCTAAGATTGGTATTTTCAACCTTTGTAACCCAATTCCATATACCATATTTTTCGTAATATATTTTTTTAAATTCATCAACATTTTTAGGTGGATTAGTTAGTATAAACTTAGCCGATAACTTTCTTGGGTATTGGTGTTCTTTCACCCATTTTTTCTTAGATATCTTGCTAGCTTCTTCAGATATTAATCCAGAGAATGTTTTTTTAGTTGTAGGTAAATAAAATATTGCAGCACCTAATGTTGTTTCAATGAATGATTTTTCATACTCGTTAGATACCAACCACACTTCCTTAAATTTATTAATCAACTTAAATATTACATTGAATTTGGATTTTGTTTTTTCTTCATTATTCATAATTCAATTTGATTAAATTTATCTTTAACTCTTTGACTTATCGGTATAGGTTCACCTTGTTCGTCTATCCTAACAAAAGTCATGTTTGTCTCTAGAATACTTTTTTGGTTCCCATTATAAACATTATGACTTCTAGCTTCTAATTTAAATTTTATAGATGTTGTGCCGACAGACACTGGTTCACCATATATTTTAATTAATTGTCCTTCTCTACCTGGTCTCATAAAAACACATTCATCAATACTCTTAGTCACCATTCTTGGTGTGTCACAATACTCAGAAGCATAAGCAGCTGCAGCTGAATCCATCCAAGCAAGTAGTTTCCCACCAAAGAGATTACCGTGAAACCCCAAATCACTTTTCTTAACGGGGTGCGTTGTAATTAATATCATTTATTATAATCTTTTAATATTTCTGGGAAGAATTTTTTCACGTCATTTAATAATTCATATTCTTCCCAATTAATTAATCTATCTACATTATTTTTTATCGATTCTTCATAATCTTCTTCATTTATCCATAAACTAAAGTCCAAAGGTTCTATAATACCAAAAATAACTTTGTCTTTTTTATTTTTAACCCCCTCTAAAATGGCTTCAACAATACTAATGATAGTCTCATATTCTTTTTCTTCCATTTCAGTTTGAATCCCTTCTATTGTTTCTGAACTATATATTACCATTCTTTTATTTATTTATAAATTCTACCTCATTTCTAGTTTCAATCCAAACACGTGCACCACAAGATAATGGTTTATCTGGTGAATAGACTACTCTAGCTACTTCTTCACCAAACTTATCTTTTAAAATTACAGTTTCTGCATAATTGTTTGTATCATATGTTTTACAAGTTATCACTGGATTTCTTTCCCCAGTTTTATTGTTTCGACGAATTACGTGTTGATTTATATGTATTATTTTCTTTTTTGGTTTTCTAACTCCCACTATTTTAAATTTTTTAGTAAATCCCTTATTTTAGCAGCTCTCAAATAATCTTCATTTGACAAAGCCAATTCCAACTCTCTTTCTAATTCAGTTATTTGTAAAATAGATAAATCAGTTTTGTGGTCACCACCATTAGTTTTAATTTTATGAAAATTTCCATTATCCCTAACAGTATTTTGTATCATATATAAATTTTTAGTGAAGTTACGCCACATCTTCCTATTGTTTTTTTCTTCTTCATACCTCCTATAGTTGTAACCAACTAAAAAACCGAATAAAATAAGTAATATTATAGTTAAAAAATTCATGATAAACAATATAAGTCATAGTTAGGACAAAATCAAAAAATTATTTGTAAATTTTATAATATTTATATATAAAAATAGATTATGTACAAATTTAACAGTAGTAAACAGGAAAAAAATAGAATACTTAAACTTCACTTAAAAGAAAGTACGTCAACAAAGTCTGCTGGAGCATATATTGACCCAAAATCTTGGAGTGGTGGTGGAATTTTAACTCAAAACACTTCAACTGACGGAATAGTTGGTGTGGAATTAGGTTTAGCGTTACCGGATGTTGTAGATATAACTGGAGGAAATGTTGGTGGATTTGAAGATACTTTTACCTGTCCAACTTGTGGCCAAATGGGTGGTTCATGCCCACATTCAGAAGAAGTTGATGATGACATGGATTTATTTTTACCTATTGATGAACCAAAAAAAGAGATTAGCGACTTTTTACCAGATTCTTTACTTAATTTATTTGGTGATGTAGAAATAGAAATGATGGAAGAACCTAAAAAAATGCGTGGTTCTAGAAAGTGGAAAAAATAAAATCTACAACAAACATAAGTTAATTATGGATTTAAAAATTGGTAAGTTAGAAAGGCTTGGGTACATAAATTTTGCCGTATTTATAATTTCTTTTTGGTTATTTCTTGTCACTAAAGTTCTCACGTTTATTGGAGCGATAAAATTTTCTAACACTATAAACAATATAGAGTTTTTTTCATTTTTTATAATGGTATGCAGTCTTATTATTTTTTTAAATACTTTGTTTGATAAAAAAAACAAAAAAGAAAAAGAACTTTTAACAAAGTCAGAACAATTACAATTGAGGCTTTCTGCAATTGATGCGACAAATGCAGTTATAGAATTTACTACTGATGGACATATATTATCAATCAATAAGACCTTTACTGATGTTTTTGGTTATGGTACAGAAATAATTAATAAGCATCATTCGATTTTAGTTCCTAAAAGAATAGCTAACTCAAAAGGATATAAAAAGTTTTGGACTGACTTAGAAAAAGGTAAACATAAATTTGATGAATTTGAAAGAATCGACAAAGAAGGAAATACTATTTGGATAACAGGTACATATGTTCCAATCAAAAATAAAAGTGGAAAAGTTTATAAAATTTTAAAAATTGCTCAAAATAACACACAATCAGTTAAAACATTACAAGAGTTAGAGAAAAAAAATACCTATTTGGAACACGCAGCAAAAATATTAAGGCACGATATGCATAGTGGAATTAATACATACATACCCAGAGGAATTAAATCCTTAAAAAGAAGGTTAAGTGAAGAAAAAATAAAAGAATTAAAAATTAAAACTCCGTTAAAGTTAATTGAGGAAGGTTTACATCACTCACAAAAAGTATATGAAGGAGTAAAAGAATTTACAAAGTTGGTTAAAAAAGACTCCAAACTAGATAAAGAAGTTATTGATTTGAAAGAAATATTAACTCAGTATTTAAAATCAACATCATACTCAGACCAAGTAAAAATTGATTATCTAATAAGTACTAGCGTAAATAAATCTCTTTTTTGTACAGCTGTCGATAACTTGATTAGGAATGGCTTAAAATATAATGATAGTAGAACAAAAATAATAAATATATATATGGAAAGAAAGGATATTTTAGTGGTAGAAGATAACGGTAGGGGGATGTCTATGGAAGAATTTGAAGAATACTCAAAACCATATGTGAGAAAAGAAGGTAACAAAGAATCTGGTAGTGGTTTAGGTTTAAATATATGTATTGCAATAATGAATGAACATGGTTTTACTGTTAACTGTGAAAAATCAAAATATGGTGGGACTAAATTAAAAATCAAATTATGATAGAATCAATTTTATTAGTAGACGATGAAAATTTATTTCATCTTGTATTTGAAGATGCTTGTAGTATATTAGACATAACATTAAATTTAACTAGTGTTTCGTCATCAGAAGAGGCTGAAGAAATGTTTAAAGAATGGTTTAAAACTGGTGGTAAAAAACCAGCTTGTGCTTTTGTAGATTTGAATATTGTGGGTTCTTCTTTCGATGGTATAGAACTAATACGTAAAATAAATTTTGAATACGGTAACGATTTGGTTATTGGTATTATCTCATCTTCTGATGAAGAAGAAGAACAAGCTAAAGCTGTAAAAGCTGGTGCTCAGTTTTGGATAATTAAATCTGATGACATTGAGCCTAGGTTAGAAGAATTTGTTTCAGATTTCGATGGGTACCAAAAAAGAACATTACCATTTAAAATATACAAATAATGGTCAATTGTGAGGCTAAACAATATCTGTTAGATTTATATCGGGAGCACAATATCATGTTAGAAGGTAACATTCTAAAGATTATAAGTATAGATGAAGATGAAGACATTGAGTTTAAAGAATATATAGAAAAGTGTATTTCAACAGATAAGGATAAGAGAAAAATGAGGTTAGAGATAACCAAAAAAGTACAGCAACAAAACAAAGAATTACAAGTAGCTAAAGAAGAGATTGAAAGAATTAATCATGAACTCAAAGATTCACTATCTGAAACACAAAAAGCTAAGGAATTAGTAGAATATGACTTAGATGTTTTACAAAAGAAAAAACAAACAGAACTAACTGGAAAAATTGTAAAATCAGCTCTCTATGTGATAATGGGTGTTGGGATAGTAACAACTTTAATGTATATTCTTGCTATTTTTACAGGTCAAGAAACACAAGTTATTGGTAGTACTTGGAGTAATTTAACGGGCATACTACTCACCAACGCATTTTCAATAGTAGGTACAATAATGGGTGTAAAACATTTAAACGAAAGCACAAATAAAGAAGAAAAAAAATAATAATATGTTTAGAGTATTAATTTTAATGTTGTTTTTAACAAACAACTTATTATCTCAAAATTTACCAATAAAATTAGATAGGACAAATCAAATAAAAAAATATAACGGATTTACATTATCATATAATGAATTACATGAACAAGCGAATTGGGTTAAATATACTTTAAATAAGGAAAATCTTTTTTGTGTTGATGTGACAGAAAGAAAAGATAATTTCAAAAATGATTTTAATATAGAAACAACTTCATCTTACGAAAAAGATTATGTTAGGTCTGGTTACGATAGAGGACATTTAAAACCAGCAGCTGATGAACCTTGTAGTCAAGATAGAATGGACGAAACATTTAAAATGGTAAATATATCACCACAAGTACCAGGATTCAATAGAGGAATATGGAGAAAACTAGAAAACTATGTTAGGACAATAACTTTAGAATATGATAGTGTTGAAGTTGTGACTGGACCAATATTAAGTGAAGATTTAAAAAAAATAAAAGATGTTTCAGTACCTGAACAATTTTTTAAAATACTTTATCTTTATAAAGAAGATAAAAAAAAGATAGTGGCCTATCTTTTAGAAAATAAAAAATCAACACAAGAGTTGGATGATTTTATAGTGCCACTATCTTTAGTGAGTAAACTGTCTGGATTTATTTTTCCTAATTAAAATTCCATGTTAGGTATTATTACGTGTAAAAATACCAACCAAACATAAATTATACTCATCACCAAACCAAATACTTTTAAAAGTTGAATTCCTTTATCCATTAATTAATTTTTTTACGACTACATAGAAATTTTTTCATTTGTATATGACATATGTGAAGGTAAATAAATTATGAGGTTTAGATTTTCACTTATTAAATTACCTTTAACAAATATGTCATTTTTCAATTTTGGTATTGTTATAAACATAATATCAGAATGTTCTTCTTTTTCTAAACTATACCTACCTAATTTTATTAATGTTTCTAAAATAGCGTCACTTTTATCTATATTTATTTCCGCGACAATTTTTACGTGTTCGTTGTCCCAATATACAAATTCTTTATTACAGTCAAATAATAACTCAATATTATTTGTTTCTGACCTAAAACTCTTAACTAATGTTTTGGTTGATTGTGAATAAATACAAGAAATGTGACCAAAAAACATTAAAAACAAAATTAAATTTTTCATAAACTATATATTTTACTTATTTTATATTATAATTGTAAGAAATAAATATCAAAAAGAAAATAAAATTTCGTTATTTAGTAATTTTTTTTATTTATTTTTTTTTATAATCACAGTTATACCAGCCTTACCAGCAGATAAATCATAAGTGTTTCGTCTATTGTCATTTATGAAACCATAATCTTTAAAATAAAATATAGGTACATCATCATGACCTGGAAATGAGCCATGGATAGCGTTAGTAGCATAATCTATGGATAAATTTTTAATATAATCCATTTCCCAAGAGTCCCTATATTTTTCCACCAATTCATCTGGTGTGATATGTATCATCATAATTTAATTATATTTTTTAGCAATTAAAGTAAAACCTTCTCCACTAAATGTTGTAATATTTATTATATCGTAAAAGTTCTTACAACAAAACTGGATTAATTCTTCGGGTATAATCCTAAATGTAGATTTTAACCCATTTACATACAAATATGTTATTTT
>Ga0099849_1000279_pt1 | contig 23402 bp, 19 predicted proteins | sample CB_VirMetaG_4_FD_78177 | JGI IMG/M metagenome (GOLD analysis project Ga0099849, IMG submission 78177) | Freshwater to marine saline gradient viral communities from Chesapeake Bay - CB_1508_1M Viral MetaG | ecosystem: Environmental > Aquatic > Marine > Coastal | place: USA: Chesapeake Bay... | reverse complement strand
TTCTGAAGACCATGATTTAATATCAGACTGGTCTTCAACCCATTTGAACGCAAATTTTTCCCAATAAGAACGATAAATAACTTGTGTATGGTCACCATCGTATTTCTCAGGTTTCTTAATCTTATATTTACCTTTGTAAGTTTTCATAACACCATATAAATAAGTATAAACTATTTAAATATTTATAGGACCACTAATGGCTAGTGTAAGAAGTTCATCCCAACCTAATAAATTTGATGTTGATATAGCACAAAGTTTTGGGACGAGTTATAGGTATCCAATTGAAGAACCTGGAAAATCTATAGAAAGATACCCAGGATACATTAGATTTGATGTGGTAAGAACTACTTCTCAAGTCAATTTATCTTCTAGACCTTTCACAAGACTTGAAGATGGTCTACCAATAAGTGATACTATTAAAAGAACAGTATCAAACAGACAGCAAATTAAAATGAGAGAAGCGTCTGTTACTTTATACATGCCTCCTGGATTTGAAATTGCTGATGGTGTTCAATATGAAAATATCAATCTTGGGAATTTGGGTAGAGAAGCACGAAGAATTGCTCAAAACTTGAAAGACAAAGGATTGAATGCCGAGAATGTAATGAATGAAATGAGAACCAGTTTTGATAATGCAAAAGAGGCGGCTGCTGGTGGTATTTTTAATCGTATTGCACAAAACGTATTAGCAACTGCACCTGTTATACCTGAAAATATTAGAGGTGGTATTAGAGCAGGATTGCAGCAAGCGTCAAATCCACATACTCAATCTATTTTTAATTCTGTGAGTATGAGGTCTTTTAACTTCAACTTTTCTATGATGCCAACATCAAGTTCTGAAGCAGAGCAAATTAAAACTATTCTGAAAACTTTTCGTACATACATGTATCCTACTACTATTGGTAAAGATAAAGCATTTTATAAATTTCCAACTAAATTTATGATAACTATGTTTTATAATGGAAGAGTTTTAGAACCAAAAATCTTGCCTTGCTATCTGACAGGAGTAACCACTAGCTTCAATAGTGAAACCGGAACATTTCACAAAGATGGTAATTACACACAAACGAACATTTCACTAGCATTCCAAGAAGAGCGTACACTTGAAGCAACTGATATTGCTGAAAGAGGATACTAATGTCATATTTTACTAATTTTCCTCAGATTGATTATTTTTTTGGTGACAAAGTAAAACCAACAAGGTTCACTGATTTACATGTCTATATTGATTTGATTGATCAGATTAAAGATGATGTTTCTGTATACACTTATTATAATCTTCAAGATGGAGATAGACCAGATCAAATTTCACAAAAACTTTATGGAACAACTGACTATCACTGGACACTCTACCTTTTAAATGATGATGTTCGTTTGCACGGATGGCCACTAAGTTATAATGATATGAAAGAAAAGATAGAAGAAGACTATCCAAATACTGTTCTTTTAACTAGAAATAATTTAGATAATAAATTTAAAGTTGGCACAAAAGTTAGAGGTCTTACTTCTGGTGTAGAAGGCACTATTTTAAAAAGACGTTTGGATTTTGGTCAAATTGTTATTCAAGGCACAAAGTCATTCACAGCAGGAGAAATTATATCTGCTACAGAAAATGATTCTGTTGTCACTGCTACAATTGATGCTGTAGTGACTGAGTATAATTCTATTCATCACTATGAAGATGATTCTGCTAGATACGTTGATGTTGATCCGACTGCACCTTTTGTGCAAGAATCCGAAGGTAAATTTCTCTTATTTGATTCAGGTACTTCTACATATGATTTAACTACTATCTATTCAACATCCTCTGCTGCTAACACAGATAAAACTGGTATTGAAGTTGTTAGAGAAGTTGATGTTTTTAGATTAATTGATAAGAATAATGATGTAATTTCTACTGCACCATTAGGAGTAACTTTCAATAATTCAGTAACAGAAGAGTTTGATACTTACTTTGATAATTCAGTTGGTACATCTTATTCTGACAGTGCTGATGCTACAACATCAATTAAAAATCTTTTTGACAATTATATTGTTACTAACTATAATGATATTGAGCCTGCATTACTTACACCTGTCACATACTTTGATAGAGTTAGAAAAGAGAATGAGTCTAAATTTCAAATCAAAGTTATTAAACCCGATATCATTGAAGATGTAATTAATTCTTTCAATAATGTTGTTCTTGAGACTGAAGAAAATCCAGACCCTATTGTTATAACTAATGGTCAAAAAGGTTTAGGAACATTTAAAACGACACTGAGAACCTAAAATGCAGAGATTATTTACCTCACCATATGATTATGGATATCACGAAGTAGTTGTCTCTTGCCCTTCTGGTAGATTTTCAGATGTTGATATTTCAAGAAATGTTGCAGAAATTTCTTTCTTTGAAAACATTACTAAACCATATATTACTGGTAATATAATTATTGCTGACTCAAGCAACATTTCTAATCATGTGAATTTTATGGGTCAAGAATATATTGATATTAAGATATTTGATCCTGACAAAACTAAATTCTTAGAGAAAAGATTTGTTGTTACAGGTGTGACAAGACAGGCAAAAGCAAACGATCATTCGTCTGTTATTCTATTGACATTTGTTGAAGAACATGTTATAATTTCTGAAATGACAAGATTTAGTAGAACTTATGAAGGTAAACCTGAAAAGATTATCTCTGACATTTTGAATGATCATTTAGGAGTATCTGTTAGGTCAGATACATCTTCTCAGGACACTTTGAGATACATTGCTCCATATACACATAGCCCTTTACAAATGATTATGGAAATATCAAAAAGAGCAACCAGTGTAAATGGTGCGCCTTTTTATCTCTATTCTTCTTTACACGAAGATGGTCTTATTTTTGAATCCTTAGAAACAATGTTAGGTTCCGCTAGAGTATCAGACAAAGTATTCAACTATAGTGCAGGAACAGGTGCAGCAATTGACCAAGAGATTGATGTAACTAGTCGTCAAATCAAGACAATGAGTATTTCCAACAATGAATCTAGCACACATTTATTTAAAAATAATATGTATGGCGCACAGTATCTTTGGTTAGATACAAGTAAAGATATTCCAACTGAATTGAGATATCGTTTCACAGAAGGTATTAGTAAAATGCCTAAAGTAAATGATACAGTGAATTATGATGCACAATTTACTTTAAACAATAAAGCATACCATGAGGGCGTTTCATCTATTAATAGTCAAATTGTAACTGCTTCACTGTTTGATAATATTAACAGTTTGAATGAAGAACTTGTGTTAGATGATCATTTGAAAAAAGCACAGGCAAAGGCACTTAGATCATTGATGGCTAAAACACAAATGGACATTACTGTGCCTGGATATAGATTTATGCAAAATCAATCTATCATAGGTAAAATGATTGATATCTTTGTTCCTAAAAATATTGCAATTGAGAATGAGACTAGCAATATTGAACGTGTATCAGATAAGAAATTAACTGGTAAATACATGATTTTTGGAACAAGACATTATTTTAAGAATACAAAATACTCTGTTATAATGAATATAACTAAATATGACAACAAGAAAAATCTTTCACAAGAGACGGTTAATGCAGTCTGATGAATAGTTTTTACGGAGATAATACACGCTGGTTTATCGGTGTAGTTGAAGACAATATGAATGATCCATTGAAATTGGGTCGTGTTAGAGTTCGTGCATTTGGTGTGCATTCACCTTTTATTGACCAAGTTCCGACAGATGATCTTCCTTGGGCGACCATTATGGTGTCTGCAACAGAAGGTGGAATATCTGGTATAGGTCGTTCTCCTAATGGCATTCAACAGGGAGCATGGGTGTTTGGATTATTTTTAGATGGAGAGCAGTCTCAAAATCCTATAATTTTAGGGACAATGCCAAAAGTAGAATTGCCCATAGAAAACATTAACCCACTGCCTCCAACTGAAAATGCAACTCATAATGATGTAATTGCCACACAAGAGTTGCGTGGAAATAGTAACGCTGAAAAAACTTATAACGGATTTGTTGATAATGGATACAACGAAAATGTTGCTGCTGCTGTTGTAGGCGCATTAGCAGTACAATCAAATCGTAGTCTTGATCCTGCACTACAAACTTTGGGTAATACAGGAAGGGTAGTATAAAATGGCACAAACACCAAAATTTGGTTTAGTAGGATGGCAAGGTGAACGTCTACAAGCTTACTTTGAATACTGCACACAAAATCGGTTAGACCCAAACAAATTGGATTCTCAAGTTGTGTATATTTTGTATGAATTGAGAAATGACCCTAGATTTAACTCTGGTGCATTAGCAAATTCAAAATCAGTAGAAGAAGCTGTTGATATTTTTACCAGTGAGTATCTAAAAGTTGATGATACAGAAGAAACAAAATTGGCAAGAAGATCGTTTGCTTATGATGCTCTTGAAAGGTTTGGTCAATAATGTTATTTAATATTAGAAATGTAACAACAAAAGTAAAACAAGCAGTTGGAAATATTGATTCTCTTTTGAATAGTATTCGCAATGCTATTGATAGTGCAAAAGGTCAGTTTGAAAAACTTCGCAATTCTCCATTAGATGCTGTTCCAGGTGCCGTTAAACTTGGCATTAAAGTTATCACTATTGCTGATGAAAGTTATACACGAAGAGGTGATGTTAAAAGAAGGTTTAGTATAGGAGTTTTAGGTGATGAATTATCTGAATTTGGAAGTTTAAGCAAATCACCACAAAACTCTGATGCCAACACTTTCTATAAGCAATCCAGAACTGGTGCTAACTTGAACAGAACTGTTACAGCAGTAACAACAGATGCTGTAGCTGCTACTTTACCCCCTATTATCAAACGTGACCCAGATAAGTCTTATACAGCAAAAGAACTTACTACAAAGGTTAGAAGTGTAGCAGAAAAAATTTATGATGGGGTAGCAGATAATTCTACTACTAAACCTTTATTAAATACTGCTACAGACAATATTAACAAGACTTCAAAATTTATAGAAGAAAAAATTACGTCTAGTAAAGTTACTTCTAATTCTATTTTAGAGAATGTTACAGACACTACAGATTTGCAAGATAATATAGTTCTTGATAATAAGTCTGATGGATTTGGTGTATCTAGTGTTGAAGTTATTGAAATGAAAAATATTAAGTCTCGTACTATTCTCAAAACTTATGAAGAAATGGAATCTATTATTAGGTCTTGTACTAGAGATATTACAGAAGTTGTGGTGCATCATACTGATACCTATGAAGATCAGGATATTGATTATGATGATGTGTATAGTTGGCATACTGATCGTAACTTTAAAGATGTAGGTTATCATTTTCTAATTCTTCGTAATGGTGATTTACAAGTTGCTAGACCTATTTCTCAAATTGGTGCGCATTGTCTAAAGGGGCATAATCCATTTTCTATTGGTATTGCTTTTGTCGGTGGCATAGTAGGGTCTAGTTCTAAACGTGGTAGAAAGCGTGATGATAGCACTTTTAGACCCGAACAATGGAATACATTCAAGGCATTTATGAGAGCATTTTATACAGTTCACCCTGGGGGACAGGCTTGGGGTCATGTTGATATTGACCCAGAAAGACGTTCTGATCCTAATTTTGATGTGCCTAGTTATGTAAAAAATATTTTTGGTAAAGAGAATATTCAAACCAAAGAGCAAACTAGATCAACTGGTGCTCTTTCTACAGATGAAATGATTGGATTACAATAATGGCTGGTGATCGTGCATATGTAGAAATTTTATCTGCTACAGCTAATGGAACAAAGGTCAAATTAGCAGACGGTAGAATAGAAACTTTCACAGGTGATAGAGCATATAGAAATAACAATCCAGGTAACTTAACAGGTAGCACAAAAAAAGCAATCAGTAGAGGTGCATTAGGTGTTGATTATGGTGGGAATAACATCTATCCTACCATGCAGGCTGGTTTTAATGCACTAAGAAATTTTGTTTTAGTTGAAAATAAAGATAAAACTATCAGAAGATATATCATGGATGTGCATGCCGAAGCTGGTGCATCTAATGATCCAAACGATACTAACAGAACTTACCCTACTTTTTTAAAAAACAAAAATTTTGACTTAGATACTAAAATCTCTGACTTATCTCCTTTTGAACAAGAGAGACTTCTTGAAGCAATTATCAGAAAAGAATCTGATGAAGAGGATAAAATTTTAGAAGAGATTAACATCTATGACCGAGTTGGTATTGCTTCTGAACTTAGAGAGTTTGTTGAATCTGAAGGTGAGGATGATGTAAATTCGGCTTTAGATGATCGCACAGCTGGAACAACAGAATCACGTAATGATATTGTTACTGGTAAAAATAATATTGCATTCAAAGACCCACAGAAAAACTTTCCTAAACCAGAATATCAAAATCAACCTACAACAAACCGAGCAGCAAGAGGTGAGTGGGAACCTAAGTTAAAGATGGGTGGTGGTCCATATGATGGTCCTTCACTTTTTCCTGTTGATGCTAATCCAAAATACCCACACAACAAAGTAACTGAGACAACATCTGGTCATCGTATTGAAATAGATGATACGCCAAACCAACCAAGAATTTCTGTTGTTCACACTTCAGGGTCTGGTATGGAGTTTCATGCTGATGGCGTAGTTGTATTGAATTCGCACCATAAAATGATTCAAGTAGTAGGAGATGATTTTACAGTCTATGTTAGAGGTGATGGAAATATCACCTATGATGGCGATGTAAAGATGACTGTAACAGGTGATTATGAGTTAGATGTAAAACAAAACTTTAATCTTAAAGTTGGTGGTAAATATATTCAGACAATTGGGCAAGGAAAAACAGAAACGGTTGAAGAAAATAAAATCACAACTGTTCTTGGTCATATGTCAGAAACAATTACAAAAACTACAACACGTCTATCCCTTGATGATCAGAATCTTATCACAAAAGGCAATCTAAATCTTTGGACAGATGGCAATGCTGAGTATGGCACTTCTGGTTCAACTCATATGTCTGCTGAAACTGAAATTGATATTGCAACCAAAAATTTTAATATGACTTCTGAGTATATGGCTATTATTGCACCTGAAGGTCAAGTAGGTGGAGAGGCTGTAAACTATACTGGTGATAATTATAAAGGTAACGTATTTGATGGTGATTATTTTACAGGGTTCTCAAAAGAAGCAGGTGCGTCATTGACTGCTGTTACTGCTGGCGTTCTTGGCGTTGCTTCTCCCCCAACTGGAGCAGCATCCGCTGTGACTTCTTTAGTATCAGCAACACTTGGTATGGTCGGTGATACTTTAAGTCGTTCCAATAAAGGCATTTTGAATATTGATGTAGATGTTGATAATAAGATTTTAGAAAATATTGATTTGAGAGAAATGAATAAAATTGGAGAAAACACTTCAAAGAAGTCCAGTAACACTAAATTTAATCAGGTGCCGTAAATGATTATTAGAAGAGATGATATTACCACTAGAGAAGTGCGGTCTAAACTTAGAGAGCCAAACAATCTTTCTGATGATTTGTTTGTTTCCTTTTGTGTTTCATTAGGAGTATTAAACTCTGGGTTCAAATCTGACCAACCTAGAGAAGTTAAACGTATTGTGAAAAAAGAACCAACTGCAAAATTTGGCACTCGCAAATATGGGTCAGGTCAAATATATAAAAACAAATATAAAGAATTCTTAAATGTAAAAAGAGTTTTACCTGAAAAGCAATTTAATCCTATGAGCAAATCTGAAATTACTACAGGTACTAAACTTGGCAGAGGCATTTCTTTAAGTAGATTCATATCACAATCTCTATCACAAGCAACATTAAATGATTTTCCTACTCTTGCGGAACGTCAAGAATTGGCAAGACATTATTATATGTTTGGTGTTATGATGACAGGTTTCAATAACTCAGAAGATAAGTTTGGTCAAAAATATTCATTATCTGTAACAGAAGGTCTATATCTTCCAGAGACAACAGAAACACTTACATCTGGTGGAATTAAAGAATTAGCAGGAAAAGGTCGTTCTTGTGTATTTGAGGTGATTGACCAAGAAGGTAATGTTGCTCTTGAAAAGACATTTGAACTAGCAGTATATTGGAAAGATAATCATCTTTTTGAAAAAATGATTTTATCATATGATACTATTAATCCAGATGGCAGTTTAAATGCTTGTATTGTTGTAACTATGCCTGATATCAGTGATAAATTCACAGGTGCATTTAGTCGCAATATTTCTACAGAATTTAATTACAATCTTTTAATTAACAATGCACTAGCAGAGTGTGTTTCGTGAATGCTGTATAAATAACAATAAAAACAGGATGACCTTTAGATGGCAGTGCGTCGTAGCTTTGCAGCAGAAGATAAAAATTTAAACAATACATCAGTTATTGTTGCTAGAAAAGAACGTGACTATTCAGACATTGACTTGTCTCTGGATACAAAGCCTTCTGGTGATATCTTCAAGAAACTAGATGCGGCAGCAGTTAAGCAGTCTATTAAAAACATTCTGTTGACAAATCATGGTGAAAAACCTTTTAATTATTTCTTTGGTGCTAATTTACGCAGTCGTTTATTTGATCTAAACTATCCAGATATTACAAATGAAATTGAAACTGACATTGTTTTTGCTATTGAAAACTATGAACCTAGAGCAAGAGTTTTGGATGTTCAGGTAATTAATAATATTGATGCTAATGATTTGCGTGTTATTGTTAAGTTTCAGATTATATCAACTGATGAAGTGGTGGTATTAAACACATCACTGACAAGGATTAAATAAAAATGGCAAGCAAACAAACAATTCAGACAACCAATCTCAACTTTGATGATATCAAAACTAGTTTAAAAGACTATCTAAATGGTCAGACTGAGTTTACAGACTTTGACTTTGAAGGCTCTGGGCTTTCTGTATTGCTTGATGTGTTGGCATTAAATACTCATCAAAATGCATTGTTAGCGAACTTTGGTTTGAACGAATCATTCCTTAGCACTGCACAGACTCGCTCTGCAATGATTAACCATGCTCTTAATCTTGGTTATGTCCCACGATCTAAAAGTGGTGCTAAAGCAACAGTAACTTTGTCTGTTAATTTGACAAGTGCATCACCTAAGCCTGCATCTATTACTTTGCCACAATTCACTGAGTTTAAGACAACTGTAGATGGTGTTCAATATACATTCTTTACCTTAGAAGAATATATTGGATATGATAGAAGTGGCGCAGGAATTTTCACATTTGAAGTAGAAGCAGGTGATAGTAACATTTTAATCAGTGAAGGTGTATTAAGAACTAAAACTTTTAGATGTAATGATGCATTAGAGAGACAAGTTTATGTTATTCCTGACACTGATGTTGATCTTTCTACTATCACTGTGCAGGTATTTGACACTGCTAGTTCTGATGAATTTGACATCTATGAACAAAGTTCTTCTATCAAACAATATAATGAAAACACTAAATTATTTCTTCCTGTAGAAACTTACAATGGTTTTTATGAAATTAGTTTCGGTGATGGTCAAGCAACAGGAACAGCACCAGTACCTGGTAACATTATTCGGGTTCAATATCTGTCATCAAATGGCACTGCTGCTAACCGTGCTTCTACATTTACAGCAACAAATCAAGTTGAAGTTAATGCTGTATCGTATCCACTAACTGTTAATACAGTTGCAGTTGCAGCTCAAGGTGCAGAAAAAGAATCTATTGAATCTATTCGTTCTAATGCACCACTCAACTTGTTAGCATCTTCTAGACTTGTTACTTCTGGTGACTATGTATCAATTATTCAGTCTCGTATTCCCGGTATCAAATCTGTTAATGCATGGGGCGGAGAAGATAATGTTCCTGCAAAATATGGGAAAGTTATTGTGTCACTCATCTATGAAAATGATGTTAGTGATACTCAAAAAACATTGATTAGAAATAGTATTCGTGAAAATATTACTGATCCACTTTCTATTATTTCTGTTGGTATGGAATTTGTTGACCCGACATTTACATTCTTAAATATATCAACAGAAATTAAGTATGACAAATCTTTGACTAATAGAACTGTACAAAGTATGCAAAATTTAGTTAAATCTACAGTATCATCTTTTGCGAGTGAAAATCTTGGTAAGTTCAATGATGTATTCCGCAAGTCTAAACTTACAACTGCAATTGATAATACTGATGCTGCTATTCTTTCGTCTAAAGTTAGTATTGAACAGGAAACTAGATTTGAACCTTTGATTAATCCTAATACAAATGAAATTGTTACTGCTGATTATGAAATTAGTTTCTTGAATACAATTGCAAAACCTGATACACAATCATTAAAAGTGAGAACAGACCTTTTCACTTTTAATAGTAGACTGTGTAGAATTGTGAATAGATTAGGGTCAACTGTATTGCAAATCATAGATCAAAATAATGCTGTTCTTAAAGACAATATTGGATACTATGAGCCTGACAATGGTAAAGTATTTTTAACTGGATTTAAGCCAACGAGTATTAATAGTGGTAATAGTTACATTAGAACACTTGCAATACCAGCAGACGATTCTGTAATTAAACCATTGCGTGGAGAAGTTATTTCTCTAGGAGAAAATTTGGTTTCTGCTGTTCAAGATGTTAATATTGCCAACTCCGTTTCAGGTACTACTAACTAATGAGTAACACACTTACAGATTTAAACAGAAATAAATTATTATTTCATCAACCATCTGTTGACACTGCTTTACCTGAACACTTTCAGGATCAATATCCTGTCTTTGTTCAGTTATTAAATAAGTATTACCACTGGTTGACGCATACATATGGAGACACAAGTGGTCGGAAACCCGTAAGTGAATTGCAAACTATTGCTTATTTAAAAGATCGTGAGATTACTGCTGATAGATTTTTGGCATTTATTTTTGATGAACTTGCATCTGGATTAGCACCTGAAAATTTCGATATTCCTAGATTTATTATTAAACTAATGCCATTTTTCTATAAGACAAAAGGCACGCCAGTATCTTCTCAGGGATTTTTAAAGTTTTTATTTGGTTCTGATATTGACTTGGTATATCCAAAAAATTCAATGTTCGTAGTTGGTGAATCTGAAATTGGAGCTGAATCTTCAAAGTTTATTCAAGATTCATTTTTCTATCAAGTATATTCAACTTTGGTTCGTTCCGACTTACCGATTTCTGTATGGAGAGACCTCTATAAGAAATATATTCACCCTGGAGGTTGGGCTCTTTTTGCAGAAGTTAGATTTGAAACAACCGTAACAAATGCAAAAATTCCTGTAACATTACCAATTGTTAATCTTGGTGCGGGAGCAGGGTTCTTTACAGTTACAAATACAGCACCTATGTCAATTGTTGGTATAGGCGGAAGATCAAATGTAACAGTTATTGATGATACACTACAAGTTCGTATGTATGGTGATGGTGGATATAATTATTATGATGCAAGTAATGACATTCTAAATACATCACCATACAATAATCAGTATATTGAAAGAGCAGAACCTTTAGATGTTAATTCAAACAGATTCAGTGATGGTGATGAATCCCTTTATATTGGATTTAACTTATCCGATAGTGATGAATATTTCTTAGATGATAGTGGATCAATTTTCACTCTTGATAGACTTAATAGAATTTTGAGTATTGACTTCTCAAATACTATTGAAACATTTGATGAAAATGCTTTTGATTTCTATCCAACTATTGGTGTAGATTCAGCATAAATAAACATTAGAACACTTACATAAAAGGTCAATTAAAGATGGTTGTCTTCAATTATTTGGACTCAGATAATATATTAAATCGTGGTGCAGCTGCCAATGACAATACTGGCGACACACTCAGAACTGCTGCACTAAAAATCAATGTGAATTTTGAAACTGTTGATTCCGCTTTAGGATTAATGCAGACCCAAATTACCACAAACGATTCTGATATTGCATCTTTACAATCTCAGATTACTGGAAACGATTCCGACATTACATCTTTACAATCTCAGATTACCGCAAATGATAGTGATATTACATCTTTACAATCTCAGATTACTTCAAACGATAATGATATTACATCTTTACAATCTCAAATAAGTGCTAATGATTCTGATATTTTAAACTTGGTGGTGGATTCTAATGGAATTGGTGCTGGTGCTGTTACTAGTGCTAAATTAGATACTAACTTGACACTCGGTGATGTTACTGTGACAGGAATTGCAACACCTTCTCTAAACACAAATACAACATGGGATACATCAGCAAAGCAGACGTGTTCTGTTACGGCAAGTGGATCGACAACAGTTACTTTGACAAACACCAGTGGTCTTAGTGTTGGCACACCTCTTACACTGATTGTCGCTGATGCTTCAGGTGCATCTCTCACACTTGCCGGTCCAACTTTCAAGAATAAGGATGGGACAGCACCAGTGCTAAACGGCACATCTGGTGAAACTATGATTGTTAGCATGGTTGTCATTGCATCAAACACCATCGCAGTAGCATCAGTGATTGTAAGCTAATGTTTTTTAATACGATGATGATGGCATCTGCCGAAGCAATACAACAGTTTCTAGTTGAGAGCGCAACTGGTTCTTTTCGATCTGGAGATATTCCGACTGAACAATGGTTTGACCATCCTAGTGAAGAATCTGGCAATTTTGAAGGGTGGGCCGTAGCTGTTTCTGGAGATGGACTAACCGCTGTTATCGGTGCGCCTGAAGACAGTAGCCAGGTAACTGATGGTGGAAGAGTCACTATTTGGGAATACCAATCTGGAACTTGGACATATGTAAGACCAATTGGTCAAGATACTGCTGATAGGTCAACACAGGATAAATTTGGTTACTCTGTAGATATTTCCTATGATGGTTCGGTGATTGTAGTTGGCGCTGAGAACTCTAGGCACGGCGGCACTACCGGCACTAGAACTGGAGTTGCTTATGTTTTTGAAAGACCATCAGGCGGTTGGTCTACACTAACAGCCAGTACTGCGGCTGGAGCTAAGCTTAGACCTACAAATTCGTCCGTTGTTCAAGACTTTGGATACTCAGTAGCAGTTTCAGGAGATGGAAACACTGTTGTAGTTGGTGCGCCAAGTGCAAATGGTGTAGTCGTAAGTCGTTACGGATTAGTCTATCTTTTTGAAAAACCTTCTGGGGGATGGGTAGACACATATGAAGACTATAAATTATATCAGTATAACGACACCGCTGGTGATGGTTTAGGATCAGCAGTAGATATTTCCTATGATGGATCGGTGGTAGTTGCTGGTATGCCGTATTATGATGTGACCAGTGGCACCAATAACGGGGCGGTTATTGTATGGGAAAAAGGAAATGGTTGGGCTGACGGCCCCACCAATTTTGCAGATTACTTGCTTGCTAAAGACCTTAACAGTTCTGAGAATAATACATATTTTGGATCTTCGGTTGCAATTTCAGCTGATGGCAATGTGATTGTTGTTGGTGCATATAATGATCCGACTAATTCTGGGCAAACTGCCGCTGGAAGTGCATATGTTCATCTTAGAAAAACTACTGGTGATCTTTTGTGGAATACATTCGGTGACGCTCAGTTAGTTCAAAGCTTTACAACTTCTGCCGGGCACACTTTAGGAAGATCGGTAGATGTATCTAATACTGGAAAGGTCATAGTTGTTGGAGCTGATGGTTTTGATGATACAGGTCAAGCGAATGTTGGAGCAGTCTTTGTCTACACTGAGCCGACAGGAGGTTGGACTTCCGGAATCGATAATGGATCAGGTGATCCTCCTCTCACAGAAGATTATGTGATTACTCCTTCTAGTGGTTGGTCCAGTCAATCATATGGAAACTCTGTATCAATCTCAGATGATGCAACAAAAATGATAACAGCTGCGTATGAAGCAGATCATCCATATTATCTTTCTAATATGTCAGCATCTGAATATGATACTATTGGAGCTATTTATGGGTATACGCATTCACCACTCTTGACCAACTGGGGTTCTTCCATAACTGGGATAACTGGTGGGTTCTCTGGGGGAGCTGAAATAGTAAACCTTGAAAGAAATTCAGTATGTGCAGTTCTAGATGCAAATGGAAACCGTGTGGATGGTTACCTCTGGCACGCTTATCAAACAGGAGGAGGAAGTGCTGGTGTTTACTATATAGATATTGAACTTTTAAAAGGTGATGCGAATACCGGGCAACTTGAATCAGTGTATAAGCACCGGTGCTATGAAGAAGATTATGCTCGTTGGAAACCTAATCATGTATGTGATACTGGAACCAGTTTAGTTTTAACTGCTACAGAAAATCAGTATGATAATGCTAGAGTCTTAGTCATAAAAAAGATAACAGGTGAAACTTTCAGACTAAACACAACAAATACAAATTTCCCTGCAATGGTCAGCAGCTTACAGTACAGCGCAAATAACTTTTGGGGTGATATGTTTAGTTGTGTGTATGATCCTGTCTATGATGATGTAATCTTAGCGTATGCAGATCCTTTAACTAATTTTATAAATGGCACTTATCATAATAATTTTGTCAGGTTCACTAACTATAATAATACTACTGGTACTTTTGGTCAAGCATGTACTGTTAGTGTTGGAAGTTCTGGATTTACTAGAGCAGTTGATGCTAATCAGGCAGAAGGCTATATAGATCGTGATCCCGACACTGGTTATTTTGTTTATAGTGGATTAAATCAAAAGTGCAGAAGATATCAGCGCACAGGGGCTACTACTTTTGTTGCCATTGACGAGTTTACCAGATCCTCTAACAATACATGGCAACTTATATATCAGAATGATGGAACACTGTACTTTAGAGGTGAAAACTCCAGTGGAAGTTATAACCAAGAAACACTATACCGACATTAATAATATGAATATGATAACAATTGTATTTAAATCACTATAAATAAAACTAATAGAATTTTAACCGAGTTAGAGTGATATGACAAAACAACTTATTTCTTTAGGAACAACAGCAAATGACGGTACAGGAGATACACTCCGTGATGCTGGTCAAAAGTTAAACGATAACTTTAATGAGTTGTATAGATTTATGCCGGGTGGTGAAATCTTAACGATTTCAGATAGCACAACTTCTCTTGACTCAAGCACACTTTATATTTTTAATTTACCAAGCACTCCAACAATCAACAGTAGTTTTACACTCTCTGATGGAACAAGCAATGGTGAAATTAAAAGAATTATAAACAAATCAGCATCTTCTGTAGATGTTTCTATTACTATTGGTTCTAGTGGTCTTGCTTACCCTAGCACAGCCACAGGATTAACCTTACATGACAAAATCTCTTTTGATCTTGCTTGGGATGGAACAGAATGGCATTTTGATAGAGACTCCGACTCAAGAATCACGTATCTAACTTAATGGGCTACAAGTAAATGACAGCTATTGCAACAAACGAATTTAAAAAGACATTAATCGAATCATTGATTGATAATGTTGCTGATTCTGACACCAATTACTATATTGCAATCGGAAAGTCCGATCAATGGGATGCTAATGAAACTGTACCAGCAGCTACTAACACTGTAGCAGAAGAAAGACGATTCCGTTCTAACATGCAAGGCATTAAGAAAATGTCTGATGTGAACTTTGTTGCAACCAGATATAACTGGTCTTCTGGTACTGTTTACAAAGCATATTCAGATGCAGTAACACTTTCTTCTATTGGGGCATATTATGTTTTCACAGAAAATCAGAGAGTTTATATTTGTCTAGAGCAGGGTAAAGATGCTACAGGTGCTGCTGTAATTTCAACAGTAAATCCTGATACAATAGGCACTACAACTTCTGCTGTAAGAACAGCAGATGGATATATTTGGAAATACTTGTTTACTCTTACCGCTTTGAATGCAACCAAGTATCTTTCTGCTAACTTTATTCCAGTAAGCAAAATCATCACATCTACATCTAACATTGAAACAGAACAATTAAATGTTCAGAATGCTGCTGTTAAGGGTTCTATTGTTGGATATCGTATTGTATCTGGTGGTGCTGATTATCCTTCTGATGCAACTGCAACTGTTGTAGGTAATGGATCAGGTGCTACATTGAAGCTTACTGTTGATGGAGTTTCAGGAACAGTATTAAAAGCTGCTATTGATTCAGATGGTTCAGGTAATATTGCATTTGGTTCTGGTTATAGTTTTGCTCAAGTAACTTCTAATGATTCTAATAATGGTACTTTTGATATTCAGCCTATTATCTCTATGGAAGGTATTGGTGCTGACCCTAGAAGAGACATTAATGCGAATTTTGTTATGATGAATGCAAAGCCTTCTGGAACAGAAGGTGGTGATTTTATTGTTGATCAAGATTTCCGTCAAGTTGGTATTTTGAAAAATCCAAAAAAGCATGCAGATAGTGATTTTACTTCTTCTTCAGGTTCTACATTAAGAACACTTACAATTTCTGGTGTTTCTGGAACATTTGCAGGTGATACTCTTGTTCGTGGTTCTACATCTGGCGCTAAAGCTTATGTAGATAAATATGATGGAGTCACTACAAAACTGTTTATTCATCAAAACGATAACACTGGATTTAAGTCATTCTCAATTAACGAAAGTATTGTAGATTCTGATAACCCTGGAACAAACACAGCAACTCTGGTCGGTGTAGATTCTAATGGTGAAGTTAATCCATTCTCCGGAGAATTACTATACATTGAAAATAGAAATCCAGTTCTTAGAGACGCAGCACAAACTGAAGACATTAAAATTGTTTTCCAGCTTTAAAGGTATAAGGCAAAACTATGGTTAGTAAACTTACAGATACAACTTTTTCTACTACCTATAAGGATGATTTTAGAGATTCTGATAATTATCATCGAATTCTTTTCAATTCTGGGCGTGCATTACAAGCCCGTGAATTGACACAGATGCAGACTATTATTCAGAAAGAGATTGAAAGATTTGCTAACAACGTATTTCGCACTGGCTCACAAGTAAATCCTGCTGGATTAACTCTCAACACAAATATGGAATTTGTGAAACTTGCAGGTAACCCAGATATTTCAGATTTTGCTGTAGGTCAAACTATTACCGAATCTGGTACAGGTATTGCTGGTCGTATTACTCGTATTGAGTCTTATATTAGTTCTGACGAACCTACCACTTTTTATATTAACTATACTAATACATCTGGTGGTACAACAGGTGATGCTTTTGGTGATCGTGAACAATCTGTGCGATTTACTCCAGGTGCAACTTTAACAAATGGAAATGGTACAGCCGTAACTGTACAAACTACTGATACAGCATTAAATGCTGCTACAGGTATTGGCTCTTCTGTTTCCGTTTCTACTGGTTCTTTTTATGCTGCTGGTCATTTTGTTCAGTGTAATCCACAAACTATTATGATTGACAGATATTTTGCATATCCAACTACTATGATTGGATTCAAAGTAGTTCAGCAAATTGTAACTGCTGAAGATAATGATGCTCTCTATGATAACCAAGCTGTTTTACCTAATGAAACTGCGCCGGGTGCTGATAGATATCGCATTCAATTAGTTCTGACAACCGAATATGATTTGAATTCTGATGATAACTTTGTATATTTGAATACTGTTATTGACGGTATATTCTTAGATGAAACTGAGAAAACCACTTACGGTATTATTGGTGATGAGCTTGCAAGAAGAACTGCTGAAGAATCTGGCAACTATACTGTTGAACCATTTAATGTTGAAATTGAACAGAATTTTACTGATTCCGCTACACTGAACATTGATATTGCTGAAGGTATAGCTTATGTCGGTGGGTATAGATATGCGGTTGGAGCAAACACAATAATTGGGTTAGATCGTGCTAGAGAAACTGAGATAGTTGAGAACGATCTTGTTTCAGCAACGTATGGAAATTATGTTCAAATTGATGGCACAAGTGTCAAAGGATTTCCTAATGTAGATACCTTTGAGCAAATTAATCTCTATGATGATTCAAGTATTCGTGGCACACAAATTGGTACTGCCCGTGTTAGGTCTGTAGAAGCTAGTGGTTCAAACTATAACTACTATATTTTTGACACACAAATGAATTCTGGTCAAAAGTTTAGTTCGGTTCGTTCTATGGGAACAGACTCAGAATCTTTTGGTAACTTAATTTTAGAATACAACATTGCTAGACTTCAAGAAACTAACAATAATGATGTATTTTTCCCAGCACATCACATTAGACCTAAAGCCTTAGAGGATATTTCTCTAACAGTTCAAAGACGCAGAACTGTAACATTAGATGGTTCTGGTGTCGGTACAATTTCACTCACCACTTCAGGTGAAAGCTTTACAAATACATCTTCTTGGATTATTAGTCGTGATTCTGATGGTGAATTACTCACTCCTGATGTAACTCCTACAGGGTCTGGAACTAACTCTTCTACTATTACACATGCTGCCTCTGCTAATCAGTCAATTGAAATTCTTACACAAGTTTCAAAAACCTCTCTAGATGGTTCATTATCTAGAACCAAAACAGTTACAGAAACTACTGTAACTGCTGCTATTGATTCTGATGGTAATGGATTAAGATTTATTCCTTTGGGTAAAGCAGATATTCTTGGAGTAATTAGAGCTAGAACTGTTGATTCTGATGGAACAGATGTCTTACCATTTTATACACTTGATAATGGTCAACGTGACAACTTCTATGATCAGGGTAGACTTATTTTAAATCCATCTTCAGCTACACCAATTGATAATATTTTTGTTAGATTTAGTTATTTTTCTCATGGTGCAACTGGCGCATTTTTCTCTGTAAATTCTTACTCAGGTATTGATTATGGTTCTATTCCACAATACACTAAATCAGATGGAACTGTTATTCAACTGAGAAATGTTTTAGATTTCCGTTCTCGTAAAGACGATACTGGTTCTAACTTTTCAGCTGGAACAGCAGTTGTTAATGAACTTCCCTTAAATACATCTACAATTCAAGCTGATATTGAATACTACTTGCCTCGTAAAGATTTGTTAGTTATGACTAAAGATGGTAACTTTATGACAGTTCCAGGTAGATCGTCATTAAATCCTAAGTATCAGCCTGTTCCTGAGAATTCATTACATCTATACAGCATTAGTCTCAATCCATATACTGATGATGAAAACGATTTAAATCTTACATATATTGATAATCGTGGATATACCATGTCTGACATTGGTACTTTGGAAGATCGTATTGAAAGATTAGAAGATTTTACTACATTATCTTTGCTAGAAACTGATACTTCAAAGATTGAAGTTTTGGATGCAAACGGTAACAATAGATTCAAAACAGGGTTCTTTGCTGATAACTTTAAAGATGCAACATACTCTGATTTAGGTCAAACATCGGTTTCCTTTGATGTTGAAAATCAGTTAGTAAATCCTTTACAATCTACAAATCCAATTAGAATTTTATTTGATTCAGCTTCTTCATCTAATGTTCGTGTATTGGGCGAACACCTGATGCTTAACTACACAGATTCTGATGTGATTATTCAGCCTTTTGCATCAGAATTTGAAAACGTTAATCCATTTGATGTGGTTAGTTATTTTGGCACAATGGAATTGAGTCCTCAAAGAGACTACCATGCAACTGTAAATCTTGCTAAAGCTCAACAGCTTGTTAGAAAATATTATGAACTGACACCACCTAAAAATATTGCAACTACAATTAAAATTGCTCCTGGTAAAACCATTGATGATTATCAAAAAAATTATGAGAATCAAAAAACACAAATTTTAAAAGAATTTAATAACATTACAAGAGGGGCATTCTCAATTGAAGCATTTGCGCCTACTATAGAAACTGTTAAAAAGGCTCTAGGAGATAACGTAGGAGCTAATGGAGCCGCTATCGGTATCACTCGTAAATATGATTTTAAGAATTTAACTTCCGGAACGTTTATGCGCTCTCGCAAAGTATTCTTTAGGGCTAGAGGGTTGAAGCCTTCTACAAAATACTTTGCATTCTTTGATGATCTTGGTGTTGATGATTGGGTTAAAACAGAAACAACATTCAATCGTTCTTCAACACAAACAACAACTAAAACAGAGGCTAAAGGTGCTACATATACCAATGGTCATCCAGAAGGCTCTGAAACACTTATCAGTAGTGCTACAGGTGAAATTATTGGTTCCTTGTTTATTCCACATGCTACCTTTAAAGGTGGAACAAGAGAGTTTAAACTCTTTGATATTGAAGTGAATAATATTGCCTTGGCAACTTCTGGAGCCACTGCGACTTATTCCACTACTAATCCTCCGAAGAGTCCATCGAGGCCACCTAAACCACCGTCAAAGCCACCTACTAAACCGCCTGTTATTCCTCCTGCGGACCCTGTTACCCCCACACCACCGCCACTACCACCAAAACCACCTGTTGTTCCAGACCCACCGGTCAGGGAAGAGAGATACTACTGGAATTATTATACAAAAAACAAACTACTGTTCAGCCCAATCGTGGGTGGTGGCACAACTCCGTCTGGTGGTTCATGGCGTCTTGTAGGCACTCGTATTGGTAATGCTGCTGGCACTGATGTTCCAAGGTCTATAAATAGTTTGGGTCAAGGATCAGATCAGTGGAATCCTACCGGAACTTTGTTGGGTGACTACAAAAGAGTTCGTGGATCAAAAGTGAGTTCGGGAAAAAATAACCCAGGTAACCCCGTTACTGTTGGGTTTAAGACCACTTCTGTTAAAAAGACTTCTACTCCACAAAGCACAAGACAAGCTAGTTCTACTAAAACTAGTGTATCTTTATTCTCAAGTAATAATAGCAATACTACTGTTCGTTCTGTTGCTACAACTCCATCTAGAGGTCGCACAGGAGTTAGTGTGAGTTTGTTCGGTGGCTTGAATGATAGGCGGCAATGCGCTTTCAAAGACCCATTATCACAGTCATTTAGATTGCCTAATGCAATGGTCTCTGGTGGATTTGTTACAGAAGTTGATGTGTTCTTTGCAACACGCCCATCTGATAATATTCCAATCCGTATGCAAATTCGCCCTATGATTGCTGGCGTTCCAGATAAAACCTTTATTGCAGAAGTTCAAGTAGAACGTGATGATGTAAACATTCCAGGTAATCTGAATAGTATGTCAGCAGTGAAGGCAACACCTACTACATTTACATTTGAAGAACCTGTGTATCTAGAAGCAAATGAAGATTATGCATTTACTCTGATCGCAGATACTAATCAATATAATGTATTTGTATCTAAAGTAGGTGAGTTTGAACTTGGCTCAACAGTTAATCGCATTAATCGTCAGCCAAATCTTGGTTCTTTGTTTATGTCTCAGAACGGTGTAACTTGGTCACCTGACCAAGAACGTGACATTATGTTCACGCTCCGTTGTGCAGTATTTGATGAAACCAAAGCTGGTGTTGCCATATTCCATAATGATGACTTACAATCACAAGTTCTTAATGGATCATTTGGTTTCAATTCTGGTGATAGTGACGTATTTGTTGCACATCCTAATCACGGATTGATGGCTGGTGATACAATTGTCTTGGAAGGTATTGACTCTTCAGGAGATTTTGCTGGTATTACCGGAACATCTTTGCAAGGTAATAGAACAGTTGTAAAAGTCGATGGTACAGGATATACTTTCAAAGCTGATTCTGCGGCAACTTCTACAATAGCATATTCAACTGATGAATTTAGTGTATCAGGAACTCGCAATATTGTCTTTGATGAATTTACACCTATCGTTGATCCATTTGTAAATGATAATGTTACAATTGACTTTATTGCCAACTTTACTGATGGTGCTGGATTATCAACTGCTAATGATGCTGGTAATGGTGCTTATTATAAGAACACTAGAAACTATGAAGTGTTTACAGGTGAGACACTTCTCTTAGAGAGCCCTGCAATGATTGTTTCCAAATCTCAAGAAGAAACTAAACTTGGATCAGGAAATCGCTCTCTTGATATTGCAGCAACATTAAGCACTATCAATAAGTATATTTCTCCTGTTATTGACTTGTCAACGTTGAGTGCATCTTTGACCACTAATATGATTGATAATCAAGATTCTGCAACTGAAACAGGTATCTTAAATGTTCCTATTAATTTTGTTGCTGAAACTAATCCATCAGGTGGATCATCTCTTTCTAAGCATGTATCAAAAGTTATTACATTAGCAGAACCTGCTGTTGGTGTTAAGATTTTGATTGATGCACATCGTAGTAACAACAGCTTTATTGATGTGTATTACAAAACTTTACCTTCTGGTTCCGACGCTTCTATTTCTGATAGAAATTGGGTTCTTGTAGAAGAAGAAACTAATAATCCGACAGATGAAGATCGTAATGTATTCCGTGAATATGAATACCTTGCTGGTGGTTCTAGTGGAACATTAGACCCATTCACTTCTTACCAAATCAAAGTGGTGATGCGTGCTGGCAATAGTTCTAGACCACCTGTGTTAAGTTCTTTAAGGGTGATTACTTTAGGTACATAAATTGTTATGAATGAAAATCTTATAAAGGTAGAGGGTCACCCCGGTTATTATAGAGATATGAAAACCGGGGCGATTGTAAATATGAATAAATCTGCACTTGAAGCTGCAAAAGCACAAAAAGAAAAACGTATTAAAGATGAGCAAGAAATACAAGAATTAAAAAATGACGTGAAAGAACTAAAACAACTCCTAAAAGAATTGATTAATTCTAAAGTATAAATAATAAGAAAATGTTTTTTAGAGGAAATCATGGCTCAGCAAAGAGATTTGAAAATTGACCAAGGGACTGATATTACACTTGAGTTGCATCTTAAAGAAGAGAATGGCACACCTAAAAGCTTGATTGGACATATTTTAAGGGGTAAGATTAAGAAGAACTATGATACAACTGATAGTGACCAAATTTTTGATTGGGTGACAGCAGTTAATTCTCCTGCAACTTCAGGTATTGCAACTATTACTTTGACTAATGAAACGACTGATCTTATGAAGCCAGGTAGATATGTTTATGATATTGAATTGGTGAGTGGTGGTGAAACTGAAATTGTAGAGAGAATTTTAGAAGGTAAAATTAATGTCACTCCTTCTGTCACGAAATAGGAATACACAATGGCGACCTATGTAAGTGAACTAAGAAGGAACGCAGATGCAAAAAAGGTAAAGGTCACCTACAAAAACGGTACAATTGTAGAAAAAATTGTAGTAGGTAAACCAATATCGTTATCTGATGTTAGAGGTAACTTATTAAGAGATCTTGGTGACATTGCTGATAGTGATGGAGTATTATTAGGTGGTAACACCGTAAATGTAAAAGATGGAAGCCTTTTGGTTTTCAACAAAACCACAAATAGATTCGAGACGACTACAACATTAGGAAGAACTGACAGGCCGAATCAAGTACAAACAATAAACGGGGGCGAATACTAAATGGCCGTCATTCTTATAAAACGTTCGGA
>Ga0099849_1000277_pt1 | contig 23424 bp, 18 predicted proteins | sample CB_VirMetaG_4_FD_78177 | JGI IMG/M metagenome (GOLD analysis project Ga0099849, IMG submission 78177) | Freshwater to marine saline gradient viral communities from Chesapeake Bay - CB_1508_1M Viral MetaG | ecosystem: Environmental > Aquatic > Marine > Coastal | place: USA: Chesapeake Bay... | reverse complement strand
ACCGAAAGGGAAAAGCGTAACTTCCGTACTGCTTTACAATCCATTATTCGAGCGACTGACGCATCGTTTGTTGCATCAAGATACAATTGGACATCTGGTTCCATTTATAGTGCGTACAGCGATAACTTAAACGCTGTTCAAAATTCAGCTACATATCCATTTTATATTTTATCAGATAACCAAAGAGTGTATATTTGCCTTCAGCAAGGCAAAACCACCACAGGTAACGTTACGCAATCTACCGTCAATCCAGATTCGATTGGTACTGGTTCAACTGCAGTAGCGACTTCTGATGGCTATATCTGGAAATATCTGTTTACATTGAGCGCTGTAAGAGCAAATAACTTTTTGTCAGCGAACTTTTTACCTGTGTCAAAAGTTGATTCCGCCAATGATTTAACTGTTGTTGAAACAACTCAAAAAACCGTACAAGATGCAGCTATCGCTGGTTCGGTAATTGGTTATCGAGTTGTAAACGCTGGAGCTGGATATTCCTCAGCACCAACATTAACTGTTAATGGTAATGGGACGGGCGCTAAAGCAATCGCTACGCTTACTACTGCGGGTGGTATTGCTAAAGTTGAAATTGATGACTCGGCTGGCGGTATTCCGTTCGGTAAAGATTATAGCTATGCCTCAATTTCATTTTCTGGTTCTTTCGGTGCACCAACGACTACTGCTGTAATTAGACCAATTATTTCAAATAATGGTATTGGCGCAGACCCAAGAGATGATCTTGGTGCAGTTGGTGTTATGATCAATGCTAAACCTGAGGGGACGCAAAACGGTTCCTTTATGGTTGATCAAGATTTTAGACAAATCGGCCTAATTAAAAATCCTAAGAAAAATCAACTTATTGATTCTGATTTTAAGGGTACTGACGCAAGAGCGATGAATATTCTTACGCTCACAAACATTGATGCAGCTTTTGATAGTGAAGCTGTTCGAGATGCGCTAATCGTTGGTGCAACTTCTGGGGCCAAGGCTCGTGGGGATGAATTACTTTCAAATAAGTTGCATTATCACTTTACTGAAAGTGACGGATTTATTTCTTTCCAAGATGGCGAAGACGTTTTCCTTGACTCAGCAACAGGGATTACCGCAGAGATCGTCACAGATTCCGCAGGCACGATCAAAGCATTCTCTGGAGAAGTTCTATATATAGAGAATAGAAGTGCTGTAGAAAGGAATACAGCGCAAACTGAAGATATTAAAATTATCGTACAACTGTAAGGTAAAATAAAAGAATGCCTAATCCATTTACAAAAACTACTTTTAGTACAACTTACAAAGATGATTTTAGAGATAGCGATCACTATCACCGCATTCTTTTTAACTCGGGTAGAGCCTTACAAGCCCGAGAGCTGACGCAGCTTCAGACTATTACGCAAAAAGAAATTGAGCGCCTTGGTAGGCATATCTTCAAAGAGGGTAGTGTCGTCCTTCCTGGTGGACTTACATTAGATACAAATTTTTCTTTCGTTAAGCTGGCAACAACTGATACAACTGGTTTTGCTGTTGGTGATCAAATCACTGGCGGTACAAGTGGCGTCATCGCAAAGATCTTACGTATTGAACAATTTGAAGATACAGACAATCCAGCTACTTTTTATGTAAAATATTTAAGTACACAAAGCGGTACTGCTGGCGCTTCTACTGTTAGATTTTCACCGAGCGAGTCACTTTCAAATGGCTCAGTTTCAATCAATGTTCAGGCAACTAATACTACTGCAAATCCAGCTGTCGGGTTAGGTTCCCGAGCTGCTGTTGAAGGTGGAGGAACATTTTTCGTTCTTGGGCATTTCGTTACCACTGATAAAGAAGAAATTATCCTTGACCGTTATTCTTCTACACCTAACAAAACTATTGGTTTTAAAGTTACAGAAGATATTGTAACAGTCGATGATACTGACGCACTCTATGATAATCAGCAAGTAAACCCAAACCTTACAGCTCCTGGTGCAGATAGATATCGCATCCGTTTAAATCTTACAACACAGGATAAGTTAAACGCAGAAGATGCTTTTATCACATATAATGTAGCTGTTGATGGTGTTCTTCAGCGAGAGGTTGATGAAACAACATATAACATTGTTGAAAGAGAACTTGCTACTAGAATTAGCGAAGAATCTGGCGATTATGTTGTAGAGGGCTTCACGTCAAGTCAGTCAAAAGGTGATTCGGATTCAGTCCTGCGATTAGATATTCAAAGAGGTATTGCATACGTTAAGGGCTATCGAGTGGCGAATGAAAAGCCAAACAAAATTATTGTCGAGAAGCCAAGAAGCACTGAAACTGTACAAAACGAAGCCATCGCTGCGAATTATGGTAACTATGTTTTAGTGACTGCTCCTTCTGGTGCAGGTTTTATTCCTAACATGCATGTTTTCCAGAGAGTAAGTTTACGCCCAAGCACTGGATTTAGTGGGACCACCAGAGGTACAGCCAGAGTGCGTTCTTTGACAGAAGACGGTGCAAACTATCGCCTGTACCTTTGGGACGTACAAATGGATGCAGGGTATAAGTTCAGCGATATGAGAAGTATTGGTTTAGGGGCAAACCAATATTTTGATTTAGTCCTTGAAGGTGGTGTCGCTGTTATCAAAGAAGCAGTAAATAATAACCTCTTCTTTAGCCTTGGTAAAGAGCGTCCACAATCTGTTGAAGATGTTTCATTTACAGTTCAGCGCAGATTTGTAGGAACTACCACTGGCGGCACATTAGATTTATCGGGCGATTTAGGGGTAAACGAGAGCTTCACCAATCAAACTCAATGGATTGTGGCAATTGATAGTTCAACTGATGAAATTTTACCCGATGCTACTGTTTCTGGTTCTGTAGTAACAACAAATACAGGAAGAGCAGCCGATGATATTGAAGTTCTAGCTTATGTAAATCTGAGCGCACCAACAGTTCGTACCAAAACTCTAACGGAAACGACCACTACATCTTTGGATGTACAGACCCAAGACGGTCAGCAAATGGTTAAACTTCCTAATCCTGACATTGTTTCAATTCAGTCTTTGGTAGACTCAGATGGTGCTGGAAATGAACGATCAGTTTTAGATAGATTTATCTTTGATAATGGTCAGCGTGATAACTTCTATATGAATGGCCGTTTACTTCTCAGAGGCGGCGCTACTGCACCTGCGACAAAACTCAAAGCAGTCTATCGACACTATGTTCATGGCACCGGAGATTATTTCTCAGTAAACTCCTATAGCCATTTATCTGGGGGCGAACCAAGACAAACGACCACAGTTGGCGCTGGTGGAGGAACTCGTTACGCTGAAATTCCTAAACATAGACAACGTAATGGCGAAACTGTTGAGCTCCGTAATGTTTTAGACTTTAGACCATATATTGAATCAAATGGTGATGCGATTTCTACCGTGTCTGTAGCAAACCTTAATGAGTTACCGCAGAACACTGATACTATCACTGCTGACGTTATTTACTATCAAGGTCGAAACGATATTCTCGTCATCGACCAAAATAAGACTATTAGTTACATTCAAGGTGTGCCAGCGCTCGATAACAGAATTACTCCAAGGCCACCACAGACTGCTCTTAAAATTAAAGAATATCGTTTAAATCCGTTTACTGATAATGAATTAGATGTTGAAGAGTATTTTGTCGAAAACCGCAATTACACCATGCGTGATATTTCTGACATTGTAGAAAGAATTGAAAATCTTGAGGAAGTCACGACATTAAATCTGCTAGAAACGCAAACTGAAAGTATTGAAGTTTTAGATTCCAATGGAGTGAATCGTTTTAAAAATGGATTGTTTGCAGATAACTTTGTCACAATGGCATATTCTAATGTAAATGATTCTGCATATACTGCTACCTTTGATTTAGGAACAGGTAGACTTAACTCAGACGTTGCTATTAAATCAGTTCCACTAGGATATGATTCCGCTGATGCTGCAAACACTGGCACCGCATTAAGCGAAAATTTTGTTCATCTTGATTACACAGAAGATTCTTTTATCACTCAGACTTTGGCGACTGAGACTGAAAATATTAACCCATTTGAAGTTATTACATTCGTAGGATCTTTACGTTTAGAGCCTGAAACCGATATTTTCACAGTAACACGTAGAGTAGGCGGGGGAGTGACTCGTGTTCGTTTAAATCGTTTTGAATTTTTTGAGCGGTTTAGAGGCGGTCGACAAAATACTCCAGACAGACCAAGGGCAGGAAGCGCAGGACTTACCTTGGTGGAAACTACACAGACAACACGTACTACCGTTTCAATTCGGTTGTTACCTTTTATACGTTCCAGATTGGTAAGATTTAAAGCTGAAGGTTTACGTCCTTTAACTCAACACTTCTTGTTCTTTGATGGCGAGCACATTAGTTCATATGCGAAGGAAGAAACATTCTTCACGGCATTTTCGAGAAGGCTTCAAGATCAATATATTAACAGCCGTGCTACAACGCACCCTGATCCAGTAGGAACCACACCTCTTATTTCTGATGCATCAGGGGAAATTATTGGATCTTTCTTGGTGCCAAATAACGATTCTTTGAGATTTGAGCGTGGCGAGCGTGAAGTAAAACTCTTAGATATTAGCGTTAATAATGATGCCGCTTCGCAATCTTCAGCGTTTGCATCTTACTTCGGCGAAGGAACTGTAAGAACAATTAGAGTAGAAGGGACCGTATTTATTACGACGATTCCTCCTTTAGGAAGAGATCCGTTAGCCCAATCTTTCGTTATTGCCCAAGATACTGGCGCTTTCCTTACAGGAATTGATGTTTATTTTTCATCTAAACCAACAGGAGTCGATGCTAATATTCCAGTAAAATTAGAAGTTCGTCCATTACGCAATGGCGTCCCAAGTCAAAATGAAATTTTCACTGGCTCTTCAGTTACTGTTCCTGCGACTAGCGTAAACTTACCAGCAGATTCTGATGATTTAGCTTCGATTCTCGCAGCTCCTACTCGGTTCGCATTCCCAAGCCCAGTTTATATTCCTGGCGGAACGAACGTAGCATTTGTCTTAATGGCTGATACGTTAGATTATAACGTATATGTGGCTAAAGCTGGTGATCTTGTAATAGGCACTACAACTCAGAGAGTAAGACAGCAGCCAAGCTTAGGTTCTCTTTTCCTTTCGCAAAATGCAATTACTTGGACACCAGATCAAACAAGAGATATGATGTTCAAAGTGCATAGAGCTAAATTTGTTTCTTCTGGCACAGCAGTCCTTGAAAATATTGATTACCCTGATCAGATTCTTGACCCAAGTCCATTCTTAACAGCTTCGGGAGATAGCTCCGTTACAGTCTTCTCCAGAGGTCATGGCCTTGGTGTAGGGGATAAGGTAACGCTAACTGGTGTAGACTCTACAGGCGACTTTGGAGGAATCACAGGTACTTCCTTACAAGGCGAAAGAACTGTTGTAAAAGTTGATGGAACAGGCTTCACATTCCAAGCTGATAGCGCCGCAACTTCTAGTGTGCTGGTTGGTAACGCCGATGGAAGTGAAATTACCTTCACTGATAATATTCAGATGGATACCTTATTCCCGACGATTGAATCGTTTATCCCAGTTCCTGAAGCAAGAATTACTTACAATGGCTCATTCGCTGAGGGTAGAAGTTTCTCTTCTCCTACAAATACATACGCTATTAGTGGTTCAAGAGCTATCAATCCGTTTGAGCCTATTGACTTTGAATCACCAAAAGTTATTGCACATAGAGCAATTGAAAATACAGAGGCAACATTATTAGCTGCTGGCGATCCTAGAAGATCACTTAAAATTGTTGCTAATTTGACTACAACAAGTGATTTTGTTTCACCTGTAATATTAATGAGCCGCACTGGTATTATCGCAGAAAACAACTTGATTGATAATCAAGATTCTGACGCTTCCGTTGTTTCGCCGTTGAATAATCCATTGACATGGGTTGATGAAACTGATCCACAAAGCGGTTCACATCTTTCTAAGCATATTACACGGCCAATTAGTTTAGAACAACCAGCTGTTGGATTAAAGGTTCTTATCGGCGCAAATCGTCCTGATAATGCTAATTTTGATTTATACTACAGAACTATCTCTGCGGGGGAAGATATAAATATTAACGATGTTTCTTATGTGTTGGCATCCCAAGAGACGATCGTTCAAACTGATGAGGATAGAAATGTTTACCGTGATTATGAATATACGATCGGCGGACTTGGGGGAGACCTTGTTCCTTTCACTACCTTCCAATTAAAGATTGTGATGCGGAGTTCAAATAGTTCTAAAGTGCCAACCTTCAGAGATTTAAGGGCTATTGCACTCGGTACATAAAGGCAAAGATAGATGGCGAATAGAAGCAGACTTTTAAAGCTTGATAGTGATGGTGCAGGAACAATAGAATTTAGAGAGATGAGCTCTGCAGATATACTCAGAGTCTCTAATGTTTCTGGAAGATCGTTCGCACTAAATCATGATTCTAATGATGCAGGTAATATTTCAATTATCCATACTAGCCGCACATTGCAAGTTGATAGTATTGGTGAAATTGAAGATAATTATTACAACGAAGCTACTGGAACCGATATTGATTTAATTACATTGGTTACTGAGACTACTTTTGTAAGGATGCAAAATTCTACACATGGATCACCAACTTCAGCTCAGCCTAAAGATCATCCATTAGTAGGTAATCGACAGCCTTTGCTAGTCGAAGAAGATGTCAGTTACACTGTTACAAACTTACAAGAAGCCAGCTTTGAAAATAATTCCATAACCAATGCATTGCTTGATGATATTATTGTAAACATTTTTGAAAATGGATTATGCGGTACTTATAGCTGGCAAGATAGCGCCCAAAATGTAGCTGCTGGAGTATATAATGCGACTGACGGTATTCATTATCCAGACAGCGACTTATGGCAAAAGAAATTAGTTCACCTTGACAATAATGCCGGAAATGGTGCTGGTACAGATTACCCTCTTTATCAGAAAATTGGCCTTACGCCAGGATCGAGCGCTTTCAAATTAGTTGAAGAAAAAGTTTCTCCTATCTTTCCAGAAGTTACAGGCGGTTCTCTCGACAATTTAAAAGCCTTTAGTGACTCAGATTTTGGTGCTTTTTTCGCACAACAAATATGTAATAGACTTGCATATAATCAATTAAATGATGGCGTTGGAAAATTGCTTTTAAGAGAAACCAGCCCAGGAGTCGATTATAAGCAGCTTGGTCAAGGCATTCGTGATCTTAGGCGAAGTCTTGATGGAAGTAATAGTTCAATTATTGAGGTTGCGTATACAGGCGCATACACAGGTACCTACGCAGGAGACTACGTCGGCACCTATGCTGGCTCAAGAGTTACCACGGCAAACTACGGTCGCACTGTGAACTTTTACCGAAATCAAAATTATTCAAATTTTAGCAGAGTTGTTAACTATTCGGGCAATCGTACATTCGCTGGAAATTATGATGGCTCTTATGCTGGTACTAGAGATTATGAGTATTCAGGGACATACAGTGGATTGACTGATGTCAGTTTTACGGCGCTAAATAGCACTACTACGGTCGTTAATGATTACCGAACACTTTATGTAAAGGTGAGTTAAATAATTATGTCTAAAAGAATTTATGATATTGTGACTTGGACTAATCCAGATAAAACAGCGGTCGCTGTAAAATATACTGACGAACTGGGGCCAAATAAAAAATCGACAACGCAAGGATTAGTTCAGAAATATATTGATGATGAATTAAATCCTACTTTTACAAAAATCTTAGAGCAATGGCCTGAAGAAAAAATTGATGAGGCTACCGAAGAGCTAAAGATTGAGCGTCAGAAACGGCTCGAGCTTGACGAAAAAAGAAAAAAAGAAGAGCTTGAATACAGTAAGATCAGAAAACTTTTTGAGACAAAGATTGAAATTTTTAACATCGATGAAATTTCAAAATCAAATAACAGAGAAGCTAAATCGAAAATTAGAAGATCGAAAAGTAGTATCGAAGCTATTATTAATGCAGTCTTTTTGTTAATGGAAGAAAAGAATAATGCTGACACAGGTGACATCGAAGAATAAAGAATTTAATGAATATTTAAATAATTTTTCTTCGATTATATTAGAGTGGTATAAAACAAACAAAGAATCTCTGGAATTTATTAATCATCAAAATTTTGATAAAACTCATGTATCAGAAAAATACTGTGATTATATTATAAAACAACATACCTTACATAAAGGTAAGCCAGAAGTTGATTATATGTTACGGCTAATAAATGATGACAAAGCGTTAGAAATCTCAACCGAGCTTGCCCCTTTGCATAGAGAAATGCAAACCTTTTTAGGCACTTATCATTGCCCTTTAGCTGCGCTTTATCCACCCGAAGGAGGAATTTCTTGGCATAATAATGCTGATGCTCCTGGATATAATCTGTTAGCGACTTGGTCAGAAACAGGCGATGGATATTTTCTATACCGTGATGAAAATAACAACACAGTAAAAGTTCAGGATGTTCCTGGCTGGCAAATTAAGATGTCATATTTTCCATCATACACAGAAGACAAGCCTCCTTTTTATCATGCGGCTTACACCAATTGTTTACGTATTAGTCTAGCTTGGCGTTTTTTGCCTGATGACAATAGCGCATATATGTGGGAAAATCTAAAAAATGAGCTGGATTTTGAGTAAAGGCGTTGTTCTTGTTGCGACCCTTAACAGAGAATATTATTTAAAAGCAATATTTTGCGCCAATACAATTCAAGAATATTTACCTGACGCTAAAATAACTCTGTTTACTAACGCAGATTATCATGATGAATCACATAATAATTTGTTTGAAAATGTTATCACAGAATGTCCAAATGAATATAGAACAAAATTATGGGCAATGGCCAACAGTCCCTATGATTTAACGCTTTATATGGATTGCGATATGGCTGTTGTGAATGATCAATTTTCTGAAGTTTTCGATTTAATTGGCAACAATGATATGCTTTGGACAAGGATCACCAAAGAACAAGAGTACGCATACAACCATAAGCATGGTAATAACAGAGTATTCCCTGGTGGCGAATTTAAATTACACGGCGGGATTTGCTTGTACAAGTCTTCAGCTAAAAAATTTATGTCAGATTGGTACAAATTAGATAAAAAAATTAGAGACAAAAAATGGTGGCCTGATTTAGAACTTTACCCAATAAGATTTAGGGCATGGGATCAATTCTCGCTTTGGTGGCTAACGAATAAAGAATGGAATAAATACAAACTAAAATATGACTTTTTTCCAAATGACATATTATGGAATTGGTTACCCTTGTATCAAAAGGCAAAGCATATAAATGAAGAAGACGAAATTATTATTTACCACTATTCGAAAACAATATCTGTAGCATGAGCAAGAAACTTATTCCAGTTGAAAATTCGAATGGCCTTTTTAGGGATGCATCATCAAATGCGATTATAAATACCGATAAAAACGCTTTGATGAAGGCAAGAGCTCAAAAAGAAGCAAAGAAGAAAGAACAAAATAGAATTGAACGCATTGAGCAGCGAATGGATACCATTGAATCTTTGTTAAAAGATTTAATTACAAGAATGACTGATGATGGAAAATAACTCAATATAAATAATGTTATAATTTAATTAATAACAAAAAAGAGTTGTCCACATGGCAGAATATGCAGTTCTTACTGCTGATCAGGGTACAGATACTATCTTTCAATTAGAATTGGTCGATAGCGATAGATTAGCAAAAGATCTAACTAATATCACAGTATCAGCTAAATATAAAAAGTCGTACAATTCGACTACTGCATATGCCTTCACAAGTTTTATACCATTTCCTAAAACAGATGGCATAATTGAATTGTCTTTAAATGGAGCAGACACAAAAAATATCTCTGCTGGCCGATATGTTTATGATGTTGAACTCAAAAATGCGGATGATGTCACAGAACGAATTCTAGAAGGAATTTTAGAAATCAATCAAGGCGTGACTTTATCGGATACAGCATAACAAGGAAATAAACATGGCTAGTAGGATTAAAGTCAAAAAGATACTTTCTGGTATACCTAATGTCGCAAGAGTTGTTGACATAACGCAAATTGCGAACGTTAATGACTCTGATTTGGCTAATGACGGTATTTTTGTTTATGATAGCGCAGCTCAAGAATTTGTTTTTGAAACAGTTTTAAGAAACCTCACTGAGCTTCAAGATATTGAAGATTCAGGTTTAACAAACCTTGATATTTTAAGATATGATTCAGATACAGGGAAATTTAAATTCCAACCATTGGCCACCACTTTACGTGGCCTTCAAGATGTTGACGATTCAGGAATTTCATCTGTAAATAAATTAATGTTATTTGATGAAGCTACCGGGACGTTCAAGTTTGGCTCAGTTGAAGCTGAAACAGGCGTAGCATCGGTCAATGGTTTGACAGGCGCTTTAACAGTTGACGCTGGAGGCGATTTAAAACGCACGCTACTTGGTAACACGACTACTTTTACTCTTGATTCAATTGATGGCGGTTCTTTTTAATGATTATAAATAATTAAGTTAATCTAGATCAATCAAGGTATATAAATGACTACTAACATCAGACATAAAAGAAGTAATGTAGCTGGGAATAAACCTACAGATAGCGATTTAATCTTAGGTGAATTAGCTATTAACACGCATGATGGCGTGCTCTTCTTTGAGAGAAATAAAGATGGTGTTATTAGTATTAGAGAAGTCGAAAATTCGACTGTGGCTGAGAACGTCTTTTATGTTTCCAAAAGCGGTAGCGACAGCAATGACGGGACTTCCTTATCGAAAGCATTTCTAACGATTGATAAAGCTTGTGAAGAAGCTGCTAAAAGAAGAGGCGCAGCTAATCTAGATTCTGACGGAGCCGAGGGTTCTGTTATTCTGAATAAAACTCGCAGAGATTTAGGCTATTACATTGACGCTGCAACTTTCGATGTTGCACTGGGAACAGAATTCAACAGAGTTTTCCAAGGGCGAGCTGGTTCATATACTAAAGGTATCACAGAGGTTCTTGAAAGTATTAGAAGAACAAAAGATTTAGTGGCGGATGTAACGCAGGTTAGTTCCGATGCGACTTCGCTTGCAAGATCGAATGCATATTGGGATGAGCTTACTGATATTATTCAAAACGGGAGAAATAATGCAGACGCATTAGATTCTAGCTCTTATCCTTTACCGACAGCCACCTACTTCCCTGATATTGCTACAGGGGATTATGCTGAATACTCTCGTAATTTGTTGCTGAACAATAAAATCTTTATTTCTGAAGAAGTTAATCTTTGGGCTAAAAATGAATTTGATATTGAATATGATAGCGCAAAATGTAAAAGAGATATTCGATTCGCTGTCGAAGCCTTGATCTATGACGCAACCTATCTTGGTAATGCTGGAACCTATGACAATGCCAACTTCTTCTTCTTTAATGGAGATGGCCCTGCTCAAATTTCTGCGGCTGAAACTCCAGCAACGAGCGCTGCCTATGATCGAATGGCAAGAGTTGTTGAGCAAATTTTAGCTGGACAAACAGTTACATTATCTGGCTCGGATTCTGATTACACTCAGCTTCAAAGCATCGAGTTGACAGATTTACCGGATTCAGCAAAGATTAGCGAATTAAAAACTAATGTCACAAACATTGGCAATACAATTAGATACGGTCAATCTTGGTTAACGACTAATGTTAATAGAGTAACTCCTAATAATGATGCTCGTACTCAATTTGATAGCGATACATTGGGCGCTCAAGCATTAGCAAAAGATGGAATTGACTCAGATAAAACAACAATTATCGAAACAGTTGTCAGTCATATTGATAGCGTTTATCCTTTACTCTTTGACATTGGAGACCGCTATCAGGATATTCTTGATGGACCAGAAATCCCCACAACAATTTATGTTAAGACGGGTGATTATGAAATTAATAACCCAATTGAATTACCGAAAAACACCTCTCTTATTGGCGATAACTTAAAGAATGTAAGCATCCGCCCAAAGAATAAGACTAGTGATATGATTTATGTGAATAATAATAATTATATCACAGGCTTTACGTTCAGGGATCACTTACAACCTGCTGCAGCTATTACTTGGGATCCTACTGGCGATTCCTCCACTAATGTGATTACGAACTCCCCTTACATTCAGAACTGTTCTTCGATCACTGGACCAGACCTAAGCAGGACAGATAGTGGCTTATATGTGTATCGGGATAGCGACGGTTTGGCGCTTCAAGGCGGTGACGGTATCCGTAACGATGGTTCAAAAGTTGGCGGTATCCGCTCTATCGTTGTTGATTCCTTTACGCAAATCAACCAAGGCGGTAAAGGGGTGTACATCCTTAACCGTGGTTATTGCCAGCTTGTGTCTGTGTTTACGGTTTATTGTGACGTAGGTGTTTTATGTGAAACTGGCGGGTTCGGTTCGATTACAAACTCCAACTGCACATTTGGGCGTATCGGATTGAAAGCTACTGGCGTATCTGATAGTTTATATGGTGGATTAGTTGATGGCGATCAAGATACGCTTGATAATGTTATCACGCTTAAAGGATTAACGAAACGTCCTAATAATTCTGATGCAGTCAAATTTGGCGCTGATCCTTTATATTATACTGTAGATTCTGCTTCTTGGGATTCAGCAGCTGGAACAGGTTCGATAAGATTACTTGAAGTGCCTAATCAGAATCTCACAGATAGTGACTCTGTAGCATTCTTCCAAAGAAGTGCACTGAGCGCTTCCTCACATACCTTTGAGTGGGTTGGTACAGGAACCGACATAAGAACTGCATTCCCATTCCGTGGCGGTATTCCGATTCAAGCTAATGAAGTTGAACAAGACGCTAACAAAGCTGGACTCGTGTTTGTCACCAGCACAGACCAAAAAGGTGACTTTAGGGTTGGTGAAGATTTCTTAATTCAGAGATCAACTGGCACCATTGAGGGTGATGCCTTTGACCGTAGTTTATTTGCCCGTGTAACTCCATTCTCACTTGCCCTTGAAGATTAAAGGAAAAATATTAAATGGCTGACTTAAATATTTTCAGAACAGTAACAAAATCTGTGGGGACTTCTCTCGATAGTGTCTATGCGGCTCCATCAGCATATACTGGCATTGTTCTCTCCAGCCAAGTTACAAATGCATCCGATAGCGATATTACGCTAACGTTTACAATTCAGGATTCTGCCTCTGCAAGCACCGTGGAACTTTTATCACAGTTCATAATTCCTGGCCGAGATTCTCTTAATGCAACTTCAGGTAAGTTGGTTGTCTCGGCAAATGGAATACTTAAAATGCAAGCTTCAAAGGCCAATAAACTTAAAGCTGTTGTTGGTATACTGGAGTCTTTAAATGGCTAAACTTTTAAGCGGTAAAGTCCTTCATCGTCAGCTTACAGACACTCATATTGATTTAGCTAATGCTGAGCCATTTTTAGGTAAGCCAGATAGCGACTTTTCGGTTATTTTATCTGATACACAGGGCAATCGTTCGTTCTTTAATTTTGATGACGTTACGATGGATATTGATAGTGCAACAAACACTATATCTGTCGCTACAGCAAATGTTGTTAGTCAAATTGATTCACAAATTTCTGTAACAAGTATCGGTAATTTATTTGACGTAGATTTAACTAATTTACAACATCAAAGAATTTTGAAATACGATAGCGACGTTCAAAAATTTATCGTCGCAATTGACCAAGTATCTTCTGCTGGCGACAGTGACCTGACGCTTGAGGCAATTAGTGTTGTAAAGTCTGGCGGATTCGGTACATTAATTTATAGTGACGTAAGCGGCGTATTTGATATTACGTTCACTGATTCGCAACAAATAACGAGCGTATTGAAAGCTGGCCTTAACGTTGTATATGATTCGGCCACAGGTACTATCTCGGTTCCTACTGTTCGCCCAGATGGTGTAGATAGCCAAGCAACCAGCGATTTAGTTGATTCTGCATACGTTCAATTAAGAGTCCCTCAAACTTACATCGACACATTAGATACTCACGATAGTGTCGCTGTGCAACAACAAATTGATTCGACTGTAACTCAATCTTTAATTGATACTTTTGATACTCATGACAGTGTTGCGGTTCAAGGGCAAATTGATGCCACATTGGCAAATGATATTATTTTTGGTGGCGATCTTGACCTTGCTGACGGTAAAACAATTCAATTCGATAATGAAGGTCAAATTTATTCCTTCTCAAATGAATTAAGAGTTACTGGTGGCGTTTCTAATGGATTAGTTAAAATCTATTATGGAGGCTCTACAGAGAGGTTACGGACGACAGCAAGCGGCGTTTCTTTATATGGCGATGTAACTACTTCTGCTGACTTGACTGTCGATAGTAACTTAACAGTCGGCGGTTATTTGGCTGGCCCTGCAACCTTTACTATTGATCCAGCAGGTGTTGGTGATAGCACAGGTAAGGTTGTTATCTTGGGCGATCTCCAAGTTGACGGTACGACGACAACGATTAATTCAACAACAGTTTCAATTTCAGATAAGAACATTATTCTCGCTGATTCAGCACAAGATAGTTCTCAAGCTAATGGCGCTGGAATTACTGTCAATGGCGCAAATGCAACAATTACATATACGTCAGCAAACGATAGATGGACATTAAATAAAGCCCCATATTATAATGGCGAGAGGCTGTTAACTGACACTGAAGATTTACATGATAGCGCATTAATTCAAGGTCAAATTGACTCGAATTTCGCTAATGATATTATCTTTGGTGGAGAACTAGACCTTGGAGATGCAAAATCAATTCAGTTTGATGGCGAAGGGTCAATCGCATCAGTAACTGATCAGTTACAAATTAAAGGTGGTGCAACCGAGGGCACGGTCAGATTATATCATGGCACTGCTACGGAAAGGCTAAGGACTACTGATAGCGGCGTTACTATTCAAGGTAACACAGATATTACCGGCAACGTTGATATTGCTGGCACCACAACCATTGATAACGTTTTAACTTTAAATGATTCCAATGGTTCAGGTAAAGCTTCAACTATTCAAACCATCGATTTTGGTGGCGGCGGAATCCTAAAGCTCGCTTCTGATAATGTAAGTATTCGAACATATGACTCAGATTTAGTTTTAGCTAGATTTAAAAAGTTTTTCATAGATTTTTATTCCGATAGCACAGGCGAAGGTAAGTTCGGTTTACGAATTAATCGTGGCTTTACTCGTGTACATGGAACTTTACGAATTCTTGATAGTGCAGGACAAGATAGTGCAGCTCAGCTGACGCATTTAGGCTCAGGCAATTTAGGGCTGAATGGCGTTAGAGTCCTTACTGCCGATGAAGATTTACATGATTCTGCTGCGATAGATGGTCAAATTGACTCGTCAATCAATAATGATATTTTGGGTACAGCTAATGAAGTTGAGGTTACAGCTTCAGGCGGTGTGGCAACTATTGGCCTCCCAGCTGACGTTCAGATCACAACGAGCTTGAGCGTAGCTGGTAATGATGTTTTAACTACTGCGACAGATACTCATGATTCCGCTGCGGTTCAAGGACAGATTGATAGTAACCGCACCAATGATACAACTTTTGTAAGAGTTGCTGGTGATGATGTTAGTGGACCAATTACATTCCTTGATAACGTAGAAGCGAGATTTGGTGCAGGTGGTACTGATCCATATGACTTTAGAGTTTATTCTACTGGATCGTCAAACCGCATTCAAGCAGGTGAGGTTGACACACTCACCGTTGCGGCAGGTACAGTATTCTTTGCAACTAAAGCTTTTGAATCAACATTAACCATCAATTCTACATCTAGCACTGATCTTTACTACAATAAAGTAAAAGTTGCTGAGACTACCTCTACTGGTATGTCGTTTAGTAAACTAGCTGCTGACTCTGCTTCATTTACTGGTAAAATTGCAGTAGGCGGTAATATAAGAAGCAATCCAACGGCACAAAATGCTGGCGCTGGCTTAGTCGTTGTCAACAGCACTCCGCATGAAAATATGGCTCAATCAATTGATTACACCATTCATGCTAAAGATACAAACGGATCAACTACCAAAGGTGAAACTCAAATCACAAGAATTCTTGCGACCTTTGATAGTGCGGGGACTGTAGCGTTTACTGAGTTCGGTACGGTCTTTACTGGAGACAGTGTATTTGGTGACTTTGATGTAACAGTTTCTGGTGCGAATATTAATCTTAACTTTACCAGACGCTCGACTCGAGATGGAACGATTAATATTAAACCGCATAAGACAATTATAAGGACTTAATACCAATGGCAGAAAAGAATTTCATTGTTAATGATGATTTAGAAGTCAAAAAAGGTATAATTGTAGACTCCGGTGCAAACATCACCGGAGATCTTTCTGTTACTGGAACAATTACAGGCGATGTACCAGCTTCTAATTTGAGCGGGACTATTGATTCCGCAAGAGTGCCATCGTTAGCGACTTCTGATGTTGTGACGGGCACTTTCGATTCTGCAAGAATTCCTTCTTTATCGACTGCTGATATTGTTACAGGTTCTATTGATTCTGCCAGAATACCTTCCTTAGCAACTTCTGACATTGTAACAGGAACTTTTGACTCGGCTCGTATACCGAGTTTAGCTGGAGAAGATATTACTGCTGGTACAGTCTCGATTAATCGTCTTCCTACGATTGCCCTTACGACTAACACTTCAGGAAATTATGTACAATCTACTACAGCTGGTCCTGGTATTAAACCATTATCGGCTGCGGGTGAGGGCGTAGCACAAACAATTTCTGTCGATTCTGCTTTTGTAAGAGGAAGATTAGTTGCAGGCACAGGTGTTGTTTATGATAGCGTTGGCGGCGTCATAAGTGTCGGTCAGGCTATTAGTTCTACGGATGATGTTCTATTTTCAAACGTTACTTCTACAGCTCAGTTCAAAATCTATGACTCCGCTAATGGTCAGGAAGTAGCGCATCTTGAAGGTGATACTGAAAACGGGCTCGTGATTCATTCTCATGCTCATGCTACGGATGGCGGTATACGTTTTGTAATTCATGATACTGCAGACTCAGATTATTTAATTATTTCCCAGCCAACAGGTATTTCTGTTGTAAATAGAACCATTCAAGATGTTGCTACGCCAGTTAATGATACTGATGCAGCAAACAAAGCTTATGTAGATGCCGTATCTGAAGGGTTGCATATTCATGAAGCTGCCAGAGTTGCTACAGTTCAAGATCTTACGACCGATGTCAAAGTAACATCTGTTGCTTATGATAGCGGTACTTTAGGGGTCGGTGCATTTTTGCAAATTACAGGCTCCCTAGATTCGATTGACGGTATTGCGCTGCAGACCAATGATAGACTGTTAATTAAAAACCAAACAAATTCAAATCACAATGGTGTTTATGTTTGGGATTCAGCACAAAGAATTACGAGGGCTGACGATTTTGATACAGATGTTGAGGTTGCAGGCGGCGACTTTATCTTCGTAATTGATGGCACTGTTAATGCATCAGCCGGATTTGTTCAAACTGAATCGCATGTAGGTCAGGTTGGCGACAGCGCTATCTTATTTACTCAGTTCTCTGGTGCTGGACAAATTACAGCTGGAGATGGTTTAAGTAAAACAGGCAACCGTTTAGATGTCGACTTAGCAGGTACCTCTGGGCTTGAAATTACTTCTGGGGAACTTCGAGTTGACGTCGCTGACGTTTCTCTTGAAATTACAGGATCAGGTTTACGGGTAAAACAAGAAAATGGCGGTATTGCAGTTGACCATTTAGACCTTGATGCGACAGCTTCTGGGCTTACAGCTTTCACTTTAGCGAACGTAAGAGCTGCTACTAGCGAAACTTTAACAAACTTAACCTCATTCGAAGACGCTACTTACAAGTTTTACACTAAAGCGAGAAGCGATTCGGATACATTAGCATTAATTGACTCTGATTATATTTCGTTAAAAAGACCGCCAGAATCTATTTTCCAAGTTGTAGATAATGGTCTTAGCAGTGCATATGTATTTACTGGAGATGGCTTCCCTGCATCGACAAATAATCCTTCGATTGCTCTTGCTAGAGGTAAAACATACAAATTCGATGTTTCTGCATCAGGACATCCTTTCTGGATTCAAAAAGTTTCCGGGGCATATTCTTCGGGTGATGTTTTATCTTCGGATAGCGGCGTTGTAAATAATGGAGCTGATGACGGCAATATTTTCTTTACTGTTCCGATGGACGTTGATGTAAATACAGCTTGGTATTATGTTTGTCAGAATCACTCAGCTATGGGCGGGTCGCTTAATTTCTTAGCTGCTCCAAATGAAATTAACGCATACGATTCTGCTCTTGTCAATCAACAAATTGACTCCGATTTCGATAACCATATTAACGGCACAGCGAATGAAGTTGAAGTTACTTCTACTGGCGGCTACGTCACTATTGGTTTACCTGCCAGCGTTCAGATTACTACTGGATTAACAGTCGGCGGTAACAGTGTCCTGACCACGGCTAATGAAGGAACTGGAAACGGACTTGATGCTGATACTGTTGACGGTATTGAAGGCGCATCGCTTTTACGTAGCGACGCCACTGATGCTTACACGAGCGGAACTTTAACTTTTAATAGCGGAACTACGCTTACAGCTGCTAATGGAGCTACGGTCAATTTCCAAGGCGCAACAGTTCCATTTACTGTAGCAAGCGGAACTAGCACAGTGACGAACCTAGATGCAGATAAATTAGACGGTCAGCAAGGAACTTACTACAGAATTACTGTTAAAGATTCTGCTGGCACTGTGTTGAACGTATAAGGAAAAACGAATGGCTAATCCATCGAGTAGACAAGGATTAATTGATTACTGTTTGCGTAAGCTCGGTTCTCCAGTGTTAGAGATTAACGTCGAAGAGTCTCAGCTGGAGGATAGAGTGGATGAGGCTATTCAGTTTTATCGGGAATATAACTCTGATGCGTTATTCAGAACTTATGTTAAGCACCAAGTGACTGCTGATGACGTAAGTAATAAATATATTACAGTTGATGATAATGTATTTTTTGTGCAGCGTATGTTTCCGATCAATGCTTCAGGAACTACGTCCTCAAACTTTTTTGATTTAAAATATCAATTATCTTTGAATGAACTTTATGATTTGAATACATTTATTGGCGACTTAGCATATTATGAGCAAATGCGTCAGTATGTTTCTTTGTTAGATATGAAGCTGAATGGTCATCCTCAGATTACGTTCAGCCGAAATCAAAACAGAATTCATATTCATGGAGATTTCAATAACCAAGAGATTGAAGTTGATGATTATCTTGTTTTTGAAGTTTATCAGGCTATTGACCCAGATACATTTAATGATGTGTATAATGATATTTTCTTAAAGGAATACCTTACACAGCTAATTAAGCAACAGTGGGGGGCGAATCTGATAAAGTTTGAAGGAATGCAGCTTCCGGGCGGTATAACTCTGAACGGTAGACAACTGTATGATGACGCCACACAAGAGATTGAACGATTAAGGGAACAGGTAAGGCTTACTCATGAGTTACCTGTAGATTTCTTCTTAGGATAAGGTATGGCTCGCAATCCTCATATATCCCAGTCAGTAAGGTCAGAACAAAATCTTTATGAAGATATTATCATTGAGTCCTTAAAAATTTATGGACAAGATGTTGAGTATCTTCCAAGATCACTTGTCAATGAAGATAAAATATTTGGGGAAGACGCTGTATCAAGGTTTGACGATGCATATACTATTGAAATGTATTTGGAAAACATTGAAGGCTTTGATGGGGATCAAGAACTGTTCACTAAATTCGGTGTTGAAATTAGGGACAGAGCTACGCTTCATGTTTCAAGAAGGCGTTGGGAATTTGCTGTAGGTCTTAACGTTGATTACAATAGACCAAGAGAAGGCGATCTTATTTACCTACCGCTCTCTGATCAGATTTTTGAAATTATGCGAGTCATTGATGACCGTCCATTCTATCAAATACAAGATCTTCCGACTTTCCGTATGGAAATTGAGTTGTTCGAATACGCTGGTGAAGACTTTGATACTGGTACGGAAGTTATTGATGAAGTCGAAGAAAAGTATGCTTATAACTATAATGTTGGCGTTACGCCACTTCGCCGAGCAAAAGCAAAGTTGAGTATAACCTAATGGGTCGTGTAAATACAATTACAGTTCAGGATACTGGTTTCGGTTATGATTCAGCGCCGAGAATAGTTATTGGTCCTCCTCAGGCGGAAGCAGGAGGCGCCAGAGCATCATTAGTGATGAGTGGCGGTTCAATTAGTAGAATCGTTATTGATGATCCTGGGAACTATTATCAGGACCCATTATATGCAACTATTTTTTACGATTCCGGCGATTCTGCAACATCAGTTCGTGCTTTAGTAAACATTGATAGCGAGGGCGGAGTAAGAAGTGTTGTTACCCCAAGTATCAACAGTTCTGGTAACGAGTCAATAACTTTTGATTCCGCTACAGGTACGCCAGCTGATTTCACTGCCCGTGCCATTGCAACAATTGACGCAAGCGGTCAAGTTGATGGCGTAACAATTACATTTGGCGGTGGCGGATATAAGAGAAATCCTGCTATTGAATTTGAGGGTATCTATACTGAGTATAGTCCAGGAGACAGCGCTACGCAGGTTCTTTCTGATGGGACTCAAATTAAAGGCGAAATAGCTTCTTACACTGATCAGGATGGTATTTTACAGTTAGTGAATGTCGGCGCTTCAGATGGCAAGTATCATAATTTTGTTGTAGGTCGAGATATTACTTTTGGTGCAACTAATAAAAGATATACCAGAACAGTGTTAAGTGTAGGCGAATCTACAAACTTGACGAAAAATGAACAGAACACTGGATTTGAAACATTTGCTGATGATATTATTGATTTCAGTGAAGGTAATCCATTCGGAGAGGTGACGTAATGTTAACTCAACATTTCTATCATGAAAAAATTAGAAAGTGCGTTGCAGTTTTCGGCACCCTTTTCAATAATCTTTATGTGATTCGTAATAATTCATCAGGCCAAATTATCAATCAACTAAAAGTGCCTTTGAGTTATGCACCGAAACAAAAATTTTTAGATCGTATCCGTGAAACTGAGGATATGGCAGACGCCAAGCTTGCAATCAAATTGCCCAGAATGTCTTTTGAAATGGCAGCGATGTATTTTGATCCAAGTCGACAGCTACCAAAAGTAAATAATTTTACTCGTCTCGTCTCAACTGACACTGGAGTAAGAACTAAGTTTTTTACAGCTGTACCCTATATTTTGAATTTTCAATTAAATATTTTAACAAAGACAAATGAGGATGCGGTTCAGATTTTAGAACAAATCATACCGTATTTTAATCCATCATACACAATTACAATGAAACCTTTTAGCGATTATAATGACATAAAAGAAGATATTCCTATCTCGCTCATAGGTATTTCGTTTAACGATGATTATGAAAACACTCTTGAAAGCCGTAGAACGATTATCTATACTCTTGATTTTGAACTAAAGACTCAATTCTTTGGACCAATTGCTGACTCTAAGGTTATTAGAAAGGCTATCGTTGACTTTAAGGATCAAAATACCAGCGAGCTTCTTGAGAGAGTAACCGTTGAGCCTAATCCTGTCGATTTAAATATTATTGGGGATAGCGACTTTAATACAACAGTAACATTCCTTTATCCCGGAGAGGGTGACACTATAGAATAATGAATCAAATTTATTATGTAAATGATGCTAAAATTACTGTTAAAGGGTTTTGTCCGGTTGATGTTTGTGGTATTTGGGAGGCAGAAAAATTATCTTCTTTTCGTTACCTCAAAGGCGATTATTCAATTAAAATAGAATATGATAATAAAACTGTTTATATAACAGATTTCGCTGGCACACAATCCAGCAATCAGCTACCTAGAAATTCTACAATTGTTTTAGAAGATAATATGATAACCAGTTTTCAGCAAAACTGGAAAACTTCAGGCAAATTTTATCAGTATCCTCAAGGATTTAAGAAGAAAAAATCTTTCGACGATTTCTTTCAGGCGATTGATGATGCGGTTGCATTAAGAATAACTGACAATCCTACCATTACAATGAGTTCCGGTCATGATTCAGGTGTTATTACAGCTTCTGCTCATAAACAAAAATTAAAATTCAATGTTCTTTCAATTAAATCAATTGAAAATTATAAAATTTTAAGCGAAAGAATCAAATTAGTAAACGGAGAAATTATTGATGGATTACGTGAAGGCGGAGGACAAGAATTTATTGTAAACTTTATTCCATCTTCTACAGTGATAAGTGGTTTAGGCGCTGATGAACTTTACTCGACAGGCGATGATGAATTAATGGGTGAGTTTTATAATGATATGAATACTTTATATGAATCAAGAGGAATGACGAAGCGATTTCCATTATCAGATTACACTGTATGGAAAGAATATTTTTCATTAGGTATGACGCCGACTGAAGAGAAATTAAAAATTCCTTTTGAAAAATATATGGAAGCGCACAATTTCCCTGTGCATTATGGAGAAAAGATACCATTTGGGATACAATAAACAAATTTTATAAATAGTTTAAAAACTAAGGGATACCAATGGCTGTTTCACGTTATCTTGACAACTCTGAATTAGCGGAAGCTATTCGCATTGCGAATGGCCAAACCAAAGGTGTTTCTCACATCAATAAGTTTGGGTATAATACTTCTGTAGGCAACACAACTGAAACTATTTGGGATGCGGGTAATCTCTATCAGTATCCAAGCACAGCAACTACTCTTACTGTTATTGCTACAAATGTTGCGGACAGCGGTAAAGAAATTGAAATTCAAGGTTTAGATGCTAACTATGAACCTCTGACTGAAACTATTACAGCCGTAACAAGTCCAGGAACTACAGGCACTTCAGAATTTCAAAGAGTGTTTAGAGCATTAGTGGTTAGTTCCAATGATTCGACTAATGAAGAAATAATTAATATCAACGGTGATGGTAAGACCTTAGCTCGCATTTCAGCAGAGAAGGGTCAAACATTAATGGCTCTATACACTGTCCCTGCAAACAAAACTGCATATCTTAAAAAGTTCCAAGGATCAGTATCGGCACAAAATGCTCCAGGTGATTTTAGTATTATGGTCAAACCTTTCGGTGGTTCTTTTAATATTAAAGGTAAATTTGGTACAGCAGGTACACCAGTAACTTATGACTATTCAGTTCCTTTAAAACTGGAAGAAAAGAGTGATATTGAGATTAGAGCAACTTCCGGTAATAATGGTGCAGGTGCAATCTTTGATCTAATCTTGCTGGACAACTAATGCAGACATTTAAATCTTTTTTCACAGAACAAAAGAAAAAGGGATTTTACCTTCAGTTTGTTAGAACTAAAGGATATGATGTGCTGCGTGTAAATCGTTCTGGTGACTTGCGCTGGGCTGAAGTTCGTGGT
>Ga0099849_1000272_pt1 | contig 23549 bp, 19 predicted proteins | sample CB_VirMetaG_4_FD_78177 | JGI IMG/M metagenome (GOLD analysis project Ga0099849, IMG submission 78177) | Freshwater to marine saline gradient viral communities from Chesapeake Bay - CB_1508_1M Viral MetaG | ecosystem: Environmental > Aquatic > Marine > Coastal | place: USA: Chesapeake Bay... | reverse complement strand
TTATCGCCACCAGCAAATACAGTGGCAGCAGATGTATAGTCTATAGCCCCTATTTCAACAACATTTCCTGATGTTATACCAGCAATCTTGTAATTAGTACCAAGAGTTGATTCTACACTATAAAACTGATTATTACTTATTAAAACATCACCGCCAGAAACATGAAGCTTTTTTTCTGGACTTGTAGTACCTATACCAATACTTCCACTATTATAATAGATACCATCAGCAGTAGCAGTTGTAGATCCTGTTTTATATAGAAAATAATTATCTGTCCCACTAAATGTACCACTAATTCCAGATGAACCACTTGTACCAGAAGAACCAGAGGTCCCAGAAGAACCACTTGTTCCGCTAGTGCCGGGATCACCTTTATCACCTGTACGAGCAAATGTTAATATACAATCGTCACCGTTAGTAAAAGGACTTGCTGCGGATTCGTCTACAGGAGAAACAACAATAGACCAATAACCAGTCTGCTCAGTACTCGCGCCACTAATAGTAAACAGAATAAAAGAACTACTATCAAATATTTTTGTTATTTTTACATGTCCTTTTATAGTGGATGTAGAATCATCAATTGTTTGTAGATAAGATTGAATGTCAGTACCATCCAAATCTTCATCATCAATATAAATACGTGTTGCAGTATTTTGAGTAGATTGATTTAATCTGAAATTACCTGCGCCCGGATCACTATCTGTTGTTGTGCTATCAAAATTATATTTAAAAGCAGCTCCGCCGAAGTTGCCATCTTGACCAGATGTGCCAGAGCTTCCACTGCTACCTGATGTGCCAGAAGTTCCACTTGTCGCAGATGTACCAGAAGTTCCAGAAGTTCCACTTGTCGCAGATGTTCCTGAAGTTCCACTTGTCGCAGATGTGCCAGAAGTTCCACTCGTTCCAGAGCTTCCACTGCTACCTGATGTGCCAGAAGTTCCACTTGTCGCAGATGTACCAGAAGTTCCACTCGTTCCAGAGCTTCCACTGCTACCTGATGTGCCAGAAGTCCCACTTGTTGCGCTTGTTCCAGAAGTGCCGCTAGTAGCTGAAGTTCCGCTTGTCCCAGAAGTGGCACTTGTACCCGATGTTCCAGTTGTGCCACTCGTTCCAGAAGTACCACTTGTGCCTGATGTGGCAGATGTCCCGCTAGTTCCACTCGTTCCAGATGTTGCAGAAGTTCCACTTGTTCCAGAAGTCGCGCTTGTACCGGATGTTCCAGAAGTTCCACTTGTTCCTGAAGTTGCAGATGTTCCAGAAGTGCCACTAGTAGCTGAAGTTCCGCTTGTTCCAGAAGTCGCACTAGTACCCGAAGTCCCCGATGTTCCAGAAGTACCACTTGTTCCTGAAGTCGCAGATGTTCCAGAAGTACCACTAGTAGCTGAAGTTCCGCTTGTTCCAGAAGTCGCACTAGTACCCGAAGTTCCCGATGTTCCAGAGGTGCCAGAAGTACCACTAGTCGCAGATGTTCCACTAGTCCCTGATGTGCCAGAAGTACCGCTAGTCCCCGGATCACCTTTATCGCCTGTTCTGGCAAATGTAATAACTATATCAGGATTACTGGAAAAAGAAGTAACGCTACCTGACACATAAGAGCAGGTCACATCATAATATCCAGAATATTCTGTGAGCGAAGATATAGTGTATAAAGCAAAATTATTTGTATTAAATTTCTCTGATACTCTAAAATGCCCTTTAATAGTAGAAGTGCTGTCATCAATAGTTCTTAAAAAGCTATCAATATTTGTTCCGCTATCATCTGTATCATCAATATATAATTGAGTAGCTAACGATATATTAGAATTACTAAACCTTAATTTACCAACGCCGGGATCACTATCAATAATACTTGTATCAAAAGTATAATCAAAAGTTGCTCCACCAAAATTACCATCTTGACCAGAAGTGCCACTAGTTCCAGAAGTCCCAGATGTTCCGCTGGTTCCAGAAGTCCCAGATGTTCCGCTAGTGCCTGATGTTCCTGAAGTCCCACTGGTGCCTGACGTAGCAGAAGTTCCGCTAGTGCCTGAAGTTCCAGATGTTGCACTCGTTCCAGAAGTTCCACTAGTACCAGAATCACCTGTTCTAGCAAAGCTTATAATACAATCATCACTATTAAAAAATGGGTTTGTTTCTGAACTATCGACTCTTGAAACAGTAATTTTAAAATAACCAGAATACTCTACTGAAGAACTTAAAGTAAAAACTATAAATTTTTCAGGGTCAAATAATTTATTAATTATTAAATGACCTTTTACTCCAGAATTAGAATCATCTATTGTTCTAAGAAAAGCTGCAATGTCTGAACCATATATATCTTCACTACTTATATTAATTCTTGTAGTTAAAGATTGAGTTGAAGAATTAAATGCGAAATCCCCAGCACCGGGATCTTGATCTGCTGTGCTTGTTGAAAAATTATATTTAAAAGATAAACCCCCATAATTACCGTCTAATCCTGAAGTGCCACTAGTCCCAGAAGTACCTGACGTGCCAGAAGTAGCCGAAGTGCCACTAGTCCCAGAAGTACCTGACGTGCCAGAAGTAGCCGAAGTACCACTCGTCCCAGAAGTGCCTGAAGTTCCAGAAGTGCCAGAGGTAGCCGAAGTGCCACTCGTCCCAGAAGTACCTGAAGTTCCAGAAGTACCTGAGGTAGCGCTAGTTCCGCTAGTTCCAGAAGTGCCTGAAGTTCCAGAAGTGCCTGAAGTTCCAGAAGTTGCTGATGTACCAGATGTACCACTAGTACCTGAAGTGCCACTAGTACCTGAAGTACCACTAGTACCCGAAGTACCACTGGTGCCTGAAGTAGCTGAGGTGCCACTTGTTCCACTTGTACCAGCTGGACCACGTTGAATACCAGAAACATCTATCTCAGCATCAGCAGCTAAGTTGACATCAATTTGGTTTCTTCTGGAAGATAAATTTACATCAATTTCGCCCATATTTTATTCCTTATAACTGAGTAACATCAGCTTTAACGTCTAATCTGAATTCAAAAAGAGTTTGATTGTACACGCCACTTGTTGAATCTCCTGTACAAGTAAAATGAATATCTCCGTACAAATTTATAGGAGGAAAATTTTTAGTATGGTTTCCGGGTATGGTAAAATACACAGAACCGCTTAATGGCGCTGCGTATTCTATAGTGGGCACAAATTGATAAATTAAATCCCCATCAGGATGAGGACGTAATTGACCAGTACACACTAAATCGGTAAAATCATCAACTGAAGAAGATAAGTTAATAGTTTGAGTTTCTAATCTATCTCCCCTAATTACAGTAAGTTGCGTTGCCACATTTTACTTTACACTGAATATAATAAAAAAAGAATAAATACTAAATTTCGCCTAGAATTTTAAGAACTTTTTGATGATCTGGATTATTAGGATCTAGTTGAACGGAAGGGCTTTCGACGGTCATAGCAATTGAACCTTTATTAGTAGATTTAAACTCTCTTATTAATTTAGATTTAATATCTTGCCTAGAACCACTAGCAAAAATGCCGACTTTTTCGCACATATGCTGTAAGTCAATATTAGTCATTTCGCTTAGCTTGTTTTTAAATATTTCTAAATTAGTTGTACCGAAAGGATTAGATTTTTCAATACCTAAAGCCTGTTCTAATTTTCTAACTCTTGCAATATCTGGATCTTCTTGAATTTTACCATCTGCAAAATTTAAATCATCAAGTTCAGACTTTTTCTTATTAATAGATTTTTTAGCCATATATATATGATAAATCTAAAAATTAAAATTCAATAAAAAAGGGTGCTACCCTTTCGAGTAGCACCCTTATATTGGATCTGGTTGATATTAAACGATAAGACCAACAAGAGCACGATTGTCGAGGACCATACGACCCTCTTCAAGAGCTCCAAAATAACCAATCTTATTCTGACGAAGAGTATACTGATCATCAGCTTGCAAGGTGAATTCAGAACCTGTGTCAGAATCAACAGCAACAGCACGAATAAGAGAATCGCGAGATCTGTCAAGACCAACAACAATCTGCTCAGAAGAGCCATTGAATACGCCAGCGCTGCCGCCAGTTGCATAGTGACCATCATAGCTAGTAGAACCAGCGACTGTATCAAAAATGGTGTTGAACTTCTTGCCGTCACCAAGTTCTAAGATTTCCATAATGGAAACACCAAAAAACTCAGGCAATCCAGCTTGACTAAAGACTTGATTACGAACAGAATCAGGAGCGGTGATACCAGAGCCATCACCAGCTGCAGGAGCAGTTGTTAAATCAGGACCTTTAGTTGCAATTGGATTGTAAGCCATACCACGAATCTGCTCAACAATTTCAGGAGAAACGATGAGGTCAGTTAAACCTCTACGAGCTCCAGAAGGAGTTCCACCAACAAAAGAAGAATTAATTCTCTTAATTTTGGTGAACAATTTGTTTAAGTCTTCGAGGATGAAACGGTTAGCAGCAGCAGAACGAATAACGTGATTAGATCCACCAGTAGAAGCATTAGCTAATGCAGTCATGAGTAAGTTAGCAGAAGTTCTTTCCTGCTTCAACATAACTTCCTGTGCGACACGGGTGAATGATTTGCTGACAACATCTAAACGGCTCTTAGCAGCATACTTCTTGTCAAAAGCAACAGCGCTATCTAAACGATAGGTTGCGATTTTGAGTTCAGAAGAAGTTGGCTGAACGATATTTTGAGGAAGACCACCTGCGACAGACTGAGAATAAACCTTGATATAATCTTCATCGAAAACATCATAGTATAAATCCAAAGGAATCGAAGGATTGTCTTCTGCGTTGAATTGTAAACTTGTAAATAAGTTAGAAACAGTTGGAGCGTTATTAATAACTTCAGCTAACACGGGGCCAATGAATTCAGCCAAAGCCACTTGAGCGTCATAGGCTACTTCACGATTTTTGGATGCCAAAGCTTTGATTAACTCAACCTGTTCATCTGTTCTTTTTAAAACTATCTTCATATTTTTATTAAAGCCTTTCTAATTACAGTGAGGTTGGGTTCACACAATCAATTTGAACTAAAGCATATTTTCCAGTTGTAGTTCCGGCGAAATAATCGCTTTCACCATTCTGAGAAACACGCTGACCAGTAGCTAGAACTCTTCCAACAATGGTGTAATCACCAGTGAATGGACCAGCAGCTGAAGGAGCTAAACCTGAAACTTTGCCAGCATTAGCGGAAATCAACAAGTGAGAGTTGACAACCATATTGGCATCTTCCCAATCAATTGCTGTGTCAGCTAAAGTGAACATACCGCGACTTGCGACAGGAACCGCTTGACCACTTAAACAAGCCTGTAATTCTGAAGCTTTAACAGGATTGTAGAGAAGCTTCTCTCCATTTTCGTCCTCTAAAATTGTCTGATTCAACGTAATACCAAGAACAGGAGTTCCTGCGGTAGCCGCTGTAAAAGTCAAAGGAACAGATGGATACTGAGCAGCGCCAACAAAAGGGTAATCAGTTTTTCCTAAATAACCGTTTGCAGCATAAGTAATAGGATCTTGATCCAAATTACCGGCTGAAACTTTTACGAATACACCAGCTGAACCTGCACCATTTGTGGATGGGTTGGTATCAGCAGTGTCGCTTGCAAACAAGTTAATGACATCTTGCTCGCTGTACTGTCTGAATGGATATAATCTTAGTGCCATAACCTTTAAAAGTTAATTGTTATATTTTCTTTTGAGAAAGCCTTGCTTAATCTATCTTTCCAAGAAACCTTCTCTTCTGTAGGCTCGATGTTCTGAGCAGGTAAAGAAGCTTCTTCCGCTTGCGCATTTGCTAATGCAGTTTCAACTTCGACTTCAACAGTTTCAGTTGTCTCTACAGAAGCTTCAGCTACTTCGACTTCTTTAGTCTTTTGAATGCGCTTTGCTAACTCAGCTTCTAATCTTTCTTGGAAAATCTTTTCTTGCTCGTCTTTAAAAGCTTTGCTCTTGTGGCGATAAATCACAGCCAACTTCTCTTGATAAGAAGCAAAAGCCTCATCTGAGCTATCTAAAATATTTAATTCTTCAGCTAACAACTTACGGTCAGCGTCGTCAAAATCATACTCTGAATCAATTACACTCATTCTAGAATTAAATAATTCTTGAGCAGCTTGCGCAGAAAGAATAGATTCTAACTCGTTAATTTTAGAAAAAGCCGCTTCTAATTTTTCGTTATTCTCTGAAAGATTCTTTTTCAAATCTTCAGCCTCAGCAACAGCAGCTGCTTTAGCCTCTTCAGCAGAAGCGATTTTAGATTGAATTTCTTCGCTCTTTTCCTTAATGCTTTCAGCGATTTTATTAGAGATGCTTGCAACAGCCTCTTCGCTGAACGATTCTTTCGTCTGCTTTTCAGCTAGGACGGTCTTTAAATCTGATAATATCTGTTCTAAATCCATAATATTAGTTTTGTTAAGTTTTACAGGTTCTTTTTTATTTTGTGAAAAATTTTCGCGAATTTTTAATACTTCAGGTGTATTATTATTAACTTCTGTATCACTCGCATCGTTTTTATCCATTAAATCTTGAGTCCCATCATTAATTATTACTCCACTTACATTTGCTGCGGGATTAGTAGTGAAACCTATACCCAACGGATAAATTCTCCCAGTCACAAGGCGATAAATAGGGGTGCCATCATCTGTAAACCCTGACCCATCAAAACCTCGTAGATATTTTTTAAATTCATTTATCTGTTCTTTTTTAGTAATGATTTCAGCTTCATTAAGCTTATCACTACCTAAAGCGATATAATAATCATTGAATCCTATTTCCCAGCTTGCGCTTATTTTTTGATATAAATTTGATTCAGGATCATTAGACTCTAAAAGCGCTTCAGCAAAATCTTTATCTACAGTTCTGTAAACAACAGCAGCTAAAGCAATATTAAAAGGATCTAACGACCCCTTTACATCTTCATCGGTTAAAATTTTATTTTCCCCAAAAGAAGAAAATCCAGAATTAACAATGTGACCTACTACTTTTTGTTTCTTATGTTCGATATTAGTAGGTTTATGAGTAAAATAATTTTTGAATTCAATAGCGGTGCTAGTATTAATTCCGTCACCATTCTTATTAAAAGCATTAACAACTGCAGCATTAAATGCAGCACCAATTAAATCGACATTCTTTTCTAAATTAACAGACTTAGGGATTAATCCCTTAATAGGCTCTAATGATGCTTGAGACAAAAGTAAATTATTGTCAAAATTTACTGAAGCAGTAACAACATTATCAAACCGCGTTGTATACTTATACATAATATTTATTACACTTATTTATTATTACTGTGATATAATAAAGCCGCAGCATAAGTATTCAAATCATGCTCTCCTGCAAGACTTTGTATTTCTGTCATTACACCCAACTTATCAAGCTCTAATGGATTAGCTAAAACCTGTTCAGCTTTATCATTCCATTCAGAACTATTAGATCCAACTATAATTGCTTCGCTAAGACTTTCTGCCAATTTTTTTTGATCAGAACTTAATCTTTTTTTATTATACTTACTCTTCAATAAAGATTGAACATTTGCATATAAATCTTTAGTTAAATCAAATACTTGAGAAATAGCTTCTCTTGAATAAACTGAAGCTTTAGTCGTTCCAATTGGACGCCCGACTTCATTTGGAACGCTATTTTTAACTTGTTGAGCGGGTTTAGCTATTGTGTCAGACTCTTCTATATCGTCTGGAACAGGAGGTGCAATTGACGGAACGCCACCAACAATGGGGTTGTAAAATCCTTTCTTTCTTTGCTCTACAAATTTTTCTTGCGCCGCAGCTAACTCAGCGCCAGAAGGATAAATACCCGTTTCGATAACTTTAATGCCTTCCTCAGGGGGTAAAATACCTAATTCCATCATTCTAGTTACGACTCTATTAAATTGAGTTTCATCTTTAATAGAAACCTCTTCAAACTTAGCAACGGGGCATTTACCTTTAAATCCTAAATTTTTAAATATTAATTCCATTTCAGGCTGCAAGAAATCATTTAAAAACGCATTCCTAGCTTCTCTCAATCTTTCGAAAAACACTTGAGCTTTTACAGTTGTATTAGCAAACTTTTCTGAACCAATTAAAATATTCTGCAAACCTTCTTTGATATCTTCATTAACAATTTTGTATTTTTCATATCCTAATACTTTATTCATATCAGGAATAATAAAATCAGCTTTAGTTGTGTAATCCGCAACCAACACACGACCAATAGATTCATTGCTTAATAGAGACTGCATAGCGGAAATATTCTTATGATTGATACCTCCTTTAGATGGCTCCGCCCCTAAAGTAATAAGTAGAATTACATTTTCAATCGTGCGACAAATCGCTTGATCTATTTTTTTCATTTCTAACTTAAAATTAATATCATCTAGCACAGCAAAACCGAAAGGCACGGCAAAAGGCTCGTAATCTTGTTTCTTATAAAAAGAATAAATAATGTCAGTAGGATTCAACTGAATTTTTAATCCATCTTGAGCCCATTGACCATTTTTAATTTTATTTCTAGTTTCAGGGTCTAAACTTTCAAAAATAAATTTATCTTGTTCGTTCTTTGGATTCTGCAATCTTTCTAATTCATATTCAGAAAGCATTTTTTCATAAACAACTTGTCGCCAAGAAGAGGTTCTATTCGCTACGACATAAAATGGATTTAATAAAGTGTATTGGATAGGAATAGAATTTTTTACGTTATAAGGAGTTGGGTAATTATAAATTTTTTCAACACTATCATAAGAAAGACCATCTGCATTTGCATAAGATTTAATAATAGATTGAAAATCGTCTAAAGTAAATTTAGCATTTAATTTATAAAAAAAGATATTGCCGCTACGATAATATTCTCTGAAATACTGATCTTTAACTTTCCAGATCTTTACATACTTCATCCATTTATAAAAGAAATCTTTAGCTTTCGCACTACCACCTTCTAAATTAATTTCAGCGTTAGAAAACTCAGACATAATATCCACTGCATTTCTAAATATAGCTACATTAGAATAAGCTTTTTGACACAATTCGATGGCATCTCTAACGTTATAACCGTTAATAGACATTTCAAAAGGTAACAATCCTTCGCGAATATTTGCGTATTTATTTATTTTGGGTCCAGTAGCTACTCGATTTCTTCTGAGATTAGTGGACGAATCGCCACCAGTTCTACTATAAGCAGCTTTACTATCAAAAGCATAAAAAGGCTCCCCAAGCAATTGAGGTTCTGACGAATTTGCTTGAATAAAATTCTCTAAAGATTCAGAACCGTTTCCGTTACCTGAAGAAAATTGATTCCAGTAATCTGATTTTTTTGTATATTTACGTGGCATATCTATATTATACTTACACAAAGTTACTTTCAAAGTGACTTTAAACTTTTATTTTACCCTATAAACATCGGAGTAAATGTAGAATGAATTTCTTGAACCTCAGTATTATTCATGTCGTGATATATTTTTGCCAACCAATTACCTAAAATTAAAGCAGAATAACTGTCTTTTCGCGGCTTATCTGGTCCAGTTTTTCTTTTTAAATTTGGTGGTAAATCAAAACTCTGAGTCCCTTGAGCGGTGGTAGTAATTTGGATCAATGCGCATTCTGTTTTTGTTAAAAGAACCATATCAGTTAAATGCTCAACAAAATCAATCATTTTAGCTTCTTCATTTTGTTTATCAGAGTCTGCCATATTAGAAAACTTCATATCTAATATACCTATTTTCTTTTTTGTTTGAGATCTAAAATTATCATCTATAGCTCTACTTCCAAAAAATATTCTTCTGTGATCAAAATTAGCTTGTAGCAATTCATTTGCCGTTCTAATCCAACTTGAAGTTGGCTTTCTTAAAAATACATACTTATAATCTGATTTATTATATTCATTTTTCGCGGCAATTAAGTTTTGAGGATAATCTTCTGGCTTTTCAAACTCAGTAATCATTTGCTTTAAATTTATACCTTCGTTTTTAAACAGCTCACTTTCATTACAAGAATTCATAAATTGTACGCCGCCATTATAATCCATACAAATAGCGACAACATTGAAATTCTTCAATATGTATAAAAAGTATTTAATATGATCTTTCAACGAACTGCCAGATAAAGCATAAGAATGAACTAATGTAGAAATTTGCTTTTCTTCATTTAATTTTAAAACTTGAATAGCAAAATCATCAGAAGATTCTGTTTCTGACCAAGAAGGGTCAACAGCTACGATATATTCAGCGCCAGAATGTCCGATTACTTCTATAGAGGGAAGCTCTCCATCTGGAACGGTACACAAAGCCATCTTAGATATCTTAAAATACCCAGAGCTATCATCAGTAAACTGAGCGCCAAACTCTCTCATGAACTGTGATTCACTCATGGTAGCTTTAGCTTGATTAATTAGATTTTGGTCATACAACTGCATAGGAGCGCAATCATAAGAAAATTGCATCACACATCTACGAGTTCTTTCACCCTTTTTAGGATTGAAAATTAAATTCTCATATTGTTCGTATAACTTATATAAATACTCAAATTTAAAAGAGGCAGAAGAAAGAGCAATCAATTTATTATTAGGCCATTGATATCTATCTTTTTCCTCCATTTTGCCCTGCTTAATTAAATTGTTCTCTACTTGATACAACTCTTCTCTTTGTGTAGGGTTCTGTACAACGGACAAAAACGGCACTATAACTTCATTATAAATGCGTTCAGGCATCAACAGGAACTCGTCAATAATAATGCGGTGAAAACGGAAACCTCGCAGTTTTTCACCATCACCCAAGGGTAATGCTCGAATACGGCTTTTGCCTATTTCCATTACCCACTCATCATTACTTTTTGAAACGTGAGTAATACATTGCTTTAGTAAATAAGCTTCTGGTTTTGCAGCGATATCTTCAATTTTTTTAAAAATCATTTTAGACTGCCGAAAAGATCTGGAAAGAATACCTGTTTCAACTCCTTGATTCAAAATAGCGTCTAAAACGGCATAAATTCCAGTTGTATAACTTTTACTCATACCGCGAGACCATACTCCTAAAAAATAATCACTTTCTAACATGCTTTTAATAGCCATATGTTGAAATGGGAACAATTGAACGCCAGTGATTAAATCTGTAGCAAAAGTTGTATTATTTCTTAAAAATTCATAAAATAAAAGTTTAGCCTCTTTTTCTTCTAAGAAACCTTTCTTTTTTAACAACTCCTCATTAGTGATATATTCGTTTTTTCTTGGTACTTGATTACCTGTTTCCCAGCTCATAATCTAAATAATATTGTACATCTACATTCCATAAAGAACTTCCAAAATAAAGAAGCCTTGGAATTAAATCTAAAGACTTCTCTCTATCACCTGTAAAAATAAATTGAACGCTACGAGGATATTTATGAGTTAAGTATCTCATATTATGAAAAACATATTCTAGACTAGTTTTGCGGCGAAACTTTTTATGATTATATTTTATTTTATTTATGGTTGTTTCAATAACAACAAACAAATAACTATCTAAAGCAACAGCTTTTTCTATTTCTCTGCTAAACCTTTCTACGCCAGAAGCTAATGTTCCTAAGAAATCTGTTTCGCTTTTTCTGTCTACATATGTATATGTATATTCACCTTGATTATTTAAATAATCACCAATATATAATTTTTCTTTTTTTGTTTTTTCAAACGGCAAAGGATCTTGCTCTCTAGTATCAACTAAAATTTCAAACTCAGGAATATCTTTATCGTAAAACTCAAAAGGCATCGGCTTATTAAAAATAGGTTCTTTATTTATTGCGCGACACGCTTTACTATATGACTTAAAATGTTTTTTAAAAATATCAATAGGAGGTAATTCTAAAGTTTTTAATTCGTTATGGAAAGGCGCGTATTCATACCCTTTTTCTTCTATCCTCTTTGACAAAAGTTCTAAGCATTTAGCTTTTACTAATTGACTATCAGCATTCTTTTCCCAAACTAACAATTCATTTAAATCAACAAACTCTTTCGAAAAATAATCTGCTTTATTTATAAAAGGTATTTGCTTTTTATAATACAAAGAGTAACGAGGATAATATTTACAATAATATTCCGCTTGATAAAGACCGTGCTTTTTTAAATGAGCGTGAAAGGATTTATCAGTTTTAAAATTTAGTTGACAAATCTGACATTTATTCATATAGCATCCTCCTTGGACACACCTAAAATTCTAGCTTTCCAAGAAGACATACTCTCGAATCTTTCCGCTTCATCTTGCACAGCTTGTTTTTGCATCTCTGCAATCTGTATCATCATACTTCTCTCTTTTTCGTCTTGAAAAAGTTCAACTAAATTTAAAATAGAAGCATTTTTTTGATGACTCCTTTCTACTCTTTTAGCTCTTTCACCATTAAGTTTTTGAATACTCTGATCAATTCTTTTTGCACATTGGTTATATTCTTCGCTAATCGTTTTTAAAATTTCAGTTAAACGAATCGTCAAGTCATTCTGCTCTTGAGTTTCGTTAAACATCTCATTAACTTTATTTTTCTTGATATCTATTTGTCTTAGATTAATATAATCCATACAAACATTTATATACAAATTAATTTCATCTATTGTAAGATCTGGCTTATCCCAAATAGAGCGAACGAATTCTGCTTCAAATAAATCTTTATCTGCGCTACTTGTATAAGCATCATAATTAGCAACAAAACGAGGGCTTGCCAAATAAACCAACAAACGTTCTAAACATTTTCTATTTTGCAAAGATAATTTATTTTCATCTAAACTTTGGCCACACCATTTATTGACTTTGTTAAGAACTGTTTTTAAAGATCTTGGTACCGAATATTTCTGATTTACTCCCGATTCTGAATCTACTAAAAACTGAGGATATTTTTCTTTAATATATTTATGCACGGCTCTATATTCTGCCGTAACATGAATATTTAGATTCTCTGTGCCTTGAAATTTTTGATTAAAAATTAATTCTGTAATTTGTTTCGGACTCATGTTTGACTCAATATTTTGATCAATAAAATTCTTTTGAGAGTCAGTAAGTATTTCTTTAGCATGAGAAAATCTTTCTCGCTTTTTCTTTTTTATAAAACCTGTTTCTATTAAATAGTCCCTAACAACTTTCGCTTCTTTAGATCGCCCAGTTAAATCTTCTCGACTATGAAGAAGGTTTGCCATAACAATATAATCATCAAGGCCCTCTTCTATTTTTTTGTTAATAAAAATTTTATCTTGGTCTGATAACATAATTAATCTGAAAATAAATCATTATCCTTTAATATTTTTTTAGCCTTCAAATACAGCATTTTTTTTAGGTTCTTTATTTGCTTATATCCCGCTTTTCTTCCTTTTTCATTCGTTTTAAATTTCAATATTTTCGCAATTTGATCGTCAGTTAAATAATCTATAAAAAATAATTTATACGCCATAAATTGCTTATCATTTAAATTCTCTTTCATTAAAGCATGCATTCTTTTTTCTGCTTCAATATAATCATAATCAACACCTGATTCGAAGCTCATATAATAATTTTCATGATTCTCCAAACTGACTGTCATTTTTATATCGTATGCTGGCTTTTTTAATTTCTCCCATTTAGCATATAAAGGACATTCATTACACTGTACTTTACTAGCTGTAAATCCACAGGAATCTTGATAAACGACTTCTATTCCTTTGCTAGTATTAAATGGGCACGATAAACAAGGTTTAGCTATAGAAGTATAATTATTACGAATAATATTTCTTATTTGATTCGTAGCTATTCTGTTCACCCATGGCTCTATAGGCCGAGACTGATCCCATAAATGCCATTTTTTATAGATATGTAATTTTATTATTTGCTCGATATCTTCAAAATCAAACCATGTTATAGCCTTCAGCCTCCACTTAGATTTTCTTTTTTTTATGACTTCATCAATTTTTTCATACATATCCTCAAAATTTTTCTTTTTAGCTTTCATCAATATCTTGCATACCTCTCGGAGCGCATTCTTTTAATGATTGCGCTAAATACTCTTCTTGAGTCAATTTCTTAGTTTGCATGACGGGTCTATCGAGTTTATCAGAATCACTTATTGGAGCTGATTTAAAAAGTTCCTCACCCTTAAATGTAGCATTGCCGCCTTTCTCTATTTCATAAGACAATTTTCTAGGTCTAACAAAAATAGAAGGGCTATCATCAGCGTCTGTTTGAGGCTGATGAAATTGTTGTCTTGGCGCTACCAAAGTTGACAGAGCTGAACCACACGACGAACAAAATCTAGAACCTGCGGGATGCTTAGAGCCGCATTGAGAACAGAATGTATTACTCATTGATATATTATATATATCAAATGATCATTTATCTAATTTTCTAAAGACTTTAACTATATATTTCAATATTTGACTTCTAATAATATCTTCTTCTTCGAAACAAAAACAATGAATTCCTTGCTCTTTACTTTCATCATCATTAAATAAATCATGTATTTTTGTGAAGCCAGATTTAGTGCCAATGTCAGACTGCATAGAATCGCCGCAAATAAACATCTTAGTATTTTCGCCAATACGTGTTAGAAGTGTTATCAATTCTTTCGTGGAGTAATTTTGAGCTTCATCCGCTATAATAATCTTATCATTCCATGTAGCACCTCTTAAGAAGTTTACAGGAAATGCTTCGATATACCCTTGATCTTCTAAATATTTAGATTGCGTAATTGGCAATAACTCATCTAGCTTATCATATAAAGGCATCATAAATGGATTAAATTTTTCATCTACTGTTCCGGGTAAAGATCCTAACCCTCTTTCTCCCGCTTCAGCGATAGTTCTAATGTATTTAATTTCATATTTTGGATTTGCATTTAACAAATGTAATGCAGAATAAACTGATAAAAACGTTTTTGATGAACCTGCTACCCCATTGATAAAAATTATCTTCGTATCCCTATGGAAAGCTAACTCCACTAAACTTTTCTGTTTTTCTGTTAAGTCAAATTTTTTTATTTTTAATTTAACTTGTCTGAAAACATTATCTTCTAAAACTTCCTTAATTGTTTCCTTTGGTTGTCTACGTTTTTTAGTTGACATATTGTAATTAATATTACACTATATATATATGATTTTCCATTGTTTAAGCGTTCCTTATTCCGCAACTAAAAAAGATGTATCTTTATGCGCTTTTGTTCAAAAAGTCTATAAATTTTGCGATGAAATGACTAAAAGAGGTCATACTGTATATCATTACGGACATCAAGACTCTAAAGTAACATGTACCGAACACATAACAGTAACTGACGACGAAATACTAAAAAAAAGCTACAATGATTTAAATGCATGGAAAACCCAAGGTTTTAACCAAAATGTAACAACTGAAGCCGTAAAAATATTTAATGAGAACTGCACAAATGAATTAAATAAAAGAATAAAATCAAAAAATGAATTTATATTATGCTGGTTTGGATACGCGCATGAACCATGCGTTAAGCAATTTTATAATAAAGCTATAGTCGTAGAACCAAGCATCGGATATGATTCAATGTTCGCTAATATTAAAATGTTTGAAACATATGCTCAAATGCACAAAATGCATGGCGTCTCTAAATCTAATGTAGAATTCAATAGCGAATTTGTAGTTTATCCGGGGTTTAACAAAGAAGACTTTTTATTCAAAAAAGAAAAATCAGATGTAGCTTTATTCCTAGGAAGAATAACAGAACAAAAGGGAGCTAAAGCGGCATACGATATGTGCAATGCCGTGGGTCAAGAAATATATTTTGCCGGACCAAATATTTTAAATTTAAAAGATACTAAATATTGTAAATTTGTTGGCTTCGTCGGACCTAACGAAAGAAAACAACTATTAGCTGAAGCTAAATTTTTACTCGCTCCCAGCTTTTTCATCGAACCTTGTAATTGGACCGTTATAGAAGCTCAATTCTCCGGCACCCCTACTATCACAACGGATTTTGGAGGTTTCACAGAAACAGTTAAACAAGCTTATACAGGATTTAGATGTTCAACTTATCAACAATTTAACTTCGCTCTAAGAAAAGGTTATAAAGAAATTGATCCATCAAATTGCCTTAAAAATGCCGACCATAATTTCACTATAGAAATCCAATCTAATCAATATGAAATGATTTTCAAATCTTTAATTAACAACTAACATCACACCAATTCCAAAAAACTTCTTCCGAATTATAGTAAGTATAAAGAATTTCTGGAACATTTCCCATAGTACAATATTTTAAAGCCCTTTTCCAAAATTCATTATCATGACTTCTCCATTCTTCTGTGCTATAAAAACCTACTTGCAAATAAACTTCTGGTTTAAAAACGCAGGAGCCGTGACAAAAAGGATTTAGATTATCTTTAATTAGATTTTTAATGTCTTTGTCAGATTCAGCATAAATCATATCACACCATTTTCCTGTTCCCGTTTTTACATACTTCGCACCTGTTCCACAAATGTCAATTTCAGGATGATTTAGCATATAAGATATTTGTTTTTCTAACTTGTTTTCAACCCATTCATCATCGCTATCTAAATGAGCAATATAATCAGTTTCGTTGTCTCTAAATATTTCTATTAAAGCTAAATTGGTGGCTGCAGGAATATTTCCTTTGTAAGGGCAATATAAATGCTTTATAAAATTAAAATGTTTTGTAACCTCCCTTAAATTTTCGGTAGAACAATTATCAACTAAATAAACCTTATAAGTGTTTTCATTATTTTTAAAAAAACTTTGATTTTTTATAGAAGTCAAAGCTTTCATTAGCAATTCTTTTCTATTGTACACTGGCATAATTATAGCGATTTTCATAATTAATTAGTTTCTTCCTATATATCCGTTTATAATTATCTCTGTAAAGAAATCTTTTCTATCCCCAAAAGAATCTGTGATATCCATTCCATCTACCGAATACAATCTAAAAAAGATATCTATATCATTGTTTAGCTTTTTTAACATGAGGTAAACATCTTCTCTTGAAAAAATAGATTGTGCACCGAAATGAATTTCTCCAGCAAACTTTTTTACTCTACTTTTAAATAAATCATAATAATTTACAAGCATTAATTTTTCATAACCTTCAATATCGAATTTTAAAAAATCTATTTTTCGATTTATTATTTTCAATAAAGAAGGGAAAGTTATAGAATTAACTTCTTTAGGAGGGGTTTCATAAATATACCATTCAAATGGCAAAACATTTAATTCATCACTCAAAAAAGAATTTATAATAACAGGCGAATCCCCCTCATCTAAATTATTATAAAAATCCTTAATACAATTTATACTAGCGTCAATTCCAAAATAAGTAATTTTTTTGTCACGATTTCTAAAAAAAAATGGACCTTGAGAACATCCTAAATCTAAAACAAAATCACCGTCTTCAACATCAACAAATTTCTGATAACAATTATTATTAAAAATTTCATTATAAGTTATACTATCGATATTCTTCATAAGATTTCTCTTCTATAAACTGAGACTTAGTTTCCAAATTTATTTTTTTCTTTATTTCAGATCTTTGATCATTTGTAAAATATACAGATCGCGCTAATTCTATAAATTCTTCATCGAATTCTTTTTTCTTTTCTTTTTCTCTTATAGCATCTTCAATAACCCATAATTTTTCATTAATATGAAATAACTTATCATACAAAGAATAATCACAGGTTATTTCCGCAGCACACGTCTTTAAATAATTCCATTCAAACCTGATATTTTTTAATTTATTTTCATCTTTTATTTTTTCTTTTTTTATATCTAAGATAGAAAGCCTATCTAAAATCTCTCCATTCGAAACTTCTATTTTCATATTAAATTAAAATCTTTTCTTAAATGATTTATATTACTTTTAACAGATTCAAAAGATATTTCTTTTGAACACTCAAAATCTTTATTTTTGCCACACCAAACCCAATTGCCTTTATCGAAAGATTGAGCTGGATCATTCCAACAACAATTGCAAACATTTTTATTCTGTACATAATAAGGAGTATCAAAATGATATTCTTTATTAAGAAATCCACATATCATAACTACGGGTTTATTACAAGCCCAAGCCAACCAAGATAAGCCAGAACTTAAACCTATCATAAATTCACAATGATGTAAACAGTTAATTATATCTCCCAAAGATTCGCCGGGATAATGAATTACATTTTTAGGAATAGGATTCATATAAGGATCTCTGCCATAATTATTGTACCTATCTATACAAACTACTTCATACCCTAATGATTTTAAATAATTTACTGTTTTTTTCCAGCCAGATTTATTATTCCAAAATTTTAACTGAGCTGTAGAATGCGTGGCTATACAAACATATTTTTTCTCAAATGGCCTTTGTTTTACAAATGAAAAATCTATGAAAGGTTTAAACTTATCCGAATTATCGACATTAACTTTTAATATATCCCCGACCAATTGTTGCAGAGGCTCAGACATTTTTTCTTGATTGAAGCAGCCTATTCTAGTTATTCGACTCTTATCTGAAATACTTCCTTGATCAGCATAATCGCGAAAAGTAATTAAAGGGTATTTAGACTTATCAAAAAGATTTTTATTAGGAGTATAATAATTTATATTTATATTATTTTTTATAGCGTATTGATTAACCACAGGTAACCAAGCTATGCTATCCCCTAAAGAGCCTGACTCGTTAATAATTTCATTGTTATTTTTTTTAAAAATAAACTCTTGCATTTTATTATTTCGTAAATTGACAACAACTACTTTACCGCCACAGTCTACAGCTGAACTGCTAGCCCACATATTCACAGATAACTTTACAGTGTAAACCAAATCTCCCTTGCTATTAAAAAATTGAACAGAGTAATCTGATTCTTCAGCTCCTAAAATCTCTATTTTAGCTTCTTGTTTAAAAGAGATATTAAATTGATTATTGTCCTCCGAAGCTTTTAAATTATTTGTTTCCATAGAATTTAAATATTTAAATATATTATCTTCTTTAATATATGTAACTGAATTATTATTGTCAAAACAATCCCCGTAAACTTCTAATTTATTTAAGAAAACATTCATACCCCAAGCGACAGCCTCTTTCAGACATATAGGATTAAGTTCTCTTAAAGAAGGAAAAACAAATAAATCCATCGCCGCCATATAATCATCAACATTATCCTTTTCTCCATGAATGATACAGTTAGAAAGATTTTTTTGATTTTCCGTTAAACCACAATCATCAAAAAAACAAGTATTTCCAACAAAATGAAAATTAATATTTTTATTAGTTAATCTTTCAGCTAATTCAAATATATATTTTTGATTTTTGTCTTTCGTAAATAGACCTACATGTAAAACATGAAAACAATTTTCATCCAAACCTAATTTTTTTAAAGCTTCTGTTCTATTCGGCCTGACTTTATCAGGTATCTCCATTTCTACCAATCTTTTAGGAACATTTAAAAACTCAGAAATTTTAAAATGATACCGAGAGCAAAAATCAAAACCATCAGGTATCAACACTTTATTTGAAAAATTAAAAACAGAATTATGACATGTTTCAAAAATTTTAAAAGTTCTATCTTTTTTATATAAAAATTCTTTTAATTGACTAGTCAATGGTTTTAATGCAAACTCTTCTGCTATTTCGTTAAGATGTATTTCATTGGGGTTAAATAAATTTATATAATTTATTAAATCTATAGATTTATCTCTATAAAATTCATCCGAATCAGATAAAGAACCAAAACTATAAAAAGAATCCTTGCCTACTAGATCTATAATTTGATTTCTTTGGACAATATAAACTTCAGAATATAAACAATACTCGACGACTTTTACTTCACAGCCTTCTGAAATTCTTTTTTCAATTAACCATTTTAAATAAGCTGGAGATCCGCCCGTAGATAAATGGGGCGCTAAAAATAATATTTTCTTTTTTGTAGGCTTATTATTTTCATTTATGAATTTATAAACTTCTTCAGGTGTAGGATGACACTCGAAAGAACTTTTATTTTCTAGACAATTTATTAACGGAGGAACACCTTGTATAGTAGTCCAAGTTTTTACTCCATATTTTATATCTGAAGCACAAAATAAATCACAAGAGCCACTGATATACTTATATTTATAATCCTGAGAATTTTCCCTAAATGGAGCTCTCAACTTATTATTGATTGAAGACCCTAATTGAATGATATAAGTATCAGTGCTGCCAGCTAAATGCAATAAACCTGAATCCATCGTAACAAAAAATTCAGACTTATTTATAACATGCCAACACTGAGATAATGTTAACTTATTTGTTAAATCAATGCCTAAATTAACAGTTAAGTTAATTACTTTTTTATCAATATCGTAAAATCCTTTTTCGCTGTCATTCTTTCCAACTAATACGACTGGTATTTTAGAATTATTTAATAAATTTATTAATTTCTGCCAAGAGTCTTTAGAATAAGTTCTAGAAGCCCATGTCGAACCGACATGCAAAACTACATAATTATTTGGTAAATTTTCTATAATTTCATATTCGTCAGCAATATAATCATACCCCATCTCTTTTTCTGATAAACAAAAACCCAAATCTAAAGCATGAAACTGCCTTATATCAATTGTAGCGTGTTTTTTCTCTACTCCGTGGTCATTCTTCTTTCCTATATCTAAAAACGTCTCAAAAACCTCATGAGGACCTTTCACGCTTGATTTAATGCGGTCAAACTCTTCGAAAGAATAAAGATTACAAACATATTTATTATTTTTGAAAATTTCTTTATTATGAGTTATAACATTAATTAAACTATCATAAGATTTAGAAAGTTTTCTTAATGTAGGGGTCGAGGCTAAAGTGTCTCCTAATGAAGGAGAATGCACAAATAAAAAATATTGCTTCATATCTCTAGTTAAAAAATTGTAAACAGAATCTTCTACTCTTCGATGATAAAAATAAAGATCGTTAATGTCTTGTCTTGCAGGAATAGTACAGAAAGCTGTAAGTCTTTGCAAGTATAATTCTGGATTATTTATCTTATCAACCATTAATTGTAATTGATCTTCTCCGCCTTCAATTACATTAATTAATGTTTGCTTTAAATTATCTTTGACCTCATCTCTCCATAAAAGACAGTTTATAACAGTTTCTTCATGAAACGGAGTCAAATAATTCCAATTATTAATAATTAAATCGCTGAAACATAAATTGAACCATTCACATATAAAATCATAACAATTTTTATTAAATAAAAATACTCCCGTCTGCAGATAAGTAAAAGTTCTTAAGTTTACATCTATGTTTAATTCCTTCATTAATGGGGCCTCCAAGCATAAATTCAAATCTACCCCACCATTCGCAAAAGGATTGCCTCTTCCATCAGACATCATCATAAACTGTTGACACGCGACAGTTAATAATGGATGATTAATTATTCTATTAACACTTAAAAATATATCATCACAACAAATTCGCGCAAAACAATCTGAATCTACATAACAAAAATTATCCTCACCGGATATTTTTAATAATTTACCCTCTAAAACATTTTTTACAAGTAGTGGTTTTAGAAAAACGTGGTATGATTTATAATTTTCGCCAAAAGAACCGGTCAAATCGTTTTCGCCGCCCTTAAAAGCTTCACCAGTATCAAATTTAATATTAATTACATTCTTAAAACGATTTTCATAATCAAAATCAACAGAAAAAAATAAAACTTTATAATTAGAGTATCTTTCTAAAGATTTAAATAATCTTTCAGCATACTTTATATAATTTTTATCACAATGTGTTATAAAATAATTCATATTAATAATTATTGAAGTTCACATGAATTTCTTCTTTTTTAAATACATTATTGTCTTTTATAAATTCAATTATAAAATAATTTTCAATTCTTAAATCTCTAGCGGGACCTATAAAATAGTTCATATATAAATCAGCAACACAAGAATAAACTAAATTATTTTTATTGTCTAAAATATTTATTACATAATTATCTGGGTCAGTGATTGAAGATAAATCTATTATATTGTTGGCGACATCATATTTAACATCGCATATATTTAATTCAGAAATTAAAGTTTTATGAAGGTGAGGCAATTTTACGTTTCTTTTTTCAAAAAATGTTTTGTTTATTATTAAATTATCTTTCGAATCAAATAAATAACCACATTTAGCATCTTGCTCGCCATGATATTTTATATTTTGGTTATATATTTTATCTTTTACCCTTGGATCATCTTGTATCCAAGAATAGTGATTTATAAATGCTATGTTTTTTTGAATTAAATGATAATCTTCAGATTGTAATTCGTGCACAAGATCTTCATTTTGATATTTTAAATCGCAGTCAAAGTAAAATTGTTTTACGCCGCCTCTCCTTTGTGCCCAATATATACAAAACTTATTAAAATTATCATCAATCCAATACGGATGTTTCACACAGTAATTTTTAAAATACAATTTATAACAATCAGGATCAGGATTTTCCTTTATATAAGATAAGATATTGCGTATGTCTTTTTCTGTGTATATTTCGTCACAATCAATAACCCAAACTAAATCAACTTTTTGGTCTAATACATAATTCAACATGTAATTACGCCCCTGCTCTTCGGTCCATCTATTTTGTCCGCAAGAATGTAATAAAAAATCTAAATCTTTACCCAATAATTTCAGTAAAGAATGAGAACCTTTCATGTCTTCGGGCTCTTTAGGAGACAATATGTACCGACCATTGGTTGCCGCCAGCACTAAATTAAGTTCTTTTTTTAATTTTAACCACGGCTCCAAACATTTATCAATATATAATGCACAATTATAAGCCGAAAATAATACTCCTATTTTCATTCTTCACATTTTATATGCTCTTTTACAACAGATGTAAAAAATTTGGAAAAACCAATACTTTTTATGCTATCGCATATCTTTATATTAGATATATATCTACCCGAAAAATTACATGTAAAAAACTTACCATCTGCATCAGGATCTTTGATTTTTTTATAAAAATCTTCGGATTCTAATACCACCACCTCCATAGCAGACATTTCTTCAGTATATTCGTCGAAATCGACCGAATCGTAATACACTCCTTCATCATCAGGAATCGCTGCTCTTTTTTGCCTGTTCTCATCGAGGTAAACCATTAAATAGTCCATTACATATATAATACTAAATATGTCGGCGGCTGTCAAATTAATATTTATATTATTTCCCCTTTTTCAGGAGGCTCGCTTATTTTTTTTTGTTTTTTATTTATACTGATTTCTTATTAATCTTGTTGATTTTTATTAAATGGGGGGGTATGGGTTTTGTTTTTTTTAGATGGGTTTAGTTTGTTTGAAAATGAATTACATATTGAAGAAAATGTCCCCCCACCTATCTAGCAAAAGTCAACCCACAAAATATTTTAAAAAATGGGGGGAGTGTTTGGCACGGCACCTGCTGTAAGTAATAGGGGGGGGATAGGCCGAAAAAAAATTACTTTTTTTTTAAAAAAACTATTGACTTTTTCCTGATTTGTGATATATTGTAAGCATGAAAACGATAAAGAACATCAACATTGACTCAGAGAAAATCAAAAACATTGTTGCGAAAGTCTGCGCTAAGCACAACAATTTCCACAATTTTAGAGCGTGGGAATTAGGCTCT
>Ga0099849_1000270_pt1 | contig 23582 bp, 19 predicted proteins | sample CB_VirMetaG_4_FD_78177 | JGI IMG/M metagenome (GOLD analysis project Ga0099849, IMG submission 78177) | Freshwater to marine saline gradient viral communities from Chesapeake Bay - CB_1508_1M Viral MetaG | ecosystem: Environmental > Aquatic > Marine > Coastal | place: USA: Chesapeake Bay... | reverse complement strand
GAACTCACTATAATAGAAAAACAATCCCCGAAGATGGCAGGATATATAAACAAACGCCTAGAATCATTGAGTTGGAAAATCCGAGTGGGGAGAACATAGTGGCTAAACAAAATGCAGGATATCGATCTAAGTTTGAGTTAGCGTTGGCTAAGAAACTTATAGATAACAAAATAAAATTTGAGTACGAGAAATACAAGATAACATTTGTGCCTAAGATACGTACCTACACTCCTGACTTTTACATTCCTGCTACGGGTATATACATCGAAGCTAAGGGGGAGTTTGATAAAGCAGACAGAGTTAAGATGGCTTTGATCAAACAACAACACAAGAAGTTAGATATACGTATGGTGTTTATGAACGCTAGGAATAGAATCTATAAAGGAAGTAAAACTACCTATGCTGATTGGTGTCTTAAGAATGACTATAGATGGGCAGAAGGATCAATACCTATGGAGTGGTTAAAGAAATGAAAAAGAAAGACATAGATACAATGATGACCTTAGAGAAAGATAAGTACTATGTTATCATATCTGAATTGCCAGACGATCAATTCCATCTGGTAGCCTACGATACAACGGGCAAGGAGTACAAGACCTTTGAAAATCACACGGTTGCATCAATCATGCACGAGGGTGTGATGGCTTTGTTACGTAGACGGGGTGATGAAGTGTTTCGTTGTGGGGAAGCTGAGATAGAATTTAACTTTGCAGCCAAAGAACTTCAAATAGAATATCAGGATGAAACAGGAGAAAAACTTGACATGCCTGAAAATGTAATTAAGGTAGACTTTGGCAAAGAACATTGATGAGACATATAGAGTATATGATGAAGAGATTAAGAGAAGAAGAAGAACCCAAGTACCTATCAGGTACAAACAAAGAAGACATGGTCAATAGTCCTGCCCACTATAATAAGTCAGGCATCGAGACTATAGACATGATAGAGTCTGTCACAGGTGGTGGATTTGAAGCGTATCTTCAAGGCAATATTCTTAAATATTTATGTAGATATAAATACAAGAATGGTGTAGAAGATTTAGAGAAAGCAAAATGGTATTTAAATAGATTAATTAAAACAATAGGAGAAGACTAAGATGGCATCAAATATGTTACCAACCTCGTATCAAGAATTTATACATAAGTCTAGGTATGCTAGATGGATGGAAGAAGAGGGAAGAAGAGAGAATTGGGGTGAGACAGTTAGCAGGTATGTTAACTTTATGTCTGATACGTTGATGGAGAAGCACAACTACAAGATAGACAAAGTTGATAAAGAGATCATGGAAGATTACATCACAAGTTTAAATGTGATGCCATCTATGAGAGCAATGATGACTGCAGGTGAAGCACTTAAGAGAGATAATACTTGTGGCTACAACTGTAGCTACCTGCCCGTAGATAGTCCAAGATCATTTGATGAAGCTATGTACATACTTATGTGTGGCACAGGTGTAGGTTTCTCTGTGGAAAGAGAGAATGTAGACAAGCTACCTATCATTAGTGAGAACATGCAAGAGTCTGATGTTGTTATCAAGGTAGAAGATAGTAAGGCAGGATGGGCAAAAGCCTACAGAGAGTTAGTGGCTTTGTTGTATTCAGGTATGATACCATCATGGGATGTATCTAAGGTGCGACCATCAGGTGCAAGACTAAAAGTTATGGGTGGTAGGGCATCAGGTGCTGATCCTCTGGTTAACTTATTTAAATTCACTGTAGAGAAATTCAAGAGTGCAACAGGTAGGAAGTTGTTTCCCGTTGAGTGTCACGATATTATGTGTAAGGTTGGTGAGGTTGTTGTCGTAGGTGGTGTAAGGCGATCTGCATTGATCAGCCTATCTAATCTAAACGATGATCAGATGGCACACGCTAAAACAGGTCAATGGTGGGAGAATCAAGGACAAAGAGCATTGGCTAACAACTCTGTAGCCTACAAGGGCAAGCCTAGTATGGAAACCTACATGAGAGAATGGTTAGCTTTGTATGAATCTAAGTCAGGTGAAAGAGGTATGTTCAACAGACAGGCTGCCGATGAGCAGGTAGCTAAGAATGGTAGAAGACAGACAGGTCACATGTGGGGAACTAATCCTTGCTCAGAGATAATACTCAGACCTTATCAATTCTGTAATCTATCTGAAGTTGTCGTAAGAGAGAACGATGATCTTATTGCATTGCGATCAAAGGTCAGGGTTGCTACCATGTTAGGTACATTCCAATCAACTCTTACAGATTTAAAATACTTACGTAAGATATGGAGAACAAACACTGAGGAAGAAAGATTACTTGGTGTGTCATTGACAGGTATCATGGATCATCCCGTGTTAGCTAGAATGACTGACTCTAAGATATGGCTACAAGAGATGAAGCAAGTGGCAGTGGATACAAACAGAGAGTATGCAGAGAAGATAGGAATACCTGCAAGTACTGCAATCACTTGTGTAAAACCAAGTGGTACTGTATCTCAGCTAACTGATTCTGCATCAGGTATCCATGCTAGACACAATCCATTCTACGTCAGAACTGTACGTGGTGATAACAAAGACCCACTTACACAATTTATGAAAGAAGAGGGTATACCGTTTGAAGCTGATATCACAAAACCTGATAGTGTTACGGTCTTCTCTTTTCCTATGAAATCTCCTAGTGGTGCTATCACTAGAACTGAGATGAGTGCAATAGAACAACTAGAACTATGGAAACTCTATGCACTTAATTGGTGCGAACACAAACCGTCTGTAACTATTTCTGTAAAGGAAGAGGAGTGGATGGAAGTAGGTTCGTGGTTGTATGATAATTTTGATATAGCTTCGGGTGTATCATTCTTACCATTCTCTGACCACACGTACCAACAAGCTCCTTATCAGGACATAGAAGCTGAAGACTACCTAGAGTGGAGTGGTCGTGTACCATCTGCTTTGGATTGGACTAAGTTTTCTAAGTATGAAAAGGAAGATAATACGAGTGGTTCTCGTGAGTTAGCTTGCACTGCAGATGCCTGCGAAGTTGTTGACTTGAGTTCAAGCTAATGATAGAGATACCAATCAGCGAAGATTACATGCGTCATGCGAGGGAAAAAGCTTCTTCTGTTGGCATACTGCAGGGAAGTATTACAGGTGGCACTAGTAACGTAGTAGGTGCGATAGGCGAGGTAATCGTAGCTGATATCATTGGAGCAACTGAAGCAAACACATTTAACTATGATTTAGTAAAAGATGGGAATCGAATTGACGTTAAGACTAAACGTTGTAATACTAAGCCACAGCCTAATTATGATTGCTCAGTTGCATCACATGGTACTAAGCAAGACTGTGACAGTTATGTGTTCGTGAGGATACTGACTGATCTCAGTAAGGCTTGGATACTAGGTAGCATCAGTAAGAAAGAATACTATGCTAAAGCTACCCGATACAAAAAGGGTCAGGTTGACCCAAGCAACGGTTTTACATTTAGAACCGATTGTTACAATCTAGAGATAAGTAAATTAGAGCCGATCAATGAAATCAAAAGTGAAAGCAAAACTATTCTCACTAGAAGCGTTTCTTAATAAAGATGGGAATGTGGAAATACTCTACGATGCAGTAGAACCTGAAGAGTTTGAGAAGACTATGAATACGGGTCTTCCTATGTACGAAGGTACAAACAAGGTGGGAGACTTTATAAGATACCTGAGATCAATAGCACAAGAGGTTATGGATAAGTCAGGTAGGTTCTTGTAATGGAGTGGTGGGAAGCGTGGCTAACCATTGCCATAACTATCAACACCACTATCAATACAATTGTTTTCTTTAAGGGTCGTAAGATATCAAGACAAAGAGATAAACCTACTTCATCATCTTGAAGTCTTTACCTGATATTTTACCATCTTTGTTCATGTCTAACTTAACTTGACCACCTGACATCATACCCATGCTGAACTTCTTCTTCTCAGTCATGCTACCCATTGGGTTCATCATGCCTGCTTGACCTGCAGATGATTGTCTGTTTTCACCAGCAAGTCCACCCATGTTCATTTTCTTTGGGGTCGTGCCACCGTACATCATAGGCTTTCTTGGGGTTACGCCACCACCATACATCATACCTTTACGTTGTCCGTTATTATACATCTTCATTAGTCTCTCTCCTTAGTTTAATTGTTTCTTTTGTTTAGGGTATACAACCCCTCCAGATCGCCAGTAGTCTTCTTCTTTGTACATATTATCGTGGTTTAATTGTGTTACATTTTTAAGAGCAGTGGCTGAGAATTTTATCATTGCTCGTACAAAGTAATCAGCATCGGCTTCTAACACTCGTGTAGGATCATTCATCAAATTAAGAATAGTGTTTGACACTCTTTCATCATTCAAGATAGTATTAAGTATCGCACCATCAGCTAAGGCCGCATATCTTATAGCCATTTCTGCCATTACATATTCTTTACTAACCATACCTCTAGCTATGTTAAAGGCTTTAGATAAAGTGTTGTTTAATGTAAATCCGGGATTAGGACCTACTAATTTTGATCCACTTTGGCTGGCTCTTTTTAAAACAGCTTGGGCATCTGTCTTTGTTGAATGTCTATACATTGCTATAAGAACTTCTTTTTGATCTTCAGTTACGCCTGCTGCATCCATAAGAGCATTAAATTTTTGTGAGGAAAAAGATAAGGCAGTCTTTGTGCCATCATTTGCTAAATCATCAAACGCAGTCAATAAAGCAAATGGAACTTCGGGAGTTTGGTAAGAACTTATAGGCATCTTTTGACCATTATAAAATTTAAATGTTGCACCGTTCTTGCTCTCCTGTCCTGATGCCCTTAGCACATCTACCACAAGAGCTTGTAAAGCTTTTTGACCTTGTTGTAATGTCATTTCACCTGCATCAACTAATCTGTTTATATCGGATACATATATGTCTACTGAGTTAGGATCACCTCTCATTATTACATCATTAAAAAAAGATTCACCTGTCATGTTCTCTTTGTATAATCTACTTTTTTTATAAACTTCACTTTGTTCTGCTTGAAATAATTTAACTGTAGCACTTTGAGCAACTTCATTTTCTTTTTTTACTAAATCTACAAATTCTTTATGTGTCTGTTTAAAATTTTTAGAAGACATTATGGTGTTAGTTATGTGTTCCTCTGACCTTATCATATCCCTAACATTAAAAGCTGGCATAGGTATCTCTTCAATTTCACCAGTTTCTTTGTTAACTTTTCTTACAGTTACTGTTATAAGTTCTTCCATTGCACTAATGTATTCTTCATAGTTTTTAAATTGAGTAGGAAGAGGTACTGCTTTAGGTAGATTAAATCCTTCAGTATCTTTTGTTCTTAAATTTCCAAGAGTCATCTGTGTTACGTCAGGAGTATCCCCATTTTTTATTTGTTCGGCTACATTAGACATACCTTTAGTAGATATAAATTTGCTATACATTAATGATTGTAATGTTTCACTTAATGCCTTTAACCCTGCAACTCCATCTTTTTGAGTTAAATCAAATACAGGCTTTACCATACCACTTATCTGTTGGCTTGATGGGTTTTGAAATTTACCTGTTGAATCTTTAACTAATATGTTACTTGGTAGAGTGTCTGATGTGGATGCAAAAGTTGATATAAACCTATCCATTTCACTTTCTACAAATGATCTAGTTGTATCACTAGGTTTAATAATAGCATTTATCATAGGGTCAAATATTTTATTTATGCTACTTTTAGTTATAGTTGTCTCTTTACCATCTATCCCTAAAAATTTAATAGGACTACCACTTGCTACTTGATCTATTTGATCTCCTATAGTATTTTTATCAAACCTTTGTTTTTCAAGCCTTGCTATAGTTCTTGCTCTAATAACGTCATTGTAGGTGTCAACGTTTGCAGATTGACCCCAAAGTTTAAAATCTTGATCAATTAAATTAACCATGCGTACACCTAAAGAACGCAAAGTAGAGTTACTATCTTTTGAGAAAACTTGAAATGATTGTCGTAGTTTTTCAAATTCTATTGGGGATGCTAAGAATCCAAAGTCGTCAGCATTAAAAGCTAACTTATCATTTTGCACCATGTATTGTAGCATTTGAAAATTACTCATGGTATCATTTTCACTCAAGCCATATTTAGTTCTGATTGCAGAATTTGATTGTGCTTCATCTTTAAAATATTTGTAAAGATCATCACCTGATTCAAACGGGGTATCATCTTTATTTAGCTGTTTATTCATTATATCAAGAATATCAGAATCATTAAATACTCTCATAAGACCACGTTTTGATCCCTTTTCAAGATTTCTTAACAACTGTGATCCTGCCGAACTTCCTAAAAGAGGAGACGTATCAAGATTAGTCATCTTAGATATATCCGTACCATACCCTGCCGCAAAATCTTGGAACATAGTAACTATATTATCACCTGTGTTTACAAAATCAATTGACTGTGATGGGTCTATTCGGCTGTAAGCAGTTTCAATTTTAGAGTTAGATACCTCTCTTATTATTGTTGTTAATGCTTTTATAGATTTATTTGAGTTATCTATAGCTGAAGCTTGATTAGAGGTAAGTTCCAATCTCTTGTTAGTTTTTATTATAGCATCTACAAGACCCCCTGCTAAATCTACTAATTTATCTTTTGCTTCATATATAATTTCTACGTTAGTACCACTGGCAAGTCGCCCTGTTAGATACGTCTCTGCTTTATTTCTAAGTTCAAAAAGTTTAGCTAAACCGTTGTCAACGTTTTTTCCTGAAGTCCACATTTTAAGTATCTCTTCATTTTGTGGGTTAGATAATTCAGTAAGGAAATTGTCAATGTCTACAATATCTGATTGTACAGATTGGTCAAACATTAGCTGTTGATTCTTAGCAGTCTCTTCGTATTGACGAGCTACTGTTCTTAATCTGCCTATAACTTCAGGTGCAACTGTTGCTGAATTTTCTAGTTCAAGTATCTGTGCCTTAAGACCATCAGCAACAGCAGAAAAATTTTTAATTCTTTCTTCCCCAAAATCTTGAACATCCATAGCTCTCTTAACATTTTTACTAAACTTAAGAATATCTCTTTTTTTATACCCTAGTTGCTCTAAGCTTAAGACCTGTGATATCCCGTGAAAAACGTTTATTCCTGCTGAGTCTGCTAAACTTAAAACTAGTTTATCTTGTATACCTTTTCTAAACTGTTCAGGTATATCCTTAGTCATAAGATGTATGTCTTGAACGGACTCCATTAAATTTTTTATAATTGCGTCTGATTGGTATTTTGGTAATCCCAAAGCGTTTTTTGTAAATTGATCAATAGTTCTTATACCTGTAACGCTTATATTTAGCTTACCCTTTAAGCTATTTAAACTGCTTAAATCTGGATTGACTAACATACCTTTTCCGTAGCCAAGTAGTAGTATGTCAGCAATACTTTCTATTCCTATCTTAGCCTGAAAAGCTCTGTTTTGTACAAAATCCTCAACAAGTGGTATTTTAATTCCTGATTGATAGTTATATAATTTTTTAATTCCACCAAATAATAAATAACCTGCGACAGCTACACCCTCCCCCATAGAGCCATCTCTTGTTCCATCCGAGCTTGCAAATGCAGTTCTACCCGAAGCTTGAACCATACCTATAGTTAAATCCTGTCTAGGGTTAAGACCAACAAGCAGGGCGTTTGCACCTGCTATTTTATACATTTGATAGTTTCTATTATTTTTTAGTGTACGTAATTCATCAGCTAATTTATCTGCATAGGTAGAATTTTTAGACAAACGTGCTTGTGTAAGAAGTCTTCCTTTTTCATCTATTTGAGTCTGTATAGTTTTAGTTTTATCTTTAACAGATTCGTAATTAAATCTTTTATTTACAATATTAGCTATTCTGTTAGCAGAAAATTTAGCAAGCCTGCCTTCATTAGTATTCATCAAAGCTATTTCTTTTGCTGCATCTTTTACAGTTACACCGTGAGTAAGGGCATACGACTTTGATCTTGCCACTTGACTGTTTATTGTATCTTTTACAAAAGGCACATTTGATGAACCATATTTTCTTTTATGTAGTATTCTTTGTGTACCATTTATACCATCTGATATTCTTTTTGTTAAAATAACAGGAGCAGTTAAAGCTTTAAATGCTACCCCTCCTTCTGCTATAAATGTGGCTACCTGATTAAAAAATCCCATTTCATCTATTGCATATTCAAACACTTGACTAGCAAATTTAGGAGTTACAAAATTCTTTTTAAATACTTCTATTCCATCAACGGTTATTTTTTCATTATAACCTCTTTGTTCAAATTCTTCAGGACTCATAGTTTTACTAATATCATCACGTATTAGATCGTTAAGTATCCTATGCCTGTCTGTGTCAGGTAGCAATTGTGAAAGACCAAACGCACCATCTTTTCTAAACTGTGCTAATTCTTTTTCCATTGTATCAGAAAAAAATGTATCTCTAGGTTCGTCAAAAATAGAATCGGGCAACAGCATCTTAGCAGTTCCCTCAACTAACTCAGGAAGATAAAAAGCAAGACCCTCTTTTAAAAATCCAACAGTTTCATAGGTTCTCCTAGCGAGGTTAGCTCCCAAAGTAGGGTTAAATCTTCTAGCTATTGCTTTAAGTATTTTTGGGTCTGCAGGTGCTTCAGGCTGAGTAGAAGACCACTCTATGAATTTACCTTCAACCTTAGCTTTATCTTCTAAGATAGTTCTATTGTTAGGAAACACATTCTTCATAAATGTATTTTGATCACTTTCAACAAACTTAATATTATCAGGCATCATTACTTCGCCTGTAGCAACGTTTATAGGAAACGAACCTGTTTCCTTAACTCCCTGATATAACGTGTCACTAGTAGGTACAGACCTATCATAACTTGTTTTAAACAAATTAATCTGTTCATTTAATTGTTGTGCATTAGGAAGAACTTGATTAGCTGAAGCAGCAAGGTTTAAAGCTTCGTTAGCACTTAAAGCGTTTTCAATTACAGTAGAATCTATTTTGTTAGGGCCTTGAAAAAAAGAATTAACATCAACTTCTTTATTCAAAGCTTTTTTAAAAACATCTTCCTGCACTTCTCTAGGGTTAAGTTCAACGCTACCTGCTTCTTCTGCCTGAAAATCTACTATGCTTCTTTTAGGATCACCATCATTGCCACTGGGAAACCTGTTAGATACAATATCACTTTGTAAAACTTCAGGGCCTGCTCCTAGATAATCTACAACTGTTGCCATTATGGTCTAAAACCTCTCTCTGCTAATTCCTTAGATGTTAACATTTTTCCCATTTTATCTGTATACACAGGTAGACCTACAGCTATAGGGTCTCTTGTGTTGGTTTTTCGCACCACTTGATATATTTGTAACTCTGAGGATATACCTAACTGATTTGTATTGTGGCTTTGTACTATATCAAGGGAAAAATTACTGGGTATTTTGTTACCTTCTGTAAATCTATCTCTATATTCTTTGACGTTATTTATAGAACTAATCATTTGTCTTATTCTTTTAAAAGCAGGAACTGCACGTATAGCACGAATATTTTTCTTTAATAAGGCTGTGCTATTATCTGTTGATGTGTTTGTAAACACCTCTAGAAGATTTTCATTTATTGTCAACTGTGCTTCAACATCATTTTTAAAACCTATTAACAAAGTTTTTGTAATTTGATTACTTGCAAAAAATGAAGACTCAATACTTTCTAGGGCAGCTTTAAAGTCTCTGTCAGATATTCTACCATTAGGGTCTAAAGTTTTTGCTCTTTGATACGCTATTGTTATTAAATTAGACGCTAACTTTGCACTACTAATTCTTCTGTCCTTTGTTAATCTTGAGTCTGCTGTTAATCTTTTTAACGCAGAGTTCATACTATCTACAGTTCTTTGACCTTGATCTCTTTCAAAGTTATCACCTTGAAATTTTTCAAGAACAAATCCTATAGTAGATGGTATAAGACCAGTTTGAGATGAATATAAATCAGTTACAATATTTTCAAGAGCTATTGCTGCATTGTTTCTGTCACCTTGTACTCCTATATTATTAATAGCACTATTTAAGGTGGAAACATAAGCGTTTAAATTATTATTTTGTTTTGCTAAATCATCTGCATTTAATTGACCTTTACTCAATCTTTGTATAGCAGCATCAATCTGTTCTTGAGAATAACCTAGTGTTCCAGCTTGTTTTTGTATATTAAAATCATCACTCATCAAAGTTGATATTACTTGAAATACATCGGCATCATCGTCAATATTTTGATTAATGATAGTACGAGCTATAGATGCAAAGTCTTTTTGTCTTAGCATAGCAACGTTTGAAATGTTAGGAACTTGTTTAATAATAGCGTTACTGGCTTTAAATATTTTGTTATTGCCTTCTAGCACACCACTCATATTAGCTCTGAATCCACCTGACCCCTCTAGTGCTTCAAAGTACCCGTCATCTTTTAGCATGTCAGAAATTTTACTAAACCCTTTTGCATTTGCAAATTGTACAACTTCAGGTTGTACCGTAACAGTATCTTCATTCTTTAATTTAAATTGATTAGCAGGAAGAGGATTACCTGTTTCTGTTCCATCACTAGTTTGAGCATTTGCTATATTATTATTTTCAAGGCTAAATCCCTCTGGAGGTTGACCTAAACGTGGCCCGTGTATAAACGCTTTTATTTCTGGTATCTCATACAGTGCAGGAAAACTTATTCTGTAATCAATTGGTCTTTCTTGAAACTTTTTTCCACTATCAGTTACTGTCCTTTGCGTAACTAAAGTATTATGGTTTTTCATAGTTGATGTTATATCTGATATAAGCATAGCTTTTTCTTGTTCAGGTAATACTTCTAAGAAACCTTTAATGTCTACTGCTTTACCATTGTATTTTAAGTTTAAGTTATTCATTCTTGACAAAAATGAATCTGCTGTCTCTCTATTTTTTCCTATCTCAGTTATCTTTGCAGGAAATAAAGTAACGTTACCGTAGGTTACTCCTGATTTGCCTTCACCTTTTGCAACTTTATCTACTGTATTAGCTAATGACTTAAGAGCAAAAATATTCATAGCATTTTTTTGTTCTTTTTTATCGGTAGAATTTAACATTGCGTTAAGATCACCACCTGCTAAGTTTTTAATTTCGGCAGTGTTTAGTATTTCTTTTGCAAACATACCTCTAGTGGTGTCATCTTTAATACTATCGGAAGTCATAGTCACAGCTTGTTCAAGTATTTGACTTACTGTCAATGTAGAATTTTCTTTTTTTGCAAATGCACTTTTAAAAGCTTCCAAAAAGAATAAAGATTTAACATCTTTAGGGTCTATTCTTTCTTTTAATTTAGCCACAGTTTGAATAGGGTTTTCTGATTCTTTAATTGTAGCTTTCATAGTGTTTATATTTGTATCGGATAAACCTTCAAACTCATCTTCCTGCTCTGCTCTTGCATTTAATACCCAGAATAAAGAGTTTTTTGTTGGGTTGCCATCCCTGTACTCTGTTAAGTCTCCTGTAATTTCTTTTCCTGTTTTAGTATCAACAGGTCTTCCCCCATCTATTGTAACACTTAAAGGTCCTTCAAATGATTCTTTAGTTTTTATTACAGGAAAATAACTATCTCTTAAGTTTACAGCGTCTTGTTTAGTTCTAACAGATGATAGTATTCTGTTTTGTCCTTCAGTTAAAGTAGGAGAAGCTGCAGTCGTTTTTAAAATTCTAGCAAGGTTAGGGTTTTGTTTTAAGTAATCACCATTACTAGCTATAAAATTTGCTGCAAATGTTGAATTTCCAGAAGCCTGTGTTATAATTTTTTCATTGTAAGGTGTGACTTCTCTTGCACCTAAAGATTTAATTGCTACAGCGTTGTACAAATCTGGATTTGTCTTAGCTAAATTTACCATCCTATTTTTAAAATATGGACTATTTAATGCTATTGAAGAAAGTTCTTGGCTATCTTTTATTAAGTCAACAAAAGTCTGCTGATTGGCTTCTTTTACCTCTACTGCTTTTTTAGCAGCTTCTCTTGCTTGTTTTTTTTCTGCAGTTCTACCTGCTACAAAAACTTCCATGCTACCATTTAAAAGACCAAACCCTACAGGGTCTTTGCCACTTAGCATATCACTAAAAATACTCATCTATTTTCCTTTTCTTAAAGTGCTGTTTAGTCCTTCTCTCAAAGTCTCAAACATAGTAGGATTGTTATCCTTCATAAGCATAAAGAAAGACTCATCATCAACACGATTATCATTTCTGCCACCATCATCTTTTTCAAACATCCTATAGGGAACATCTTCTTCTTCAGCTATATATGCTATGTAAACCCCTAAAGGTCCTTTCGTTAACATACCTACATCTAAATTAAATTTACCACTTTCAAATCCATCAATGACCCAAGTCTCTACTATGTGTTCTATTGATACCCCTGCTAGTAGTAACTTCATCATGTCTTCTCTAAATCTAGGATCATCTAGCCTATCTGATGCTTCTTGTAGTACAACTTCTGGATCAGAGTTCTCAGGAGGATTACCCCACGCCCATTTTTTATTATCGACTGTAAGTGATGTTCCGGGAATAGATTGTGCAAAGGGGTCTTTTGCTTCTATAGACCCTGACCTTACATTAGTCTGTGTTTGTATTTGATCCATTATGTTACCTTACGATGTTGGTACGCCAGTTGTTTTATATGATGCTGTAAAGCCTTTGACTTTTGCATCTGTTGCCACAGTCATTGTAGCAGGAGTAGCTTTTCTTCTTCTGGCAACGTAGTTTTCACCTTGTAGTGTTCTAAAGTTAGTATCTCTTGCAAGATTGTTTGAAAAATATCGGTAGGCTGTTTCTATATTAGGTAACCTCATACCTATAGGATTTTCCATTTCTCTCAAAGGTGCTTTAGCTGCAGTTAAGTTAGAACCTAAATCAACTCTCTTAGGTTGAGCAAAGCCTAAACTTTCATCTTTGTCACTAAGTTCATTTACAATTTCTGCTCCCTTTTTAACTACAGAAAGAACTGTAAGAACACTATCTATAAATTGCATTTACCAAGCTCCTATTACTCTAATAATGTTTGATGCTAACGTTGTCTTATTGGCTGCAGAATAAGCATCTGCATTTGCTGCGGCTTCCAACGCTTGAATTACCTGCTCATGTTTTCTTTGCAGTTCTGATTCAGACGCTGTAAAGTTAAAAGTAGCATTGTCTCTGTACTTCTGCCATAAGTCATTCATTGCAGTAGAACTCATGTTGTACATTAACTGTGCATTTATTCTGTTAGTTTCATTTTGTACTGCAGTATTTGCTGTGTTTGTTTCTCTACGCCATTTAGTGTTAGATTGATCAATTATGTTTCTCATATTAGCATTAAATTTTTCACGTTGATCTTTCATGCTAGCGTTAAATTCTGCAAAAGAATTTTCTTGATTTATGTTGTTTTGTTTAATTGCAACATCTCTATTTATATTAGCTGTGTCTACTTGAACCCCTAACTCTGCAAAATATTCTTCAACCTGCAAATCATTTTTAGCATTAAACTGTTGTCTAGCATTTTCAGCGGCAGCTTCTGTTAAAGCTGACTGAGCTAGTGCGTTGTATTTAATAGCGTTAGATTGTTGTTGGGCATCAAGTTCTTTTACATCTATGGACAGAAGTGCCTGAGCATTACTTATTGCACCTTTAGTTCTAGCATCAGCGTTCTGTCTATCCATTGTAGCAACTTGTAACGCATTTTGCAAGGCTGCTTGTTGCCTATTATCTAAATTCTTAAGTTGTATATTTCCATACGCACCTGCATCTCTGGCTGCAATAGATATACCTGATTCCATAACAGCTTGTGTCAAAGCTGCGGCAGCCATACTAGATGCACCTAACCCTCTTTGTTGCATTATAGCTGTAACTTTTCTAGCCGCAGGAGATGCCCAAGCAGGTAGGGGTTCTCCATCTTCTATACCACCCAATAAAGATTCTAGTTGATACTTTACAGTAGCTTTTTCATCTAAAGCTTCTTGTGCAGGACTTGCTGTTGCACCTGCAGATAAAGTTGCATCGGATATATCATCTAAATCAATTAAGTCAGATGCACTAAAATCAGAGGTTGCACCTGTAAATGTTTGCCCTTGTATTGCAGTTGTTGATCCTGCAACGGGAGTAGTTATCTGTCCTAAATCTGTGGTTGCTGTAGGTTTAGCAGTAGTTCCTACTGTAGTTGGGTCTAACGTTTTAGGGTCTACAGTTGGAATATCGGTCTGCGATAATGTTTGACCTTGAGTTCCTAATAGCTCATTTTCCTGAACTCCTTGAGTAATAGGTGTTACTGTAGTTTCTGAAGTTCCTAATTTCCCTGCTAAATCTTCGGTTTTAGTATCTAAATCTATTGCCATACTCTAATCCTATTTCATTACTATTGCGACAACCAAAGCTACCACGCCTAAAGTTCCCACCATAGACATAGCTTCTATTCGCCACATTCTTTTATCTAGTGCTTCTAATTTATCATTGACTGCTTGATAACGGATGGCACATTCTTTTTCGTGTGCATCTAATTCTAGTTGTACTTTTAGTTCAGGTTGCATACTCATTTTCAATTATTATACTCCATACTTAGGCATACGACTGTCAGGGAATGTCTGCCCTGCACTTGGCTTACCTTGCGATGTAAACGTCTGTGCTGTGCCATCACTTGATAAACCTGTTAGTGATACAACTGCTGCATCTCCACAGTTACTATGACTTTCTGATAACTTAAATGTGTTGGTTGTACTTGCTATTACAAAGTAAGTTGTATTATTTACCAAGCCACCAATTACTGCTGTATTTTCACTATCAGAATTTTGACCTACACTATAATAAACTTGCTCGTCATTTACAAAGCCATGTCCATTACTAGTTATTGTGTTATCAGAGGTACTGACTACACTAGATGATGTTGCATCTATTTCTTTAGCTGTCTGTGATGCACCTGCTACTGTTTCATAACAAGCCTTTAACTCATCTATATCAGAAGCATTGTTAATTGCTGTCTTGAGTGCTGTATAGTTTGTTCTGACTGCTGTTCTGTATGCAGTTATCCCACTTGGTATTGCTACATCTGTTTCTGCTTTACGTGTTATATACCAATCAGTTTGTGATAATGTACTTGCTGACATTGATTTAGCTGAAGCAACTTTGTTTGCCTGTAATCCTGCTAGTGGTTTAGGTAGCAAAGCACTTTCATCAGAGTTCCAACCCCAATAGTATTCTCCATCATATGATTTAGGGTCATCTTCCCATGTAACACCCATTGCTTCTTTTCTATCGGCATCCCAATTAGCCCATCTTCCTGAGTGCATAGTGCCATCATTGTCTGTCCAAACACGACCTACTCTTATTTGTCTGCCATCATATTTCCAAACCATCTTATTGTCTCCTATTATCTTGCGTTTGCATACTTAAATGGTGCTTCGGCAAATGCCATATAGATGAATGTGCCACCACTTGCGTTTCTTGCAGAGTTTGTGTTTCTCATTTTAAATCCATTTGACAACATATCAAAAACATGACCTGCCGTATTTGTAGTTGTGTCACCCTCTGCATCTGACGTATCAGCCAACAAATAATTACTGTCTGGATTAAAAGTTTGTGTCTTGTTATCATCTATTAACCAATTTCCAGTTGAATCTGTCCTTTTATACATTAAGAAAGCAGGTCTAAATCCAGTATAGACAAACGTACCATCTGTAGAGCCATTTCCAATATAACTGCCAATTTTTGAGTAGCCTTCTACTGAATGGAAAGCATATGCCACATAATTAGAACCTGCATTAGCTTCATTCCAATCACCTAGAGTTATTAATGTAGAGCTAGGAGATGTTTCATTTAAAAATTGAGTGTTTCTATTATCTTGAGCAGCAGTACTGTTAAGTAACAAAGCATAACCATTATCTGTTAAATCTTTATTGTAAACTGCCCAACCTGCACTTGCGTTTCTTCTTTTAAACCATATCATTTCAGGTGCGGCACTTAATCCGTGACCTATTGTAGCACCTTTTGTAGAGTTTCCAGCATACAAAATTATGCTAAATCCTGCTGCAACATTTGCTTGTACTGTGCTTGTTATAGAGCCACTTGAATTACTTGAGGTTGTGCCACCATTTGCTTTCCAGTTCCAAGCTACATATGTACTGTTATTTCTATTAACGCCTGCATCACTTCCAAGTGTAAAACCATCACTATCTGCTTGTGTAACTGTATTAGCTTCTACTGATGCACCATCAGTCAAATTAGAAAAAAGTCTTTCTGTATATCCTCTGCTACTGTCTACTAAGTAATTATAATCTGCATCACTTCTTCCTTTTATCCAAGTCCAATCTGGCTGAAATCCAACACCTGATATAGCATGACCTGTTCCACCATTACCAGTATAAAGAACTGTATTAAAATAATCATCAGCTTGTGTATCTGAATTAGGACCTATGGTTGGTTCTGCCATATTGCTTGAGCAAATAGCAAAACAGTTAGTTGGCACAGCGAACATAAAGTCACCTATGCCATTTCCATCTTGATTGCCACCACTTGTTTCTTGACCACTAAAAGTACCATCTTGCCCAAAATTTATACTAAAAGTAGAGTTATATCCTACATGTGCAACCCAATCCCCTAAAGTTAAATCTAAAGTTCCAAGTGGATTTGCACCAGTTGAAGGATTACCAACATTACCACTAGAATCATCTAAATATGTTCCATTTTTATGAAAGAAAGTTTTTCCATCAGATAAAATTGCTACTCCCACTACGTCACCATTACTATAATTACTATTATGTGAACTTAAATTCATAGAAGCACTAGTACTCGTTCCAAAATACGCTGCCATAGACCCATCAGGTGCTGATGGTCTTAGCAAACCTTTGATTGGTAATGAATATGAAGCATTATTTGAACCTGAGTTTTTATTGTTAACACCATTATCACCAATAACACCAACATAAGTTCTAGATACATCTTGAGAATCTAGTCTTATTTCAAAATAAACACCACCTTGAGATGCTATTTCATTAATAGCCATAGTTCCAAAAGCCATTGAAGAATTTCCTGAACTTGCAAATTTTAAATTACCTTCACTAAAAGTACCACTATAAGAATGTCCATATCTTCTGCCTACAGAGTTAAGGGTGCAGAAGTTATTTTCTGGCGAGTCAGGCACAACGTCAGAAGCAGCTAAAGCAGTAACTGCAAAATGATTAGCTTGACCACTTGTATCAGCACCTATACCACTTGAGTTAGCACTAGTGCCTGTTTGCAAAAACTGTAATCTAAAACCATTAGTACCGTAAGTTAAACTAGGGTCTTTTAAAGGAATCCAAACCCCATTCTTCGTCTCTCCAAAGGAATCTGGTTCAAGATATTGACCATCACAATGATTAATTTCTGCCATATAACCATTAAAATCTGTACTTCCGTAGCTATCCCAAGAACCATCTCCAATAACCATTTCAGAACCACTTCTGTTAATACCATAGTTATAATTAGGTGGGTACTTACCTGTGTCTGTGGAAACAAGCTCGTTGTTTATCCATATTTTATGAACAGTATTTGCTGCATCAACTGCCCAAACAAGATGATACCAAGAAGAAGTATCCCTATATAAACGAGGACCAACTGCTCCGTAAGGATTAGCACCAGACGTATCATAATATGTATGTAATTGATCAGCAGCATTAAAATATATAGCAGCAATACCATTATAACCACCGTGAGGAGTACCTGCAAATATATATGAAGCTCCTAAATTTCCTCTTTTTATCCACGCACTAAAAGTCCATTTTTTATCATTGCCAGTAGCACCCGGAGTTTCAGTTAACCTAGCATTCTGCATCCTTATAGAACTGCTAACTGCTCCACTGTAAAAATTAGAAGCGGCACTTTCTCCTGCACCATTTGCTATTAAACTCATACTTGTTCCCTATGTTAGTATGGCTGAAGCTGACACTAGTATGGTATTGTTACCACTAGTCGCTGTTGCATAATATGTTAGATGATAACTACCACTTGCTGATATGGCAGTTAATACATCTGCATTAATCAATATAGATGCGTGTGCTGATATTGTATGATTACTTGCATTAATAAACAATATGTTACCTGACTGACCAATAGCAGGATTTGTAAGAGTTAATGTTAAATCTCCTCCTGTAGTCACTTTGAAGTTATTACTTACAGCTAAATCAAGACTTCCATCATTATCTGTTGTCATAGTTCCTGCAGCTCTGCCAGTAACAAATACATCATCTGCCATTGTAAAAACAGTTGTTCCAGTTGCAATAGAAGCGACTGTGGCATCTGCATCATTCTTAATGGTTACATCTGAAGTTGAACCCTGACCTGTAAGTATTAATCCTTCACCTGCTGTGTAACCAATCGCTGCATTATCACCTGCTGCTGTATCCGTTGTGGCTTCTAGTGTACCACCTGTGATAACTCCAGTTGTTGTTATTGTACTTGCACCATTATCAATAGTACCAAACCCACTTGTAATTGACCCTGCATCTAATGCACCTGTTGTAAGTATGCCTGTACCACCTGCAATAGGACTGAAAATAGAAGCTACAGCAGTACCACCAATCGTGATTGCATCTGCTTCTAACGTACCATCTACATCAACATCACCAGAGAAATCTCCTGTTGCAGCATCTAACTCACCACTTACAGTAAAGTTTCTTATACCTGTGTAATCTTTGTTTGAATCTAATATAACTGCTTTTGATGCAATCGCTGTACCTACTGCTGTCGCACCTAAGTCAAGAGCATTAAGTTCTCCTACTACTGCTGTTATACCGTCTAAGGCATTTAGTTCTGCCGCAGTTGATGTAACTCCATCTAGTATGTTTAGTTCAGCAGCAGTTGACGTAACACCATCTAAAATGTTTAACTCTGCTGTTGTGGCTGTAACACCATCAAGAAGATTAAGTTCTGTTGCTGTGGATGTTACAGCTACATCTTCATTAATTTTAGGACTTGTAAGTGTTTTGTTTGTTAGTGTGTCTGTTGATACAAGAGATACAAGAGTTGAGTTAGCACCTGCTGGAAGTAACATAGTGTTTGTTACACTTGCAGAATGTGGTTGAGCAATAACTGTTTGTCCATGTGAGTTAGATTCACAGTTAAATACTATTGCACCAGAATTTGTATTACCTCTGATAACGACTGTACCTGTTCCGTTTGGTGCAAGGTCTAATGTAGCATTTGATGTAGTAACAATATCATTACCATTTAAATCTAGGTTGCCACCTAATTGTGGAGTGCTGTCTTCTGATAAGTTTGATATAGCACTTGATGTAGCAAGACCTGCAACGACTGCACTTCTAGTAATCTTTTTAAGACCACCACCTGAAGTGTCTACTGCTAGGAATACATCATCGTTAGCTACTGTAGAAATTTCAGATAAGTCACCCACTGCTGTAGGATTAAAGTTTGTACCATCAGCTATAAGTAAAGCACCTGCTGTGTTAGTAGCCATAGTCAAATCATCACCTGATATGGTCAAGTCACCTGCTAGTGTAAGATTTCTTATTCCTGTGTAGTCTTTATTAGCATCTAGTATGACTGCCTTAGAAGCAACAGCAGTACCAATAGCAGTACTACCTATGTCTAGTGCGTTAAGTTCACCTACGACTGCTGTAATGCCATCCAAAGCATTTAACTCAGCTGCAGTAGAGGTTACACCGTCAAGAATGTTTAACTCGGCGGCAGTAGATGTAATTGTTGTACCATTTAAATCTATTGAATCTAGATAAGCAACACCATCAATATATATGTCTTTCCACTGCTTACTAGCTGATCCTAAGTCGTGAGTGTCATCATCGTCAGGTATAATGTCAGAATCTATCTCGCCACCAAACACAATGTTATCTGTGTTAGCATCGCCAAGAGTAAGTGTGCCACCGTTGAATGTGGTTGTACCTGTTACAGTAAGGTTGCCACCAACTCCTAAGTTACCTGATATATCCACTGCACCATTCATATCAATAGTCGTGGATGCTATCTGTATTTCTGTGTCAGCTACGAGGTCGAGTTGTCCGTCTGTACTTGAATTGATGTATATTGCTGTGTCTCTAAATTGTAGCTTTTCTGTAGAAGCAATAAGTATGTCGTCACTAAATTCAAAATAGTCCTCGTCTTCCATCCATTTCATTACACCATCGTTGGTTTCGCCATCGTATGTAATAGTTATATCTGTGCCTGCTGTGCCTGCTCCAAACGTAAGTGTGTTACCTAATAACTTAGTTATAGGTCCACCTTCTGCAGTCGTACCATCGTGGGTATGTCCTGTGCTTGTTGCAAATGCCGCTAGTAATTGATCAAACTCGTCATTGGTATGTGCCGCAGTGATTGTATCACCGTCAGTATACGTAGACTGTCTAGTGTATGTTGCTCCCATTTAACGTCTTGCTCCTAATTGGTATTCTAACTGAAATCCTTTTATTGAATAGGGTGCAGTAGTACCTCCATCGTTAACTCTTAATGCTACTGCAAATCCTGAACCTTCAACTGCCTGTCTAACAAGTGGTTGGGAAGGGCCTCCATAAACCCCTGTTCCGTAAGTTGATGAACCATAAAGTATTGCCACTTCTGCTGAATCAAGAGGGTATGCTGCTGGTCTAGTGGATGCCGCACTTTCGTAATCATATCTAACAAACAAATCTGCATCAATAGTTGATTCAGGTGCGTAGTTAATTACAACTTTCTGCATGTGCTTACGTATTCCCGGATCGTTCATTGTAAGGTCTGGACTACGATACTTTCCATTTATTGCTACCCCATCAAAATCACTGCCCTGTTCTTGTCTTTGAATAAAACCTGATATTGATCCGTGAAGAGCAATAACATCTCCATCATCTACAAACGTATCTGTACAAGTTGGCTTGATTCCTTTTACTTTAGAGAACTCAAACGTTTGACCTTTCATAACACAGATAACACCTGTAGTACCATTTTCGGCTACGTTGTCTTGTGTAAAAAATATTCTGTATTGTGTCTTGTCAGGTATAACCAAAGACTCAAACTTTGTAGAGTTAGCTATCTGTCTATCAAACAAAGGTTGCACATTAGAACTTATAGTTCCCAACTCCACGTCACCGATCCTAGCTGTACCTGCGATGGTACGCAAGCCATCAGGACCAAGAAAGATAAGGTCACCAGCAAATTCCTGAATAGTGTTACCATTTATACACCCGATGTTTCTTGTAACTGGTACAACAGCAAAGTCACTAGATGAACTACCACCTAGTTTAAATATTCTGTTTTCACAAAAGATAAATAAATTATCACGGAAAACCTTAAGTCCTACGATTGTGTCATCGACCTTGATGCTACCTGCACCATCTGAAGCGTCAAAACCATCTTCATCAAAAGGTTCACTGAATACGACTTCTTGTTTAGTTGTTGATTTACCTGCGTAGAACATGTGGTTTTTAAATGCAACTACAAATTTAGAGCCTGATACAGAACTTGTACTTACGTCTGTTGCACTAAATGATGTGTTAAACACGGTAGGTGCATTTGCACCATCCACAACTATTAGTTTGTCGTTGCCATCAAAGTTAAATCGTTCAAAGCTGTATTTAGTAGCACTTGTTCTGCCACTATCTATGCTTGTCCAAGATGATCCTGCAGGAGTAGCTTGGTATATGCTTGTACCTCTAGCTGCCACAACCTTGTCGGCAAATGATGCAACCATAAGAACTTCTTCACCACTGCTTGATGTAAAAGGAACAACTGCAGATACGTACTTGCTAAAACCGTTTATCCTTTTGTACCCACCATCAATGTCAGGTTCAAAGTTTTCTAGCTCCAAAGCCTGTCCGGGTTTCATTATAAACGTAGATTGGTTAAGAACTAATCCACCTTCACAGACGAATGGAAATGCAGCGGTTTCACTTAAGTCAGCCAACTATACTGCCCTCATGTAATTCTTTCTGTTTATTAGTTCGACCCTCATCCGTTTAATACCGTCTTCGTATTCTTTGAGGGCGTATTGTGCTGTCTGTACGTCTGACCTAAACATGTAGGTGTAGTACTTTGCACGTGCATTGACTATTGGTTCAAACCTTGTCGGGATTATTCCTGTGTCACCGTGAGCTGTTAGATCAGTGTTTGTTACGTAGTAATCAAACTTTAATGTTCTATTGCTTGTGTCAGGTATAGGAGTCAAGCCTAATTCGTTGTTGTATGTTGTGTATACGTATTCTGGATCAGCAAACTTATCTGTAGTAGGTCTAGCGTCTCGTTCTCTGTACTTCTCGTTATATTCTTCGTAAGATATATACTTAAGAGGTATAGCAGTTACATCTTCCATAAGTTGCACCAACTTAACAAAAGCCGCAGACCCTGCTGATTCTGTAAATGTAACATAGTGAGTTGTTGCTGTTGCTGTAAAAACTGTTTGGGATATTAAGACTTCGTTGCCACTTGCTATGGTAAGAGTAGACGACTTAGTTTGTGTGCCACCTGAACTAGTACCCACATCTAAAGTAAGAGTAGCACCACTTATCTGAGTTAGTATGGTATAAGACCTACCTACAATTAAATCAGTTACTTCTTGTGTTGCCTTTGCACTAGTAAGTAAAAGTGTGTTACCAAACTTAGAACTTGCAGCAGGAGAACCTGATACTGTAGTCCAGTTAGTTATACTAGCTGAACCATCTATTTCAAAGTCACCATTTGCAATGTAATCTTTTGCTTCTAGAAATACATTGTCGTAGTCTATGTACTTAAGAGTAGACGCTATAGATTCAAAACTATATAGTTGCTTACCTGCAATTGCATCAACTGCACCCTCTGCTCTAGTAAAGGGCCAGTTTAGTTCAGAGTTAAGTATATCAGATATAGCTCTGTTGATGTAGTCTTTGACGGTAGTTTGTACACCTCTAGAACTAGTAAAGTTAGAACTTGTTAACTCCACTTCGTTCATATCTCTCAGTACATTATTAACTAACGTAAGATATGTGCTTGCCATGTATTACTTACTTTCGGAGGTATCAATCTCTTTGGGATTGTTTTCAGCTACTATCTTGTTAAGTAACTGTAACTTTTGATTAGCTATTACCATTTCGCCAAGTGCTTTATCTAGTTCTTGAAGTGGCTTATGGTTTACGTTTATTAACGATGTAGCATTGTCTATCTGTAACTTATACTGAAAGGCTAATGCTTGTGCTGCTAAGTTTTTCATACGAACTCCCTGTTGTCTGATTATACACATAAATTGTATAAATAGCAAGAAGTTTATTTAGCTATGTCTCGCAGACTCTTCATTACGTCATCTATGTTAGGTTCAGAACCTCCCGGATTGTATATGCATTGATACTGTCTAGGACATCCTATGCTCTTATCAGTAAACTCAATCTCAAATGTTCTACCTGCACCCTGATATATACAGGCTAATCCACCTTTGTACGAAACCATCTTCTTACGTAAACATCGAGTGTATTGAGGCTGTGTTATCTTACCTTGATGTATCTTTTGTTGTCTTGTGTATTCTTTAGATTTGTATTCGTATGCAAAGGCTTTGAATGTAACAACTACCCCTATAAACAAAACTGCAATTACACAGAAAATAATACCTATAGTTTGTAGAGTATCAACTAATTCTTTTTGGTGTTGTCTTGCTTCTACCCTT
>Ga0099849_1000265_pt1 | contig 23886 bp, 30 predicted proteins | sample CB_VirMetaG_4_FD_78177 | JGI IMG/M metagenome (GOLD analysis project Ga0099849, IMG submission 78177) | Freshwater to marine saline gradient viral communities from Chesapeake Bay - CB_1508_1M Viral MetaG | ecosystem: Environmental > Aquatic > Marine > Coastal | place: USA: Chesapeake Bay... | reverse complement strand
GATAATGTGGGAATATTTCTTCTTTTTCTCATTATTATAAATTTAAGAAGAAAGCTCCTAAAACCAAAATTCTTTATTATTCTCCTTTAAGAGCTTTCAGGATTAAGTTTTTGAATTGAGCTATAGGAATATAATATCCCAATTCGTTTGGGTTGTCAGTTGCTTGTTTTATATCTGGATCGATGTTAACTTGAAGGTCATATTTAGCTAATTTAGAATTCATAGCTTTTTGAACACTCTGACTGACTCGAAGTTTTTCATCTGGATCCATTAACACGGTTCCTCCTTTAGGCTTTAATTTAACTTTAATACCTTTTTTAGTTGGGTTTTTATTTACATCAACCTCAATAGTAAATGTATTATCACCAGTGGCTAATTCGGCCTCAGTGATATACTCATTCATAGTTTCGAGGACTAAATCGTGTAATTCAGATTTTTTCATTATTATTATTTGTTTATAAATATGAGGCGAGGTAGTCTTCCAAGTTAATTTTTGGTTCCCAATTTAAAAGTGATTGAGCAGATGTATCTGTGTTTAATGTATCTCTGGCTTCACCTGGTTTAGCTGGTTTGTAAGTAGGGTTAAGGTTTAACATTTTAGCTACTTCGTTTACTGAATGGTTTTTGCCCCTACCTAGTTCAAAAATAAATCTGTATGCTTTCTGATCCATGATTCTAATAAGAGCATCTACTATATCATCAACGTGGGTAAAATCTCTACGTTGTTCACCATCACCATATATTTCACATTCGATTCCTTTTTCTATGTTATTTAACCATCTACCGATTAATGTAGTATAACCACCTTCGGTGAGTTGATAAGGACCATAGACATTATAAAAACGGACAATAGTAGCTCTAAGTTTAAAATGTTCTTGATATAACTTAACAATATCTTCCCCTATATCTTTACTAAAAGTATAAGGATTTTTAAATTTCCCACTATGATGAGAAGACGATCCCGCATATATTAAGGGTACATTATTTTTAATACAATAATCTGTTATATTTAAAGTACCATTAGCATTAGTCATAAAATATTCCTTGGGATTTTCAAATGAGGGCTGAATTCTAGCAATAGCAGCCATATGAAATATTACATCGGGTGCCATATACCCAAGCTGGGAACTCCACAATTTATTACCTACAGTACCCATACTTTTAGGGAAATTATTAATGTCTCCCTCTAAGTATGTTACACCATCTATATGGTTTTCTTTTTTACCTGTGCTATAATTGTCTACAGAAATTACTTTATGTCCTAGTTCAATTAATTTTTTACATAAATTAGTACCTATAAAACCTGCTCCACCTGTTACTATTATTTGCATATTATTAAGTTTTTTTCATATGTTGTTAAATCATTTATTTGAATTTTAAGATTACCTAATCTAAATTCACCTATTTCACCACTATCTTGAATAATTTCAGGTAATTGTTGAATAAGATTAAAGTCTTGTTGATTAAATGTATTACCATCTATTATAACAACTATCCCTTCAAAATCATCATATAACTCTGATTGTAAAGGGGCTAATTTATCTTTTAAGTCGAATAAAGTATTTGGTTGTTCTTTTGTTATATAAGAAGTATAATCAATATCACTATACATTACATCACACCAGGGCTCAAGGACTTCTAAAAAATTTGAATTATTATTATGGATCCTAAAAGCAATATTGTATTTAGGTGGTATAATGGGTTTCATTAAAGTATTATGTTTAATAAAATGTCCCCACTTGCGGATAAAATTACGACCATTTTTTGTAGTAGTAAACAACCATTCATTTGAATCTTGGCCTGCTTTTCCTCCTACATGTTTATTAAATCTAGAGCCTCTAGAAGTAAAATGATAAACTAATCCTTCCCATGTTTGAATTACTTTATACCCATTCAAAACAAAACGATTAAATAAATCACTATCTTCTTTACTTTGTGGGGCAAATAACTCATCATGTCCTCCAACAGCTAAGAAATCTTCTTTATACATGCACCAAGGGGCAAATATACCTTCAGTAGTGGTTTGCTCATGTTTGGGTGTATATTCAGTATTTACCCAGTTATTAAATTTATCGATATCAAAATCTTCCACTTCAATCCCAAAATCAACTAACATTTTTTCAGGACCATCTGGATGTAATGGTGGTTCAACTCTAGTAGCACTTACCACTTTTCCCTTTTCAAGGTGTTTTAATATATGTTTATCTAAATCAGGAGCTGCAACCATATCAGCATGGAAAGTAAATATGATTTCAGTTCTAGCCATCTCAATTCCCTTATCAAACATACCAACTATACCAATACGTTTAGGTCCTGGATTATAATATGTAATTAAATCAGGGTCATTTAATGATTTAATCCATTCTTGAGTCCCATCTGTACTTGCATCATTTAATATAAGTACCTCATGTTGAGTAGTTAGGTTACGAATCGATTTATAAGCTAGTTGTAGAAATTCTAAATTATTTCTGCTTGGTATTACAAATGTTATTTTTTCCATCCTTCCATTGTTCCTCTAGCACATTCAAATAAATATTCACTATCTTGGTAAGTGTTACTTAAATATGTTATTTTATCTTTTCCTAATATTTTAGTTAATTTATATCCTAATAATGATTGTTGGGTATTTCCTATACCTCCTGGTCCTTCTCCTTTAACTGAGGGATCTTCCCATATTACTTCAAAATCTCCTATTTTTCTTAGATCGCCTCTTTTAATACACATAAAACTTTCTCTTATTGTAAGACAATGTAAAGGAGTATCAAAAATATATTTACATTCGTCTTTTACAAAATCTATATATGTTTTACCTTCTCTTTTTACTTCATTAGGATCTAACATTAAAGGATAATTAATCCCATTTCCTATTACTTTATATCCAAGATTTAAGGCATGTAAACATACATTAATAAAATTCCAATTTTTAATTACTAAATCATCATGCATTAAAAATAAAATAGTATCATCTTCAATATTTAAATAATCTAATGCTTGTTGATATGCCCCATCTTCTAATCCTAAATTAGGAAATACTTTATAAGAAAAATTATTTTTAACTTTTTTTGAAGGTTCTTTATGACATGACCAAAAAATATTAATAACATCATTATTTTGATTTATCTCTATTAACTGGTCTATAAATTCAGGGTAAGCATCAAAATGCCAACCTACTATTATAAATTGTATTTTCATATTACCAGCCTTCTTTAATACATTCAACAATATATTCTCTTTGTTCTTTAGTTACCCACCAACCTACAGGAATACAAATCATTTCTTGTATTACTTTATCTAAATTAGGTAATGATGATCGATATTCCTTAACACAAGAATGTTTATCGTTTCTTTCGTGGACTCTACTAACCATAATTCCTTTTTCCTTCATTGCAGCCATAAAATCTTCTTGTCGTTCTACTTTAATAGTATAAATCCAATATGATGAATCATAACCGTCTTTGTTTTCAAGCAGTGTCACGCCGTCAACGTTTTGCAGTTGTTTATTATAGTAATGGGCGTTGGCTTTATTTTTAGCAATTACATTTTTATTTACTTCTTTTAAATTAGCTAAACCAATAGCGGCATTAACATCATTCATATGAAATTTATATCCCCATTCCGGAATATCAGATTCACATCTAAAATCTTTTCGGTTATCATCTCTATCAATACCATACCATCTTAATAATTTGGCCCTTTTATATAATTTTTCGTGGGGACAAATTAACATACCTCCATCTACACTAGTTAAATGTTTAATAGCTTGGAAACTAAAAGTAGCAAAATTACCATAAGTTCCTACAGGTTTACCTTTATAATTTGATCCAAAAGCATGAGCACAATCTTCAATTACAGCAGGTTTAAAACCATATAATTTATAACATTTATTTTGGATATCTTTAACTCTATCTAAATCAACAGGATAACCTCCCCAATGGACTAAATAAATAATTTTAGTAGTAGGAGATAATTTTCGTTCTAGATCATCTAAATCCATATTTAAATTATTTGGATCTACATCAACCCACTTAATATTTACATTATTAGCTAACACAGGCCAATTAGTAGCGGTACATGTTAACGCTGTACATAAAGCCTCATCTCCTTCTTGTATGCCTGGCCAATTTTGTGAATACCCTACAACACCATGAAAAACTTGAGTGTTACTATCTGGGTTTAATAACATTCGTATAGCTAAATGTTCAGCTGCAGTGGCACTATTAGTAGTTACAATATATTCTGCTCTAAATTTGTTTCTTAAAGCTTCTTCGAATTGTTCAACAACGGGACCTTGCCCTATAAATCCACTGTTAATTATTTTAGAGGCATTCTCTGAGGCGTTTTTACTCATATAAACGTTGAAAAGAGGTATTAAATCTTGATTCATGATAGTATTTATTATAGTTTTTTTTAGCTTTTAAAGAACATTCATTATAAAATTTATTGTCATTCTTTAGCATCGTAAGAAATCTTTTAGCCATATCCAAATCTCCTAACTTAACTGTTAATTCTGGGTGGCAATAATATTGGGTATCTAATCCTTCATATCCTATGCAAGGAATACCTAAATAAGCACAATTAAGAGCAAAGGTACCAGCGGCGTGGGTTCGCATTAAATGTACTCCATATTTAAAATTATTTAAAGTTTTAATCCATTCTACCCAATTCATATAAGGTAGATGATTTAAATTGGGCATTTGTTCTTCACCATCGATTTTTCTTCCCATACTAGGAATATAAATAGGACAATCAGCTTCTTGGGCAATTATATAAGAATCAAATCCCCCATACCATGAACAAAAATTACCCCCAATTATAATATTTTGTCTTTCTACTTCAGGTAAATCTTTAATAGAATCTTCTATCATTAAACTAGGTAATATTTTACATTCTTTACCTGTAAGTCCTTCATAATATTTTTTATCAGAAAAATTATGAACAAACATAAAATCAGCCTCTTGTATAGTATTATAATACCATATCTGTTGGTCTAAAGGATAATCTTGCCAATACCAATTAGGTCCCTCTTGCATTACTGCTATTTTAGTACAAAATTGTTTTAATCTATTAATATCAAATTGAGGGTTATTTTTGGGTATAATTACTATTCCTAAATCGTACTTTTTATCAGGTGTTTGATTAATATTCCAATGATCAGCATTTAAAGCACATACCCATGCTAAATCAGTTCTCATATTAGGATGACTACGAGGGATTTTTCCGTTATAATTACCCTCTGTAAAAAATGTTATTTCCATACGTCGTTCCATGTAAATGATGTATATTGTGGATTAAATATATTATAACAGTTTTGTTCATTCATTTTATTTGCTTTAATATACCAATCATTACTTCTTCTTTTTTCATTCATTGTTCCATCTTTTTTTTCTCCTTTTATATACATTCTTTTTTTAGGATGATTTCTATTATGAACTAATAAAATATTTTTGATAACATATTGTGGGATATTACCTAAAACTTTATTAGTTATATGCATAAAAGCGGTGTCTTCATGAACAAAAAATATAGATTTAGGGATATTTACCCCTGATTTAATTACTTCAGAAGAAATTACTAGACCGCTTCCATTAAACTTATGTTGAGGTAATATTTTAACATCTAAATCAGTAGTTTTAGAATTAATTTTATCCATTTCTTCTTTATTCATTGTATACTTAACACTCCACCAATTTTCATAATCATTCTCAATAAATGGTTTGTCAGTAAAATCTGAATGTTCTAAAACTTTCCAACTTTCATCCCACATTTTACAAGTACCAAAAAATGCTAAATATTTAGGATTATTATTCTGAAGAGATACTTGATGTAAATTATCTAATATAGTAAATGTTTGTTTAGGTATTAAAGCATCAGATTCACCCCACATTAATACATCTACTTTATTACAATACTTAGAATTAAATCTTCTTCTATAATCTGCTATAGTAACTAATTCTTGGGTAAATTTTGTCTTAAAACGAATATCTAATAATTCATTTCCTATTTTTGCTTGACATAATTTTAATTGTTCCTGACTAATACATTTTTCTAAATCTTGGTTTAAACATACTGTAAAATCTACTAATACTTCTCCTTCATAGTCTTCAAGAGCATCTTTTAAAGAATCTACATATTCTTTAATTATATCAGCTTCATACCATTGGATTAAACATCCTATTGCAAATTTAGTTTTCATAATTTTCTTTAATTAAATCCCATGTTTGTTTCATTAATCCATTTCTTTCATTTCTAGGTAATCCATTATAATGCCATATGTAACTACATTTAATGAATATTCCTTGTATTAAGGCATGGGTTTTATACATGTGTGTCATATTATATTTTTTAGATATATAATTAATATTATCCCCAAAAAATTCTTTAGCTATATAATTTATAGGAGTTTGGTCAGTTCCTTTTTTTAAAGAATTATGCTGAAGATCTCTTAATGTATCTACATTATCTAAATAAAATTTTTTTACTTTTTTACAAAATTCAGGTCCATTATCAGGTAAAACTAATATACCATTATTAATATATTTAGTCCAATCTAAATCGACATTAGGAAAAAATCTTTTATACCCTTGTATTGAATTATATGTCCATTCAATACTTAAATCATCTATAACTCCTGTGTATTGATTGTTAGATAATTCAAATATATTTGGTGTATCCCAATGGACCATAGTATCTATATCTATAAGGGCTACCTGGTTATATTCTATTCCATTAGCTTCTAGTAAATCATATACATACCAACGCTGCCAAGTGGGTCTCATCCATTCTGTATCGTATAAAGGATCTTCTAATATGAATATCTCACAATTGTGTTTTTTAGCATAATATTTCCATGTCTTTAATGACCATTCCATATAGCTATGCATGTTGGGGTCATTAGCTTTAAGTGCTGTAAAAAATAGAATGTTTTTTTTCATAATCTGCCTAATTTATAAGGGGCTGTTTTTGATTTAAAGATTATACTAGGGTCGGTTAATTCAAACCGAGCAGCTTCAAATATTATTATCTTATCTTGGGTTAATGCTTTTTGAATAAAATGGCTTTGCCTAAATTGGTCGATTTTTCTTTTATTATTATCAATATCAATATATAATAAGTCAAAATCTTCAGGATCTTCTAACCACTTACTATAGTCTTTTTGTTGAAAATTAATAGTATTCTCTAATTTATTTAGTTTAATATTGGGTTCAATATATTCATATTTTATATAATCATAAGTGTTTATAGTAACATTAGGTATTGTTTTAGCCATTGTAATTGCTGTATCACCATATCTAGTTCCTATTTCTACTATTTTTGAGGGGGAATGTTTTTGAGTGAATGTATAGAGAAAACTTAAATAGTCCAAAGGATATTGCCACCCCGTATGATATTTTTTAAAATTCATATTAAATTATCTTTTTGTAATTGTTCAATATAACCTGGAGGATGTAAATTAGTTTTTGAATTATCTATTTCCCATTTTCCATCAACTTGTTTCCACCCATCATATATTCCTGTGGTACTTCTCCTCCATCCTAGTTGTAAGTTCCATTTTTCTTTTAATCTAATTCTAGATCTGCGAACATTTTTAGAAAATTCTACATCATCTTCTGTTTTTAATATTTTATTATCAAAACCTACTTGATGATGTTTAAAAGGAAGATTTACTTTATAGTTAAAAAATCCATTAAACATTAAGTTAAAACAATAATCATCAGTATCACAATCGCCTTTAAACTTTTCATCATAATAACCAACAATAGCTATTTTATCAGTGGATATAAATTGAATGCCATCTGTATGTTTATGTTGTTCGATTTTATAAGGTAATTTGGCAGATGAGATATGTTTAAGAAAACTATTTGTATGGGGCACAATAGCTAATAAACCACAATTTAATTCGGGTGTATTATATATTTTAATAAAATTATTTATCCAATTATTATCTAACACTTCTATGTCATCTTCAATAAGACAAAAATAATCTTCGTTTTGTACCATTTTCATCCCAACATTAATAGCCTTAGATACATTATATTTTTCGTTAGAATATTTTTTTATAATATTAGGATTTAGGGGATTCCATTTTTCAAAGTCTTCGTTATATTTTCCGTTGCATGTAATTATTATTTTATACTCTATGTTAGATGATTCACATTGCTTAGCTAAGGTATTAATGCAATTGATATGGGTAGGTACTCTACTCTTTTTAAATAAAGTAGGAATAGAAAACAATATACTCATATATTTAAAAATTTATCAATTAAGGGTTGTATATTTTGAATACCCTTACTGTATTTGCCATTTAATGCACTGCATTTATGAATAAATCCTCGCTCTGCTTCAATGCAATAGGGGCTAGTTCTATAATGTTCTGAAAGATATCTCATGTCTAATGCTAAATTATTATCATAAAGGCTTTTCATGAAATTTTTATCAGTTTGGTTCCAATCACTTAAGGCATCATGGCCCTTAGGAGAAGATTTAGAATTAACTCGGGTTAGATTAATCCCATCCATACTAAATTTGCCCCCTATTTTTTCTATTAAAAATTTAGTGTAAAACCCAAATGAACCCCTAGGACTTCTACTATCTACAAAACCATTAGATAAAAAATGCCAATCTAAATTATTAGGCACTTTTTTTGGAGTCAAATCCCTACTTCTTAAAGGGCCCTGAAAGTCTACTAAATCGATTTTTGCATCTAATATATCATAAAACATATCTTTATTTAAGACTAAGTTATCGTCATGTGCTAAAAATACCATATCATAGTCTTTATAATCATAATGATTTACCCATTGATTAAAAAATTCATAATTGCCCATAGTATTTTCTTCTAGGATAAATTCCCACCCCCAATCTAATAAATGTTTTTGTGTTAAGGGGATCTTATATAATATTTTATCTAGTAATTTTAACTGATCATCTCCTTTATAGTTTCTTGCAGTTTCTTTTTCTGATATAGCTTCTGCATCTTCCGGCAATCTGTGTCCTATACAGAAATATTCTATCGTCCAACCCGTAGGAACACGTTGTTCAGATAATACTTTATATAACTCATACGGATAATGCCAGCCCCCTAATAATACTGCTAATTTTTTCATGATAACATTTCTTTTAATACATTAATAACTTTAGTTTGTTCGTCATCTGTTAATGTAGGATACATGGGTAAAGAAAATATTTCATTAGCCCTTCTTTCTGTGATAGGTAAATCTCCCTCGTTCCAACCTAAATATTCATAACCCATCATTGTATGGACTGGCCATGGGTAACTTATATTTAAATGGATATCTTTCTCTGCGAGTTTTTTAAGGATCTCATCTCGATCTTTATGAGCAACTACGTAAATATAATATGCATGTTTATTGTATTCGGCCTCTGTAGGTAATTCTAGAATACCTTGTAATTCTTTATCATATCTTTTGGCTATTTCTCTTCTTCTATCAATCCATTCCTCAATATAATTAAGCTTCTTTAATAATATAGCTGAATGTACTTCATCTAATCTAGAGTTAGATGTATCTGGTCCATGTTCTATGGCATAATATTTTCCATTCCAGTGTCCAGATGACATCTTTTTCCTTTCCATACCAAAGAATCTTTGTCTATTCATCTTATCATACAATTCTTCTGAATTAGTTGTTATAAAACCCCCATCACCATATGCCCCAAATATTTTTGTAGGGTAAAATGAAAAACAACCAGCATCTCCAATAGAACCAGCTTTTTGTCCTTTATACGTCGCACCATGAGATTGAGCACAATCTTCAATAACTTTTAAATCATATTTTTTTGCTATATCCATTATAACATCCATATCACACATTTGCCCAAATAAATGAACTGGTAATATTGCTTTTGTTTTTGATGTAATTTTTTCTTCTATTTTAGTAACATCCATTAATGAATATTCATCTATGTCAACAAATACTGGTATTGCCCCTGTCATAGCTATTGCGGTACATGTTGGGACCGCAGTATTTGAAACAGTTATAATTTCATGTCCTTTACCAATACCAAGAGCTTTCATTACAATATAAAGCGCATCTGTACAATTTCCTACACCTATCCCAAATTTTGAATCTTGGTATGAGGAAAATTTATCTTCAAATTCTTCAACTCTAGGCCCAAATACTAATGTACCTCCTTTAAAAACTGAGTCGACTGCATCGAGAATTTCTTCTCTCATATTTTCATATTCTTTTTTATAATCCCAGACTTTAATCATAGTAATTTTTTTATATGTGTGATATTATGCTTCGGATAGAATTAGCTACCCAAGCATCTTGTTGTAAACATTCTTTTATTTGATACATGCTCATCCAAATAAAATTATCATTCATGAGTGTTATATCATAATCTTCATCTAATTCAACAATCATATTTAAATTTCTTTTATTATATAATCTCCCCCCATCTTCTGCTAACCACTGCTTATAATGTACTTTTCCCATTTTTTCTGCGTTCTGAAATATATCTACGTAGTTTGGCACATTTCCTAAATGTGCAGCATTAATATTACTAAATGTAGCTTGTAAAGTTGGGCTTATTTGAACCATATTTGGGTTACCAGGTTCTGATTTTGCTTCTAATAAATAATGGGGTACTCCATTAAATCTTTTTCTTAAAATCCCTAATATTCCTCCGTCCCATGTAATTTGTCGACAAATAGGTTGGTCCCACCCTTTTTTACTTTCTCTAATATCAGTTGTTACTCGAAGACCTTCTATCTGATAAAATTGTCCACTATCATGGGTTATTTTATCCCCATTAACTGTCCAGCCTCTCATTTCCGATAAGGGAATTTCTTCAATCGACATTTCTTTTTTATCGATAATCGATTTGTACCAAGTTTTAATTTCATCAAATGAATAGAATAAAGACCAATCCTGTAAGCCTTCAAAATAAAATTCTAACCTATCCTCGTTGATATTTCGTATGCCTAAGGTGCCTACACTATCTTTGAATTCTTTAAATTTAGCTAAATAGTTATTTTGTTTCATTGGTTTCATTAATAAGTTTCTTCATATTCTTAACAGCTATGGCAATACCATTTTGTAAATTAGTTTTTGGTACCCAACCTGTAATTTTATTAAACTGTGAATAATTGCCTGTATAACTACGCATTTCAATTGGATTTAATTTATAAGATGTATCAACTGAAATTGTAGCATTTATATTTTTAGCGATCTCATTCCATACATCAGATATTGTAATCGCTGGGGCTTTACTAGCGATTACAAAAAATCTACCATCATAAAATTTATCTGTTATTAATCCTGATTTAAGGAATGCATCGACTATATCATCGACGAAAATATAATCTCGTAAGCAATCTTTATTTTTAAATAATTTTAACTTTTTATGTTCTAATCCATATTTAATTACTCGTGATATTAAAGTTCCAGACGATTTCCTATCTAACGATTTCATATCTAATACAGGACCATATATATTGGGTAATCTTAATGTGATAGTTTTTAACCCATACTTTTTACTATAGATTCTTAAATAATTTTCTGCTAATAATTTATGGGCTGCCCACTCTGCAGGTGGGGATGATTGGGTTTGTTCATCTACTACTCCACCTTTGTTAACATCTCCAAATAAATTTGTTGAACTAGAAAAAATAATTTTTGGGTTGCATTTTTTTTCAACACATGTTTGTAACATATGTAAAACAGCTGTCGCATTTACATTTAAATCTCGTTCTGGTACTTCATGCCCTACTTCTACTGCTGCTAAATGAAAAATAATATCAATATTATCTGATATTAAATTATCCCATGTTTCTTTTAAAGATACATCGCCCTTTGATATATGTACAGTACAATTGTGTTTACGTAATGCATTTATCAATGCAGATCCAATATAACCTGTTGCCCCCGTAACTAATATATGTAAACCATTATACGAATCCATATTAAAATCCTTTTGTCCCATCCCAGTTAAAACCAATTTTTGGATCATCAAAAGGAATCCTATATTCATCTGTATCTTCTGGATGATACGGTTCGGTTGTGATACTTAATATATAGGCATTCTCATCACCTATTGCTTCAAATCCATGATAACATCCCGTTGGGATCTTTACTAATTGTGGATTATCACGATTTAATATATATTCTTTTGTCACACCTTTTGTTGGTGACCCATCTCTATCATCATAAACAACTACTCGAGCGGTACCATGGATACATGTAAAATAATCTGTTTTTATTTTATGGTAATGCCATGCTTTTACAAAACCTGGTTCACAACAGGTAAAATATACCTGACCAAACTTTTTATAGATTTCATCATCATTTCTTAAAACCTCCATTAGAAATCCTCGTTCGTCTGGATGAATTTTTAATTTTTTAGTTACAAATGCGTCTTCGTATGTTTTCATATTTTTATTTTATTTTGATTTAATGTAAAAATTTATTTTTTATTATCCTAATCTTTAGTTAAATATTTTTCTAATAATTTAAACCAGTTTTCATCTATTCCTTTAACAGTTCCTCTTCCAAAATGCCAAAAGAAAGGTATTAATTTATCATTTTCTTTAATAAAAGCTTGTTCTCCAGAATTCATTATTTTTCTACCAGGGTCAATAGCATGAATTCTTTGTAATGGCTTATCATTATATGAATTATCTAATATTAAATAAGGTAAATTATAATCGTTACTTTTTTTAGTAAAAATTCCCCCACTATCTTGATATGCTTCGGATAAATCTATTTTATATTTTTCACAGGAATCTCTTTTAGTGATTAAAAATTGTGGTCTGGCTATTTTTCTTGAAGGTTCCCACCTGTGAGATATAAAAAAGTTATTTTCTAATTTAGGTATTACATATTCGGTCCAATAGTCTAAAAAGCATGTATCTATATCTAAAAAACAAATATAATTTCCTTTCCCCGCTAAATATCCTTTTTGTAAACTATGGCTATGAGCTGAGCTTATGACCGAGGGAAACCCCTTTTGTTCTACATCATTATTACCTTTTAAATAAGTAAATTTATCACTTGAATAATCTGTGAATAATTCTTTTTGGTCTGAATTGTCTACCAAATAAATATGGTAGTCATAAGGTTTAGTATATTTATGTATACTATTAATTAGTATGTTGGCTAGTTCGAAGGATTTATAATTAACTAGTATAAAATCTATAGTGTTATTCATTTAAAATGGAATTAAGGGATTTAAGTAATGAATATGAATCATTAAATTTAGTAGGGGTAAATTTATAATTCCCCCCTATGGTAGTAGGCCAATTATTGGGAATGGATTCATCTAAATTTGTGGCCCACCCAAAATCTACTAAACATAACTTATTATCTAAGACTAAAATATCTTCAGGTTTAATATCATTATGTGAACAATTATTTTGACGTAATGTATCTAATATATTAACACACTGATTGTACCAGTTTATAGGTACATTATTTTTATTTAGTGGTACCCCTGCGTAACTCATTTCTATGGTTAATAAATCTTCATTGTAAGATTTTACTTGAGGAGTAAAGGGAGTGGATTCAAGTATCGTCAACCACTTTATTTCATTATAAAAAGTAAACTTATGTAACTCATTCCCGTGTCCGTGGTATCCCATTTGGGCCATTCCGGGACTAAATCTAGTTTCTTTAATAACTGTATTATTGGGAGTTATTAAACAATTTTGTTTAGGACCTGTTATAATACTGTCAGGGTAATAAGTGGATTGTATTTGGTCTAAGATTTTACCCATTTTGTATTAAATTAACTCCAGCTTCATTATATCTAACGGAGGGTTCTGGTTTAGTGATTTTATAATTATGTTTGGTTAAAAAATCTTTTAGTATATTAGAGGCGTTTACTTGAGTAAAATCTTGGGGAGTGTAATCTTCGGTCATTGCACTTAAAGTAACCTTGTAATCGTCTTTAATATTATGTTTATGAATGAAGGCATGATATAACAAACTGTAGAAATGATAATATGCATTAGGGGTATTAAATCCTCTTAATGAAACTTTTGTGTTTAACATATCTTTTTCAAAGTTTACATCGTAATAATCATCTCCTACAAATCTTAAATCAAAAGGAATTTGTTGGTTGCCTATTTTTACTTTGAAATGTACTCTATGTTTCTCGGGAAAAACTGGTTTTGCTTTTAATATATAAACAGCATCTTTTAAATTATCTACAAGTAGATCTATATCACCATGTCCTTCTAAAAGAAAATCATTAGGTAGTGGCTGCCAATTTCTTAATACAATATAATCTAAAGTATTATTAAGAACATAAAACATTTCCGAAATATTTTTCCACCCATCGTACCCCACAAGATTTGTATTTAGTATATTAGGGATATTTGTAGATTTATAATCAGTACAGTTAACCCCTAATAATAGTGTTAAATCATGATTACTTTCGACTGTGTTATTTGTGGCATGAATTAAGTCGTTGGGGGGTCCTGAAATGGATCTAAATGATTCTTTTAAATCAAATATATTTATATTAACTGTTTCTTGTCCTTTTGAAGTATTTCTTTGTTCATATTTAGGGGACTTATCCTCAACAACTACTAAGGTGAAAGTTCCTCTACCTACCCTATTAGCTTTATCAGACATAACAGGTCTTTTTCTATAAAAACGAGTTAGGTTATCTTCAAAATCACCCCAAGTAATATTATGTTGACCTATTATATCTAACTTTTGAGAAATTTTACTTAAAAAATTAGATTTATGTTTTTGGGCATTTTCCCATATTATAAATAAATGTACTTCTGAATTCATCTTATTTTTCAACAGTTATTACGCCCTCCCAATCGACTAACGCATCTTCTCGGTTATACTTTTTCCAAAGTTGAGTTCCGGCTGGCTCTCCTATAAATTTAACAATTTCTAATGTTCCGTCAGATACCATATCATCAATAAAAGGTTTTACGCATGGGGAAGCATTATAAGCAAGACCATAATCATCAAATACAAAATATTTAACTCCTAACGCTGAGCAATTTTCGTAATCCTGTTTTACAAAATCATAAAAATGATTTGCATCGATAAAAGCAACGTCATATTTTTTATCTAAACCCCAATCTGATTTGTAAGCATCGCCATGTAAATATTCAATATTTGTTCTATCGTTGTTTAATTTTTGTGCTTTATTTATTTCACTTATTTGTAACTCTATAGTAGTTACATTATCAAATAGATAACTTAATATTCTAGTTGTATTGCCATTGGAAGTTCCTACTTCTATACAATTGTTTAGGTTCAAAGGAGAGAAAAAATTTATAAGATCCTCTTTCATCTTAAGAGATGTAGTATTTCTTTCATCTCTTTTATCTTGAACTTCTGAAAGTATTTTATTGATATCCATTTTAATTTTATTATTTTGATGGTTTTACGCCTATGGCAATAGTGTCAATGTGTTTATAACCATCTGGTTCTGGCACTACATGTTCCCATGTTCCTCGGATATCTTCTAGACCAACATACTGAAATAGTGAATTGAATCCTTCGGGCCAGATTCTCCAGCAATCGATCGGATCTTCATGATATGGCGTAGTAATGCCTGGGCATTGCATAATGACATACCCTCCAGGCTTTGTTACGCGGACAATTTCTTTTAGCCAAACCCATGGCATACGCACGTGTTCAATAACATTGGTTGCATAGACAATATCAAATTTATTATCATCACATTCAAATGTATTTTCGTCAGGCATTGAAATGAAATGAGGCATATCAGCAGTGTCTATTTCTGTCGATCGTATGCCCCAATGATCATTTACTATACGTTCCGCCTGTTCTCTAAATAAGTCTGTATAGTAATAATTGTAGTTGCCTACTCCAATCCTATTATCGATATTGCGTTTTGTATAAACTTGTCTTTCCGGACCTATTTCGAACACATCTTGTCCGGACTCAAATAATGCAATAGCATATTTGTTAAATAATTCTTCAGCGTTTTTATGCATTTAGTTTATGTTTTTTTATTATAGACAGTAATCTATTATTTACTATCTTTACGTTTAAATCATTTTTTCCTTCAGCCATCATATCCCATTGTTTTTGGTTGTCAGGATGAAAATGGACTACTTTTATAGGTTTAGTAGCATTTAAATAACGATCATCAAATCCAGTCATCCCCATATTATAACTTGTATCTAATATAGAAACTCTATGAGAAAATTTAGGATTTAATTTAACTTCGTGTCTAATAACTACTTCGTCATCATGAGTATTATATACTTTATTTTTCATATTAGAAACTAAATACTCAAAAATATCTTGGGATGAAGGTTTTAAATAAATTATCCCACATTGACAAGAATGACCATCACCATTAGGATAAACACAAGTTCCCCAATCTCCATTAAATTGAGGAAAATCAAAAGGTTCTAATTGAAAAGCATCTAAATCATGATACCATATATTAAAATCTTCAAAAATACCTTTACGCATCATTTCTAATGTTGCATATTGTTTATGAAAAAATTGTGAATAATCACAGATTTCATCTAAAACATAGGTTTTAACTTTTTTATATTCGAAATCAAAATTAGTAGCTATAATAATATCTTTAGGATCCCAACCACACTCTAAAGAATTATCAATTTGAGCTTTAATCAAGTTTAAAGTATTTTCATGTTTAGAATAATCAGTATCACCCTCTCTTAATTTTACTCCAGATTTATTATAATCTGTAGATACAAATACCATAAAATTTTTATAAGGATGGTTTTCAAAAGAATATTCAAATAATCCTTTAGTTTCTATAATCATAATGTGTTATAAAATTCGTTTTGTTTTTCTTGACGTGCAATATCTTTAATGTGAATCAAACAAAATTCATCATTAGCAGGTAATTGACTTTCAGTTTTATGTCCTGTAAGTACCTCGTGTACTTTATTTTTCCACTTAATACGCTTAACATTTTTCATAATACGGCATTGGTAATCTGGGAAATTGACTTTACCATCATACTCAACTCTCCATCCCCATTTAGTAATATGTTCAGCAGTTAATCCTGTTACTTTATTGATTCGGGGTACCCAGAACACATCTACACTATCATTCATTTTAATGACTGATTCGATAGTACTCATTAAATAATCATCTGGGTACTCATCAGCATCAATTTGGAAAATGTAATCTCCTGAGCAATGGTCTTTTAGATTATTTTTGAATGAGGCAAAATCCCCATTTAGAGGAAATTCAATTACTTTAAATCCTACAGAATAATAAGTAGAATATTCTTGTAATACTTGGTAAACATTAGATGTAGTATTTCCCTTATCACATTGTACTACTATCTCATCTTGTTCACGTTTATGTTTGAACAAGTAGTCTAAAAGATATTTTATCTCTTTATACTCATCACATACGGGGATAGCATAACTTATTGTCATAATTCAAATATTCCTATTTGTTCAACAGCGTCCATAAAACACATTTTATCATATCGTTTTATATTTTGAGTATCCATTTTAAATTTATAATATTCACCTGGATTAAGAGGATCTGGATATTTTTCTTTTTCTTCTTCAGTTACCGGAATTGCTTTAACAGCTGCCCAATACCAATCTTTTACTCTATTATTCCATTCAGGAAATACCATTCCCTTTTCAGGTAAATTAATAACCTTAGGATACCAAGCCAAATTATTATGTATTTGTTTTAAATCTTTTATTAATTCCGCTGTGGATTCAAAATTTTGTTTTTCAAATTCACTCCCATCAATTAACTCACTATTAGTAGACATACCACATGTCCAGCAAAGGTATATTTCAGCCCCATCTGTAGTTGTATTTTTTGAACAAGCATTTGAATTACAACAAGAACAATTTATTAATTCTTCTTTCATATTTTTACTTTTTTAAGTGTAGGTAACTTAAGTTCAGGTAATTCAGTTTTAACCTCTTCACCGATTTTTTTAAGTTTAGGAAGTTGTAACTTAGGCATTTGAAGAGGCACATTCACAGATACATTTATTTGATCCATATACCCCTTAAGTACTTTTGTCATTTTATCTTGACTAAAATTTTCTTTAAGCCATTTAGTTTGTTTGCGGCTATTTTCAATGTATTTTTTGTAATGCTTATAAACGTCTTTCATTGCTTTTGAAGCAATTTCAGTATTAACATTAAACCAACTAGCTTGTTCAATTAGCCATTTATTAGCTGCTGATTTATGGATTGGTTTTAATTCACCCCCAAGTAATACGTTATATTCTGGACGAATAAAATCAATATGGCCACTCCAATTAGTTGTAATTACTGGTTTACCTGTGATTGCTTGTTCAAGTAATGGACGGCCAAATCCTTCGCCTTTAGTAAATGAAACAAATGCTTTGATTTTAGGGTCGTTGTTAATTTTATTAAGTTCTTTATTTGTAAACTCACCATGTAAGATATAAATGTTAGGGAGATCTTTTTTATAATCAAATTGATTTCTAAGATTTCTAATATGTCCTAAAATTTCTTCTTTATCCAACAAACTATAATCTACTCTATTAGTTTTTAAAAGTAATGCTGGTTTAGCCCCTTTCCCCCTGAATGTTTCGAGGAATGTTTTAATCATTGTAGCAACGTTTTTTCTGTCTTCACCAAATTCTCCAGGTAACCAATGGCCTGTAAATAGGAAACAGAAGTTTTCGTCTATGTTGTCAAGTAAGCCTGATTTACCAGATTCTTTAAAGTATACCCCAGTATCGAGTCCCTCAAATAGTACTTCAATCGGTTTTTCGAGTTTAATTTCTTTTATAGGGTTTCCTTGTTGATCTTTTTGTGTAATTTGAATTTGACTAAAGGTATTTTTAGTAAAGTGTGAAGATACTAGATTTAAATCCATTCTATTCATCCCCTCAATAAAATCAGGAGGTGGGGTTGTAGATTCAATACCTGCTGTAACTCCTATATTAAATTTTCCCATAGGTTGAAATTCATTAGGAATAGTAATTTGTATCCAAATATCAGGTTTAGGGACTTGTCCTTGGATATAATGGGTTTTTAAAGGATCATTTTTGTCTAAAAATCCCCAGGGAGTATTACCCCATACTTGGGGGGCTATTTTTATATCCCAATCACTACCTTTTGCTTCTATAAGTGAGCGGACAAAATCGCGCGAACGGTGTCCATATCCGCTGAATGTATCTATTGGACAACTAACTATGCAAGTTGGTTTCATGCTAAAACTTCTTTTAATTTTTGTTCAAATTCAGGGGTGTATTGGACTGGATTTGGGTTATATGTGGTGTGTCCTTCACCAACTTTTTCTATAGTATATTTTTCTACTGGTTTCCAGTTTTCAAATAACACATTAATATGGTCAATAAAGTTTTGACCCATGCCTTGAGCTGTCATTCTTGCTTCATCAGACATTAACCATTTTCTACCTTCAAATCCTCTACGGCTAATTTCTTTCCTTCCTAAGTTGTAACACTTTAAGAGTGCTAAACCAGCATCTTCAATGTCTACTTGAGTAGCGTAGATATAAGGAGTAGGAGGCGAACCTTTTAGTGAACGTGTTTTAGCCCACATTGGGATTGCCCATTCACCATGTTTTTTATACACACCATTACTGTTTGTTGGGAATTCAGTGGTAAAATTAATCCAATCTCCATTTTCGTCTTCAAAACGCATTTGATCTTGCATACCCCCCTGAACAGGAGCTATAATCATATTACCAGCCATAAGACCTTCTGTGAGTGAAAGACCCCAACCTTCATTGTCAGTCATCATAAACTGTGCGTCTGTTAAGTTATAATAGTAGTTAAGGATTTTTTCATCACATTTACCGTGTGTGAATTTAACTTTAGCTCTTTCAGGATCACATATAGCCTCAATAACAGCAGGAATATCGGTTCCATTCTGGTCAACCTTATCTGTATGCATAATTAACATACAGCGCTCAGCTTGTTCTTTAGTTAATTGATCCGTAAATACTCTCCAAGCTGTAACTACGTCACCTGGGTTTTTACGGCGGATGTTTCGGTTATTCCAGAAAACGACAAAGTCATATTCTTTACCCTCAAAGAATTTTTCTTTGAATACCTCAAATTCCATATCATTAACTATAGGGAAAAATTTGTTTTCATCTATTCCATGGGGGACATATTGTACTTGCCAATCTTCTTTTGGGTAATCTCTGAGTACATTTTTAACCAAGTTTTTGGTTTGTTTAGAGATACAAAGGAGAAGATCGTCTGAACGGTAAAAATCTCTGTTCCACATTGGGTAAGGTAAATCGTCCCAAATGGTATAGAAAATCATAGGAATCTTAGTTCTAATTTCCTTTTCCATTCTGTAAAGCCAAGTCCAGTAACGTGGGTCTGTAAAGTGAAGGATAGCGTCTGGTTTTTCTTGTTCAAGAAGTTGACGGATAATATTTTCATTACCATAACCATCCCAAGGGATAACTTTAACTTCTGAGTCAGGAATCCCAACTATGTCATTAATTTGGGAACCCAGATCAAATGCTTTTCCTTGTTCTGGATGTTTGATTGCTGCTCCTAAATTAACCCAATTAAAATGGTGGGCAGTATTTAGTACAAATTCTTTAGCCATAGTGCCTATTCCACTATGGAGGCGAATATCATCGCATAATAAGAGGATTTTTTTCCTTTTCTCTTTAGGAATATAACCTTTTTTATCGACTTTAATAGGTTCTCCTATTTTCCTAAGTTTAGGAAGTTCAATTTTTTGCATATAACCTTTATTTTTAATAATTTATAATCCACTACCACTGATTGTTAGATCAGTGTGTGTATGAAGTTTTTTTGCGAACTCCTCATCAGTTAAGTAAAGATGTATAGTTCTATTTACAAGTTTTTGAAGATTAAACTTTTGTCTTATAGAAGCAACTTTAAAATCCTCAAATAACTTTTCTTCTAGTTTTACGGATGTTAGTTTTAAACTCATTGTATATGTTTTTATATTCACATATACATATATTAGTCAATCAAAAAACTCATCAATATTAAAAATTTTTTTACCTGATCTATTAGCATGTTTTAATGCTTCACGAAATATTTTTTGAGCCTCTTTAGGAAGTTTTTTTGTTACTTCTTTTTCTACAACCTGAGGTTCATTGTAAATATTAGTTTCAGATTCAGATTCTTCTACTTGTTTAACCATATCATTTAAAACCATATCTAAAGCGTGTTCTTCATCCCACTCTTCTTCTTTTTGTTCTGTCATAACTTTTTTTTCTTTTAGTCTTTCAAAAGCATAGTTTGCTGCAACTACAAGCGCTATTGCTAAAGGATCAAATACAAATATTATGATCAACAATAGGTAGTTGATTATTTTATCCATACCAAGCCCTGTTAAGTTAGCCAAATATTTTAATGGTCCTAGTTCACTTCCTATTTCACTATTAGATCTGGTTTCAACAATTTCTGTTTCGTAATCAAATAGTTGTTGGTTTAGATCATCTACCCTAGTGTTGATTTCGGTTTGGCGTTCAATTGCTTGGTCAAGTTGTTTTTCTAATGCTTTTCTAGTAGACGATGAAGTGGTTGTTATTATTTCGCCTGTTTCTGAGTCTCTATATTGTATTACATTATTAGCTAAACCTGCTCTTAAATCAGATACTGCCCCATTAATGGTGATTTTTTCTGCATTATACACCGCTAATTGGTCTCTAACGTTATCTCGTTTAGTTTCAACTAAAGCGATTTGAGCATCTATATTACCTGCTAATGCTGCTGTTTCTTGGTAAGCAGCTGAAAGGAAACCATAAATACCAGCTGAAGTGATTAAAATAAGGACAACGCAAGCAATTGTAAGATAATATTTTAACAATCGGGGAATGGTCTTTCTATATTGATAAAGAAGGGAAGCTATTACTAATTTAGATATCTCTAGGGAAGCAGCCATTATAAATACCTCAGTTGAGGCACCAGCAAACAGCTTACTTAAACCCGTAACCGAGTAAAAAGCAGCTGAAGCTGAAACCGATAAGGCGCTTAAAGCTATAATAAAAGGAAATATCCTAGCTTGAATGTTTTTTATTACAAAGGTCAGGTTTGTCATTGAAAGGGCACCATTTACAGTTTTTATCTGAAGGATTTTTGGTATATTCCTTCATATTATACGTATCGCCTTCAAAACAATCTTCAATAAACTCATGTAGCTGGCGAGATACGCGATTCATTGTTACCTTACCTGACGATGGTTCAAACGTTTGAATACGTGAAGCCATTGCTGGATATTTAGGATCTTTTGGTATCTTACGCTTTACAATAAAGTATTTACAATCAATATCATCTACAGGAATATTATATTGTTCTGCAAAGTATTTTTTGTATAATACCATTTGGGCTAACTTGATTTTGTTTTCTTTATCCCACTTTGTCCATCCTCTGGTAGATGTTTTAATATCCCAAATACTTACTTTTTTAAGATCCTCATCATAAAACACTAAGTCAAGTTTTCCATATAACATAATATTTGGATACTTTTCATGAGGAGGAATTAATATAGGCATTTCAACACCTAATAACTGAGTTCCTCTCTTTGAGAAATGCATTTGACGCCTTTGTATAAAGAACTCTAAAATATCAAGACCATCGTTTACAAACTCAGTGATTTCTTTTTTGGTTGAGAAGTTTTCTCCAAGTTGTTCTTTATATTCACCATACATTTTCATAAAGCGCTCTTGGAAATCTTCATAGATGGGAAACTCGTCTGCTGCCTTGATTGATTTATTATACATTAAATCAAGATACTCTTGAAGAGTTTCGTGCATTGCTGAACCGAATGCTAAGTGAATATTTGGTGGTTGACGCATTTTATCAATGTACATCAACTTCCATTTGTGTGGGCATTCGCTCCAGGCTGAGAATTGGGTATAAGAAACCATCTTATATTTCTCCCAATCCATTTGTGGAACTACAGTATTATTTATATTTTCTAGAATCATTTGAACTTACCTTGTTGTACGATTTGGCCTATAATCCCGTACACACTAAGGTCTTTAAGCGTATCTTCTACTGATTCACCTACTGTATCAGGTTCTCCTAGTACAACCAAGTTTTTTAAGCGGCTTATTTTATCGTTGATTCTAAACCACAAACCTGTAAGTGCGAGTTTAATGTCGCTATCAGTTTCAAGATTTGTTCCTACGTTTATATTTGATGTCCCGTAGTTTCGGTGTTTTTTACAAAATAAAACGTATTGTTCCATCATAATTTTTTTATATTCCTGGGTTAACTCAGGATATTTTTCCTCACACCACTTTACGGCGGCATCGTCTTCAGGGGTGAAATTTATCATTTTTTTATTAATTTTTTAATATCACTTTCTTGTAATCCTATATGGTTAAGTAGGATTTTGATTTCTTTTGTATCTAAAATATTTAAGTAATCTTCAGCTTGTTTACTAGAACATTCAAAATACCCACTTAGTAAAGCAAGTAATTGGGGATTATAAGATTTAGTTTTCTGTCCTTTAATCCATTTTTGGAATCTAAAATTAGATGGTAACATAGATTGATAGTATTTAAATATTTCAGCTGGGGTAAGTTGTCCTCCAGTATATGGTTGGATTTTATTAATAATATCCAAATAATCCGAAGTAAAACTTAAAGCACGGTTAATAATAAATGTGTTCCAAGCTTTTTGTTCTTCCTCAGTGAGATCTTCCCAGTTGACTTTTTTATTATGTACTAACTTTAAAAAATCAAAGGGTGTCATTTGGTTCTTTTGGAAGGAATTCTTCGTTTACGTGTCCACACTTTGCACAAGCAAATACAGGAATAGGAATTAATGCTGGTTGTCCTGTGGGTGAAAGCATAGGCGATAATTTACGCATAAGATTTACTTGAACAAAATGCTCATGACCACATTCATTACATGTAACAGCTGTGGTTTGGGAAAAATCGATGTTAAATTGTTGTTCCATTAGTCTTT
>Ga0099849_1000263_pt1 | contig 23975 bp, 40 predicted proteins | sample CB_VirMetaG_4_FD_78177 | JGI IMG/M metagenome (GOLD analysis project Ga0099849, IMG submission 78177) | Freshwater to marine saline gradient viral communities from Chesapeake Bay - CB_1508_1M Viral MetaG | ecosystem: Environmental > Aquatic > Marine > Coastal | place: USA: Chesapeake Bay... | reverse complement strand
GGACATGTCAAACTGACCACCTTGTTGGATATATCCGATTGTCTTCTCAATAGTCTGATCAATCCAGACACGCTCTTCATCCATCTCGGAAGACCAAGAAGTTTTGCCCCATTGTAGGGGCTGAACAAACACTTCAAATAGATCTTCGCGAGAACGCAAAGAGCGAAGAGCAAAACGAGCCTGCTCGCCATACCCGGAACGGGTCAACAATGGGCCCTTAAGTAGAACTTTCTTTTTCACGCAACCTCCATTAGATGCCATCGCTCATAACCTCTTCTTGTGTCCCAAGAGCCCATTTCCGATGTGATTTGATCCATTAAATTAACCCAAGACTCTTCAAAAGTCTTAAAGTTATATGATTTTAACACATGCTTTCGGCCTAGTGTAGACATTTGGCGATACTTCTTTGTTGGATTCTTAAGTGCCTTTGTCAAAGTCTTCTCAAAGTCTCGCTGTGAAATGCGGTCCTCGTAGATATATGGCACCTGAAGAGATCCAATGATGGTCTTAGATACAGGGTTAATGCCGAAGCCAAACCAGTTCTTACCGTCCGTCACTTGCTCTTGAAGGCCACCAGTCATATTTACGATAATAGGTGTACCACATGAAAGAGATTCAAGAGTTGCAAGACCAAAGCCCTCCGCATCAGAAATATTTATGGTGTAATCGGCCATTCTATAGAGATTGGCAAGCTCTTCTGGTGGTATCTTTTTTGTAGACATAAGAACTTGCCCATTATTAAGACCAAGGTGGTTAATCAAGTGTGGCAAATCTTGACCATGAGGGTCTCTTGGATCTGTGTGCATTAAGAGGCTTGCCTTGTCGTGTCCCACCTTATCAAGCCACTCTTTAAACCACCAGATAAGAGTTCCGCTCTGCTTTCTGCGGGCATTACGATTATTCCAAAAGAAAATCTTCTTCTGTGGGTGTACTGCGGTTGAAGAGTCAATAACTCTTTTTCGCATTATTGTTACTGCCCTGTGTTCTTCGTCTGTTTTGGCTGGATGGAATATATCCTCATTGACAGCATGTGGCAAGTAACAAGACTGAACTTGTGGGGCAACCTCCTTTACTATATCGTGCGTAACCTTAGAAATACATGCAATCACGTCGGTAGAGTTGTAGAAGTCAGCGTTAAACTTGGGTGCTGGAAAGTTATCCCAAACATGGTAGTAAACCATTGGAATGTTCGCACGAATCTCATTTTCAATCTCCCAAAGCCACCCATAGAAGCGCGGATCGGTCATGAACCAAAGGGCATCGGGCCGCTCTTTCTGCAAAACAGAACGAATAATTTCTTGATTACCATAACCATCAACTGGAAAAATGCGCCAATCATCACCCCAAGGCTCTACCTTCTGTGGTGTGTAGTTTTGGTGTTTTACAGCACCACCAAGACAAACAAACTGATAGCGACCAGTCTTTAGAAGAGCTTCAATCATATACTTTGTTTGTGTTCCAACACCAGAAGGCGATAGGGGGTGGTCTGATAAGACCAAAATCTTTTTCTTTGTCATCTGTGCTCCATAACTGTTTTAAGAATAAGGCCGCAAACGAGGTAAGGGTCACAATCAGCATTTGGCCGACGGTCTTCAATGTATCCCTTCCCTGCCTTGGCAACTCCCCAAGGAATGCGAATAGAGGCAGTTCTATCAGATACGCCCCAGCGAAACTCCTTATAGGAACAGGTTTCGTGAGCACCAGTTAGCCGCGATTCAATATCGTGGCCATAATTTTGGATATGCTCTTCTGTGTTCTCGCCAAGAGCACGGCAGGCATCTTCACAAGCTTTTAATGACTCTCTCATAGCAACCGTTGAGAAGTTTGCATGACACCCAGCACCATTCCAATCACCGGGCATCGGCTTAGCAGCATAGCTTATCTCAACACCATGCTTTTCGCTGATGCGCTCTAGAAGGTATCGTGCAACGTTCAGGTGATCGCCCATTTCAACTGTGCCAAGTGGGCCAATCTGGAATTCCCACTGGCCGGGCATAACCTCTGCGTTAACGCCACTGATTTTTAACCCAGCATCGATGCAGGCATTCAAATGTTCTTCCACAAGATCGCGACCAAAAACGCGACCGCCGCCAACAGAACAGTAATATTTGCCTTGTGGTTCTGGAAAGCCTCCCAGTGGGAAGCCGAGGGGTCGCCCATCCTTGAAGATTGTATACTCTTGCTCAAGACCAAATAGTGCTTCTTCGCATTCATACCTATCTTCTATATCTTCAGCAAATACTCTGGTATTCGTAGGGTGCGGCTTCATATCTGGCATTAAAACATCGCACATGACCAACACGCTATCATTGCGAAGCGGGTCATCACATACAAAAACAGGGCGAAGAACACAGTCTGAACTGTCTCCTTCAGCCTGATTGGTAGAAGAGCCATCAAAATTCCATAATGGAAACTTTTCTGGCCGTTCATCGAAAACTCTAGTTTTGCTTCTTAGCAGGCGGTATGGTGCAGAACCATCAACCCAAATATATTCTGCTATCATTTAATATCCTTTATCTACAGTGTTCTGTCTTGTTAAAAGCACAAGACTTGCAAGAAAGTCTGTTCTTAATGTACCGCTTGTTCTTGATATTGTATAGTGCTTTTTTCAACAATTTTATAGCATTCTCTGTCTTGCGTGGCCCAGAGGTTACTCTAAAAAACTCAACCTTGTCCTTCTTGGAAGTTCTCTTAAGGAGAGCAAAGTGCGTCTCTATATCCTTTGGATCAATTTCCATCTTGCGAGCAAAAAAATGCTTGTAGAGAGTAAGTTGGTAAGTAGTCATTGGCTCACTACGACGCTTGGCGTCCCAACCCCAAGAACAAGTCTTCCAGTCAAAGATATGTACCTTGCCGTCAGGCGTAGCCACAACACCATCAATAAAGCCCCTGAAAACATACTCGTCTTCGTTATCAATCCTCTCACCAAGAGGGATCTCAGAGCCTAGGACTTCGTACTCTCCGAAGTAATCCTTAAGTGCGTCTTCAATCTCAGGCAGGATTGCCTTACCCTGCTCACGCATTTCTTCAACTAGCTTTTCATCTTGCTCTTCGTTAAGTTGTCCAAGAAAGTGCTCAAAGCGTCGGATAAACATATCATCTTCGTTTACCTCCTCTTTCAGTAGCTTCTTCTCGCATACCTCGTGGATGGCGTTACCGAAGGCAGTATATGCGTTTCCTTCAAATCCCCCAATCTTATCAATACGGGTTAGCTTGTGATACCAAGCGCAAAAGTTCCAATCCTTCAATGCCGAAAACGAAATGTGAGGCATAATAATCTCCTTATGCCTCTATTGTAACACACCGTACACCTTTTGTCAAGCCTGTTCTATACGATGAAGCTGAACTAGTTTTTTATAAAGTTGCGGGGACGTGCGCTTAATGTAATCATGACTATCCGGGTAAAGATAAAACTCAGTAAATCCTGTTGCAAAGTATTCTCTGAGACTTGTGGCTGCATAAGGTGTGACCATGACGCCTTTTAATATCTCGGATAGTTTGTCATAGCCAATGTCATGTAAGAGATACTCATCAAAATCCTGATCGTATTCAGTCTCTAGAAAGTCTTTTTGTGACGGATTAAATCCCATTTTTTGAAGCATATTATAAATGTGCATTCTTTTTCTTAAGAACTCTTTTTTAACCTCTTGGTCTCCGTAAATTTCCATTCCGTATTGTTCTTCCGCTGAGTGTGCGGTCTCGTGAACTAGGTCATCAAGAAGGTCGCCATTATCAGTCTGAATATTTGAAACATAAAGTGCGCCGTCTTTATAGAACGCATTAATGTCTCTTTCTTCAAACTCGTTAAAGTTACCAATAATAACCATTTCTATACCATCGCGGACATGATCTGGTAACTTTGCCTCAAGTTGTGATACAACAACTTCAATATCTACAAGATCATTCATCATCTCGTCTTTGGTAAAAACGTGAATACCATTGGGGGTATAGAAGTTGTTTGCTTCTTTAAGCATTTTCTGGCGCTGTCGAATGTAGTTTAGTAGCATCATCTAGTCCTTGCTGGTAGCCTCTAATCCAATTTTCTTCTGCCATTATCATGACAAACTCTGGAAACTCATGGGCGAGAGTATCGGTAATCATTTGTACTGTTACCTCAAATTCACCTTCATCTTCGGCTGTTGCAAACTTATTTCCGACATATTCAACCAGCATTTCTTTTAATGTGTTTTCTTTTGCAACAACAACACCGGCTAACTCATTTATACTCATATTTTCTCCTTGTTCTCATAATGATATCTGCTAGGGGATGCACAACACACCAATTCATATTTTGGTTTTTTCCCATATGATGATCATAATGCCATGGCATAAATCTTTTTGCAAACTTTGGATATTTGTGTGCAAGATTGTGAAGCACAAAATAAACCCCAGCATGAAATAGCATAACATAATACATAACAGGAAGCAAGAACCAAAGTGGCAAAACAACGATACACAAACTTAGTATACCAAAAAACTCCCTCATAGATACGTTGTTGTCAAGGAATTTATTTCTTCTAGCATTGGCGTGATGAACGCCCCAGTGAAAAGAAAAAATAGAAACTTTCTTTTTTCCAAGTTCATGTAGAATGTGCTTGTGAATGACCCATTCAAGAAATGATGCCGCAAATATCCCCATGATAATCTGGATAAACACTACAACACCTTTGAGGCAAGTGTAGCAACCTCTGAACGCTCACCCTTGGTGAAGGTTACGTGCCCAGCAATAGGGTAGTGCTTAAACTTCTCAATAGCATGGGCAAGGCCATTTGATGTCTCATTTACATAAACATTGTCAATCTGCTCTACGTCTCCGGTAAGAACAATCTTGGTTCCTTCGCCCACACGAGTCATTATTGTTTTGATCTCATGCGCTGTGAGGTTTTGCGCCTCATCAATGATTATGAAGGCATTGGCAATAGAGCGGCCACGAATATAGGTAAGTGCCTCTATTTCAATCTTGCCCTTATCCATATACATTTGAAGTGTGTTTTTGTTCCCTCCAACTAGAAATTGAAGGTTATCTTGGATAGGCATTAGCCAAGGAAGCATCTTTTCTTCCATGGTGCCCGGTAGGAAGCCAATGTCCTTACCAAGAGGTTGAACCGGACGAGATACAATCATACGATCATATAGATTCTCACGAAGACCAATGGTTTGCTGCAACCCAGCAGCAATCGCACAAAGAGTTTTACCAGATCCGGCGCGACCAACAAGCGACACGACCTTTACATCTGGATCCATAAGGAGATCGATTCCGAATGCCTGCTCCTTGTTTCTAGAGGAAATTTTCCAATCGGGTATCTTTGAGTTTGCAATCTTTTTTAAGGGCTGGTAATGGCCATAAAAACGCCCTAGACAAGTTTTCTTGTCATTGGCATTGGATACCATGAGGATATATTGATTAGGAAACCACTTGCCCACGATCTCGTCTTCGCCAATAATAATCTCCTCATCATTGTAAAAGCGCTCAATAATTTGATCGTCCACAAGGTGGGTGGCGAGTCCCGAGTAAAGTTCGTCTGAGGAATGGACTACTCTCTCTGTTGTGTAGTCTTCGGACTGCATACCAATAGAATCACAGATAACTCGCATGTTAATATCACGAGAGACAACACAGGTTTTGCGAGTTGACTCCTGACGAACAGCCATTGCTGTCGCAATGATCATGTGGTCGGGGATCCTCAAATCAAGATCAGGCGGAAAAACAACATCTTTTAACACTTCGTAAGATATTGCCCTAAGCATACCCATACCCTTGCCAAGACGAACCCCCTTTTGTAGATTACCCTTGAGCCTTAAATCATCAAGAGTTCTAATAATCTTGCGAGCATTAATGCCAACAGAATCTTGACGCTTCTTGTGCTTATCTATCTCCTCTAACACCTTGAGGGGAATAAAAATATCGTGGTTGTCAAACTTGAAGAGAGCGTCTGCGTCTGTTAGATAGACGCTTGTATCAAGGACATAGTTTTTCTTAGCCATTTAGTCTCCTATGACTGCTGTAAATAGTATAGCCAAAGGAAGATCGGTTTTATATCTAGAATGTAGGATCACCGAAAACCTCTGCCTACGTTTGGGTCGGCAGCCCCCCACCGTTATTTCCGACGATGCAGCGGCTACCATAAATAAATGTTCCAAATGGGCTGTATTTCGTTTGTATGACGTAACACAGAATTTTTTGGTTTAACGGGTTTATTTAGCAAAGCCATGGACGCTTCTATTGGTGTTCTGTCTCTCTTTTTTTGATTACATTTCTTACAACAAGCAACCAAGTTTGTCCAAGTATTTTTGCCACCACGAGAACGAGGAAGTACGTGGTCAATTGTCAGTTCTCTAGAAGCTTGAATGACACCACAGTATTGACATTGGTTTTTGTCTCTCCACATTATGTTATTTCTTGATGGGTTTAAACTGCCATTTATGAACTTAACAACACTTTTTAATACAATAACTGAAGGAATTTTAAACGTAACAGAAGGGGAGGAAACTTCCTCTTCGTATTCCTCGACTGCCGTAGCCTTCCCCACAATGCACATAACGAGCGCTTCCAAGCAATCTATAATACCTACTGGTCGATAGGTAGAATCAAGTTTGAGTGTTTTCATATTATACTCTTTTTGCATGACTCCAAATAAATAGGAGCTATCTGCTCGAAACCCTGCTCTGGACGACCACCCTTTCTACTAAATCCGAGCTTGAATTTGCCTTGTCGTTACCTCCTACACCCCAAAGCATCTCCACCCCAAGTTCATCGCAAACTGCTTGCTCAGGAGTATTGTGCTTCTTTCTGTCGCCCCCATTGGCAAAATAGTCAGGCTTGTGTCGAATGATAGCTTCGCAAACAGTGCCATCATGGTCATCAACACCAGATACCTTAACAACACCCTTGATAGAAGCAAGAATCTCTGCTCTTTGCTCAAAATCCATAAATACAAAACCCTTCTTTCGGTAAAGCCAATCATCAGAGTTGGCTACCACTATTACATCGCCCCATTTTGAAGCTTCAAGAATCATACGAATGTGCCCAATGTGAACAGGATCAAAGCCGCCACTAACCATGACAGTCTTTCTCCCATCATCATCAAACATGTCTCTATGAATTGTCATCTAGTCCTCCTATTAGTCTGTGCAAATGAATATCGATAATCTCTACAGTCTCTTCTGGGCCACTTGTTTCAAATGATCTGCCAATCGGCCTAAGATGATTATACAACTCCCAATCGTTACCAGTTGGAGAGCACCTATCTCCAACAAAAAACACATCCCACTCTTCTTCAGGAAAATGCTTCAGCGCATAAGTCTTGTCCCACCCGCTTGGAAAAATGTCAAAAGAGGTGTCTCCTGCGATTTTTACAAGAATGTTTTCCATTTTATGTTTGTGGAGAAAATCTACAAATTTTGTATGATATTTTTGTCTTAAATTAAACATCTTGTCTATTGACATAAACTGCTTACGATCTCCATCTACAGTATTTCTTCCAATCGGACTCCAGTTGATCATCGAGTCTCTGTTCTGGATGTGATGCCCAGTAAATGGAATGTCGTATGGTAGCTCAGCAATTTCTGCCTGAAACTGCATTATTGTCTTCATGATTAGTTGAAACTTTTCATGCCCCAACTTGCTATACATGTTGTTTTCATGTATCTCGATAAACTGTCCCGGTGTATCTGGGTTGGGAATGTAATATTTTGTTCCATTACATGGTAAAATATGACAGTTTAAACTTAGCTCGGGATCTGCAAAAACTGGCCAAAGCTGCTCTTTTGCAAAATCTAGATCTGAACCAGTCAAAAAACCAATCTCTGTCGCAAATGACAATTCTCTTAAAGAATTTATGACAGTCTTTTGTATTAGCTTTCTTGATTCAGTAAGTGTTCCATCAACGTCGAACAAACAAATTGAATTTTTTATATTTTCCATTATCCCTCTGAGGTGGCTTTACACCTGATGCTAACACAATCTGACATATATGTTCAACTCTTTCTATGTGCTCAAATGCTTCCCAAGGATCTTTTCCTACTGCTGTCACTCCGTGGTTTTTTTGACCAACAATATCAAAGTCTCTTATGCCACTTTTTACGCCAAGGTTGTGTGCAGTATGAGTAGCTAAATCTTCCGATAGTGCTGCCCAAGCAGCTACGTTTGGACCAACGCGAGTATAGCGAAAAACTTCAGGAAATGGCTTAATCATTTCATCAAGCTCCCATCCTGCATACATGGCTGCTACAATGCTTGGTGGATGCAAGTGAACCGATGCTGTTGTTTCTTTTGCATCTTTAAGAATGAGATAGTGCATGTTCCATTCTCCAGTAGCCTGAAGGTTCATTCTAGAGGAAAATACTATTTCTGGCTCTATTCTCATTTTTACTATCATTTCTGGGCAAATGAGAGTCTTTCTTACACCAGAGGGGGTAAGACTTATGGCATTTGAATTTTTTTTACGAACGGCCACGTTGCCATCTCTTGTGGTTATCCAGTTGCGCTTGTGTGCTTCGCGCATAACATCGCCCATTGCGGTTAACATCTTGACTCCAAAATTATAAGTAGGAGTTGTAGCCAATTTTTACTACAGAGCTTGGCTCGATCTCAAACTCAAAGTAAACTGTATTAGTTGACTCAAGGTAGTACCAATCTTGTTGGATTTCTCCGTCCTTGTAAACAACTATGGAGTCTTCGATTGGTGTTTCGCCCAAATTCTTATGTGTAATGGGGTTCAACAAAAAACTACTATCTGCAAGTGCAAGCTGAAAATCTCCACAAATATCAATAATCATTTTGTTGTAGTAGTTTGCAAAAACTAAAAATCTATTCTCATCGTCTTCATCTAAATGAAAAAACTGCCTACATTCTTCAGAGCTTGTATCATTAACCCCAATCACAACAACATCGTATTGCACTTCAGAATGATACTCATCCATCCAATCTTTGAACATTGCCACTGGAATGACGCTCTGTTCTGCTTCATCAGAAATAAAAACATATAACTTATCTACATTTGGTCTTAAAAATGACAAGCCTTCAGGTGTGGATGTAAACTGATACATCGATGTGAACAACTTTTCGTTATTATCTATAGCGAGAAAATAAGGAGCCATAAAGATGTCTAATGTAGTTGAGTCTGTATCGAAAGGACCAACAAAGTATTGTTCTCGAAGAGAGGAGTTGATCATACCTATCTGGTAATCGTAGGTCAAATTCTCGATATCTCCTCGTAGCAGATCGAGACCAATCGACACATTCTCAAAGTTATCAGACATGGAACAAGATGTATCTATGACGAACAATACATCAAGGTTTTCAGGCTTGTCTGGTTGAACAAAATATTCAACAACAACTTTAGTTTCTCTTTTAATAGATGTATCTTGAACGATAACATCTGGATTTGTTATCACAGAATAATCTGTTACGCATGTTACCATAAACAAGCATAATAAAAACAATTTTATTCTATTGATCATAACAGTCACAAGGGTCGCACTCACACACAGGGCAAGGCTCAAAGTAACTAGTGATTATATTTAAGATTCTCAAAAACATATTAAAAATAAAAAGTGGCGGTGAGGGTGGGATTTGAACCCACGGTAGGGTTGCCCCTACACCGGTTTTCTAGACCGGATCCTTAAACCACTCGGACACCTCACCAAAAACTCGGTACGGATCTCTTGCTCACCGCAGCTAGCCTACATTTTTATTACGGATTCAGATTCCGATAGGTCGTGATAGACATGGACCTAACAACCATAACTCCCCGCCGAGCATCGGGGCAGAACATAAAATCTTTATAACTTGTTAATCTTAGTAACTAGTTCACCTTTATCAAAGAACGTAACCTTATCAATACGATGCCAATCGGAATATCTATCATACCCTCTTAGCTCCACCACTCTCTGGCGATCCATCTCAAATAGACTATCATCTACCCAATCAACCCGAACGTAAGCCCAGCCTCCGCAGGTCTTAGTTTCTGCTACCTTTCCAAAGCGAAGGTGTCGTTCTCCAAACTTAGCCCAAACAGTATTTCCAATCATTATTCCTCCTAGTAAAAATCTTGTTTTAATTTCTCGGCTGGAACCTTGCGCCACAAAGCAACAATCTGGTTTTCTTGTTGTCCACTCTGTGGGTATATAAAGCCAATACTATTATAACGCTCTTCCGCCAAGTTGGCAACCATTTCATATGTATTTGGTTTAAGGTGGTGGAACTTGGGGTTATCAACCATAAAGACATTGCCCTTGAACCTTTCCTCTGTATAGTAAAGACCATCGGAATCGGGAGTTTTTGAACATATATGCCATTGATTATATCTTTCACTAGTAGAACATTTTTTTGCAGCCTGTGTTTTATTGGCAAACTCGGGAATGTTTGCTTCCATCCACTTTTGCTGCTCTTGCTTTGAAGATAAATTTGCTGGATCTTCATTTATTGGATACAATTGATTTGGTCTCAACCTGACACGATAGGGGACACCTTCAATCTTTCCAATACCTGTATCTTCTTGTCCGAGACGAGTAAAAAAGAAAACCCTAGGTCTATCCCAAGTTCTGTATTCTGCGGTAGTGTAGTTTTGTAAATTTTTAGCAGCAATATCGGGGTCTAGCTCTTCTATGTCCTCAACTCTAGATACATGATAAAGAATAATGTTACCTTCATCATCTTGTTCTAATGGAATGTCAGAAATAAAATTTTGTTCTGTCAAGAACCTTCTAAAGTTTTCAATTATTAATTTCATCTACTTGCCACCAAAGTTTTTATACAATTCATCAATAAAATCAAAATTCTGCTGCTGGACTGCTTGATTAAGTTTTTTTGAAATATTTCTAAAATTATTATATCTTTTTTCAAACTCTTTTGCTTTAGCAGGATCAGAATTTACTAATTTTAACGCCTGCATCATATTTTCGTGCTCTTTTTCAGATAGAACCTTGATAAGAAAAATTGATTGATTAACTGCTTTTTGCACCAATTCTCCTTTTTTATTGGAAGATTTCAGTTTTTCAGCAGAAGCTTTTAATTCTTTTTCATACTTTTGTTTATGATTTTTTAAATCTTGTTGCTTAAATTTTCCATAATATGAAGCCCAAATATCTCTAATTTCTGGGTGTTCATCACTGAAAGTATTCCAATATAATGTCAAGAGTCTGACATCTTCGTCTTTGCCTGACTGTAATGCTTTTTTACCAAGATAATGAGTATATTTTATAATATGCTGTTTACCTAATTTAATATGTTGAGCAATATTATCTGAGTTTGTTGGTTCCCAACTAATTTGCTCTTGTAAAAAGTTGTTCCAATTTTCAATTATTAGTTTCATCAAAGTAATCCTTAAGATCGTAATCTCTAACCAAACGATGCAAGCCTTCATAGTCTATACCAAGAAATCTGGCGGCATCCATCTTGGAGCTAGTAGCGCTGATAGCAAATTTGATTATTGCTTCTTTAACTAGTCTATTTGTATTTGACAACAGATTAAAAGCATAAAGTTTATTATTAATATGTCTTGCAGACAATTCTAATTTTACAGCAATCAAATCTTCAAGAGACATAGAATCTATAAATGTTAGATTACTTTCATTTATTATATTATTATTTAATAATTTATTAATAACACTCTTATGCTTGTACTTTGATCTTCTCTTCTTCATATAAAGATACTAACAGGCAGATCACAAAGTGTCAAATCAAATTTCTAAATCTAGCTCTTCTTCGCCACCACCAACTTCATCGCCATTTTCTTCAGCAGGTTGGTCTTGTTTTGCTGCGCTATAGGCTTGGTTTGTTGGCTCTTTGACATCAGGTCGTATCTCGTTTTCAAACTTGTCAAAATACAACTTCAGGTTGGCGATCAGATAATCAAAGAAAATTTCTTGGTCTTCGGGATTCGACAGCATGTCGTAAGAATCGATGATCTGTGTTTCAATTTTCTTGAAAGTGTTATACGCCATGTTGCGACCCGTGGTATCTTTGCCTTGGATGCCAAACGAGTCTCTGGGATCTTCTTCTTCTTTATCCTCTTCGGCTTCCTTTTCTTTATCACCACGAATATCGATGAACATGTCGTCTTCTTTGTCTTCATCATCTATTTGGATATCAATTTCTTCTTCAATCCCTTGTGCCGCGTCGTCATCTGGAGCAGCATTGTTAATCTCCACAGGCTTCAGGGTCTGAACAACAGCCTGAATAATGTGAGCACGATACGAATCGCGCTGTTCTTCGGATGTGGTTAGAAGCTTGTAATCATCCTCAATTTGAGGTATAATCTTCTTAAGAAGATCTTCAAGTACATTGATGCCTGTTGACTTATGTGGTGCAGGATCGTTGTCGGGGGTAGCTGCTTCTTTAAGCTCATATTGGATAAACTCACGAATAATAGACCTTAGCTTCTGCTCTTCGGAGCCACGCTTTTTGTTTTTCTTCTTGACAAGAGATATTAAAGCTCTTACATTCTCTCTGAGTAAATCTTCGGGAGTTTTCATTTGTGGATACCTTTTTTCATAAGTAGTCTCAGGACTTCTTTGTACAATTCTAGCTCATTATATGTACTTTGTTTTTTCTTTTTTACTGCTGGGCCAGAAACGCTACCAGCAGCCATGGCTGACATTTCTTCAATAGGGGAGTCAAGACCGAGCATCGAGCGAATAGAGGCTGTTCTGCCCTCTCCAAAAAATGCATCGGCGTCTCCACCTTCATCTAATATTTTACGAAGGTCTGAAGACCTATATGCCTCTCCTGAAGGCATTGCAACAGGCTGTATGGCATTTTCAGATACTGGTAGAACAGTGATTCCGTCTTTTGCGTGCTTTCCGATAGATTCGTATCGATATAGGTCACTTCCCGTATTTCCTACTCCAAGTATAACACTGGTGCCATATTCTAGCGGGCTGTCATCTCCGATATATTCAAGTATAGCAGAGGCTCTTGTTGGTTGTGGTGAAGTTTCTACCCTCACATTGGAAAGCCCCCTGTCCATAAGCAACTCTTGCCACACTTGTCTTGACTGTTCTGCTGAGATGGAGTTTTCGCCAATCGATCTGTTGCCACGAAGAGCAGAAGACACCAGCACAACCACTTCATCCACTCTATTTGCATATTGTTGTACCATACTTACATGACCTATATGCGGTGGTCTAAAAGCACCGGGTATAACAGCGACAGTCCGGCCCTCTTCAAGACCAGACTCGTCATCTTCTAACTCTAATACGAGTTCTTCTATACTATTATAAAGATCAGACACAAAAGTCTCCTATAGGTCTAAGTCTTCCTCAAGAATGGAGACTTTGTTTTTTAAAACAGAATTTTCGTGCTTTAGTTTTTTGACTTTTAGTCTAGCCTCAGTTAGATTTTCTCTAATGGATGCCAGTCTCGCTTCTTCAGTGAGAGAACGAGCTTTTAGTTCTTTGAATTGTGCCTCAAGAGTCTCCAAAAGACTCTCAAGGTCTTTTCTTGGCTCTATTCCATCGAGAAAATCTCTCCATTGAGACATCATCAATCCTCACTTGCGGTCTTTTTGCGACGTGTAGAGCGACGACGCTTTGGCTTAGGAGCCTCTACGACTGGCTCCTCTTCAACAATTTCTGGCTCGGGAGCGATAGCTTCTTCAACAATTTCTGGCTCGGGGGCAGAAGCAGCTTGCTCCATTCTCTCAATCATTTCCGAGTTAGAAACAACTGGCGCGGGGACTGAGGCAGCTTGCTGCCTTCTACGCTGAACTAACAGTCTTTTCCATTTCTTGCCCATTACTTGTTCTCCTTTTTAATTGCTTCCATAACTAGCTTGCGGATTAGTTGACGTATTTGTGCTTCATCCATCTTGCTCTTAGCGTGCTTACGAAGCTGTGGTGGCACCTTAGAGGTATCCTTATCGGACTTCTCTTCTTTGTCACCCTTCTTTTCCTTGGAAGCCTTGGAAATGGGCTCTTCTCTGTCGCCATCACCGTCTACATCTGGAAAATCGGGCTTTTCTGCCTCTTCCATTGGGCGTGCGCGCTTTTGAGAAGAGCGACGGTCATCACTTTGCTCACGATCGCCAGATAGTTCGCGACCTGACGAGGCGGCGCCTTCGTCAAGCTCTTCATCCTTCTCTTCTTCCTCTCTAATCTTTCTAGGAAATCTTCTATCCATACGAGCAGACTTTATGTCTCTATCGATTTCCATTTCTCTATCAAGTCGCTTCTGTGCAGGAGATCTGGTATCCTCTGGCTCAGAATAGAGTTCCTTTTCGGCTTCCATCTCTCTTTTTTCAAGATCATAATCGAAATCGTCGTAACGACCCTCTTCGATTGCTTCCTCATCCTGAGACTCGGTGAGAAGATTGAATGAGAAACCCCATTTTTCAGTTAGAAGAGTTGGAAGCTCTCTGTTTTTCCAATTTTTAGTAGACATATCTTTTTTTGCTCCTTTCTGCAAAGATTCATTATAAATAGTGCCCTTTATGCTATCTTCCCAATCACGAAAACACAAATTGCCCTGTTCATAAGCCTGTCGCTCCATTTCGCGAAGATGTTCATCATTTTGAGCATAGCCTTCGCCCATTTCATCAACATTGTTGAACTGGCCATTACAATTTTGTGTGTGATGCACCAACTCATGTGATAGGGAGCGCATAACGTCTTTTGGGTGCCGCCCATTAACATAAAGGGTGACTGACATTTGCTCTGGGTCGTAGTAAGCAGTTTTGCCTAGTGGATTTTGGGCATTTTGCGGGTCATCACGCAAAAATACCCGTGGTGGCTTTTTGAAACCCATTCTTTTTTGAGCAAATGGCATAAATTGCTTAAATAGGGGCTGAAGTATGTCTTTCATTTGAGAAATGCTTCCTCATGTGCTGGTGAATACCAGATATACTCTATGTAGTTTCCAAATGGGTCTTTAACATAGACGCCTATTGTTCCATCACGATGCTCAATCCTTGAACCTTTGTTTGGAAGGTCTTCTTGGTTCTCCACAAGTATGCCTATGTGTGCCCAAGGGTAATAAACCTCGTCAATAAGGGCAATATTCGTATTTCCAACCTTCAGACGGATGTATTTGTAATCTCTAAAGGTCACTTCCGCCCTTAGATGCTCTAAATACCACTTTTCTGCCTCTTTTAAATCAGCTACACGTATAGCAATATGGTCAATTATATCCATTTTATACCTCTTTTTTTGCCCCAGAAGACACCAATTTAAGGGAAAAAGTGAACAATTCTACGGGTATTTTAGGCTCTTTTAGGGGCAAAACAAGAGTCATACATACCATTCTGTTGCTCAATATGTTGTTTCTTACCTCCAAAACAACTCCGAACAGCCTTTCCCAGTCCATTTTTTCAGAATTCCACTTCGACCAAGCAACAATATCGCCAATATTGATGTTTTCGGACGTTATTTCGCCAAAATTGCTCTTTTCTTCCATCTTACAGCAATAAGTAGCGCATAAAAGGTCATTTGTTAAGACAAAACACCAGATTTTATCCAAAAACAGGCCAATATCGCTGCAAGTAGCGTAATAACAGACACCTCAAAGCCAAAAATAGCATAAAAAACCCAAAATGTAACAATTGTGGCTAAACTTTTCCATATTTTAGGTATTTCTATCATTATTTTTTAGTTAAATCCTATCTGCTCTAGTTCATCTGGGTGGACTGCTAGTAAACTGTAGCCATCGTATACTAAAATTCGATCTTTTTCGTCCACATCGTAACTAACAATGTAGACCGAGGTGCCTCTGTTGACTTTTATCAAGGTTTTTTGAGTTGGAGCCCACAAATAAATAACACCAGTACCCTTGATCACGGATGGATAGACCATTTCGGTAGATTCTTCCAGCTTTTTGCCAGTAATCTGTCTTATAATCTGCTCTATTCTGCCAGAATCAAGGTCATCCCACGCCATTTTTACCTGCTTTGCTTAGAATAATGATATCAGTATGTTTATTTGTTCGATGATATGACATCTTCGTTAGTAAATAGCGGTTGTTTAGCTCTACGAATGCTTCACCTTCAAATTGCATCCAAAAATCTTTGTTAAAAGATAGCCACTGGATAGTGTAGGAATCGACTTTAGACTCGACTACAATACCTTTTTTGAGAATCATCTCTAACGTTGGATGGACTTGGCCTACAAAATCTCCCATTTCTATCATTTCGGCTCCCATGTCAATAACTTAACACAGTCAAGGGTATTGTCAACTAACGAAATTCATTGCAAAAAGTATTGCACCCATTCCAAACTGAACAACAGCAAATATTGTTACTGCTTTTGTCTTAAAATTGTTCAAATCTTGAATGTCTTGGACAAATTTAGCAAGCTGAGTAGGTGATGCCACTTCATCTACCTTCTGTTTCCATTCACGAAGCTCGACAACTTTGTCTTCTTTTGCTTTTAGTTCTGTTATCTCTTGCCTAACCACTTGCAAATCACCACGTAGGGCCTCAATAGCCTGCGAAAGTGATTGAAGTTGTGCCAAGACAAGCTGGTTGTAGTTTTCAGGCATAGAAAGCCCCCCCTGATACTTTAAGTAGTTCGATCAAAGCATGATTTTGCTTCAAAATGAGCAACGTTAATATAAACATATAAAACTTTATTTTAGTGCGTCAAATACTTGTGTTTTTTCTTCAAGATAGGCAACTATTCTCTCTGCATCACCCTCTTTAAGCAGCCAAGCATATGGCGGCATACCTTTGGCGCCACTCTTCACAATTCGGATTCTCTCTTCGGTTGTTGTTTCATGCTTGAGGGGTATCTTATCAAGCGACTCTCCGTGACAATTTATACAAAAACTCTGATATAGCTGGGAAGATCTGTCCTCTGGCTCCGAAGCAGAAACACTAAGAGCAAAAATAAATAAAAAAATCATTTTTTGTACCTTACTGCGTATCCTTCTTGTATCATTCTTTCATTGATATTATCACCATGGACGTAAATAGTACCTAAGCATCTCCCAAACTTACCAACACCATGAGACTTTAGGATAAATTTTCCCCCACAAGAATCCATGATTGTTTTTAGGTACTCTTTGGAGCGAAGTCCAAGTATCTTTTCGTTTAAATCTCTTGTTCTTGATTCTGGTGCATCTATTTCATAAAGCCTAATACGCACAAACGTCCAGACGTTAAATCCAAGATCTATTCTGGCATCTATTGTGTCGCCGTCAATAACTCTCTCACAAATAGCGTTATATTCGTACAAGGTTTAGGGCCTTCCTTATAGTTGATAGTGGCAATAGAGAGTCAGTGAGTCTGCCCAACTCTTCAATGGTGACCCATTTATAATCGTCGTGCTCAACAATTCCAGTTTCTGGATTTGGGCTTAGTGTCACAACACCATCGTAATCGCGAGTAACAAAGAAATATTTTAATATCCTGCCCATTGGCTTCATTTCAACTTTTTGTAAGCCACGAACGGTCAATCCGCTCTCTTCTCGGGCCTCTCTCTCGGCCCCTTCAACTGGTGTCTCCTCTCCATCAAGGTGCCCGCCGGGTAAATCCCACCAGCCGGGCTTCCATGGATCTGTGGAGCCCCTCATTAGGATAAGAATTCTGTCTTTGTTATCTACTATGATGCAGGACCCTACCTCTCTGTTGTTCCTCTCTGTCATAAACATTCTCCATTCTTTTATTATTTGTTTCATATATTAAACCTTCCGAGATCAACGATAACAATGTCGTTCGTGCCGGGACGCATCATCACGTTACCAGCATGAACATCAAAAGGTTTAAATTCCTTACCAGAAAATTCTTTCATTGCTGCGCGAACACCGGCAATCTCTGGGAATTCTTTTTCTAGTTCTTCTTCCTGTCCGTAGAACTGATCCATCCCGCGAAGACCAGACTTCTGTGTAAGCTCTTTACCTGCTGCCCCAGATACCAAGGGTTTTGAATAGGCTTGTTCAAAAGATATCAGAAGTGTTTCCGTAAAGTGTTGCTTATATTGATCGATGATATCTTTCAATTCTTCACTCTTAGGGTGTTTTAGCATCTCTTCATAGGTTATTTGGATATAAAGCGTCATAAGTTTCTTGCCCATTTCACTCATTGCCATCTTTCTTGTGTAAGGGTCAGGGAGAACAGCAGGTAGAGTGCCTGAGAAAAACTGCTCCATAATCCTTTTCTCTGCGGCCTCTTGTGCTTCAAACGATAGATATTCGCCTTGGCGACCCATCAGGCTCCAAGCAATGTTCAAGAGAGAAGAAACCAACCTAGGATTCTTAAGAAGTCGCTTATCTCTTAGTTCTCTTGCCTTCTTGTTTCGCTTAGAGTTACCAGCAATAGCAAATATAGCTCTAGCGACTTCCGATGGCAGTTCTTTTAATTCTTCCATTATGATGAAGCCAGTCTTCTTTTTTGTGCCGTCCAAGCCCTCTCCTCGGACTGGAATGTCTTCCATTGATGCTTGATAGACGATAGGTAGATACTTTTTGTTTTTTCCAAGAGAATTGTAGTTATCTTTTACAAACTTGTAGTTTTTCACTTCTCTCTCAGCAGAAGCACCACCGCCTTGGTCGGCATCGATTGTCTTGACGGCTACAGTCTGTCCGGTTTCTTTATTTGTTGCTTTGTAGACCTTGCCATCCATACCAGAACCCAACAACTTATCTAGATAAAAACCTTTCTCTGAAAGGAAAAGTGCTAGTCCCGTAAGTGGCCGACGTTCTGTTTGTGGAACTGGTCTTGTTGGTTGTTCATTGCCAAGATTAAAAGTAGGCTCATTGCCAAGATTAAAAGTAGGCTCTGCTACCTCTGTAAGAAACTGATTCCAGAATTTTTGATACATTATTTACTATACCCCGTGATGAGAAAATAAAATAAAAAACAGACAACATTAAATAGTGCCAGTATCATCAATTGGGGCTGTTCGGCTACTACAGCAAACAAAAACAGACCAATGTTTATCGATACACACGCTAATGACATGGTATCGGCAAAACTATTGGTCTGCTTCATCGCGAGAGCCCTCTAAATAAATAGGGGACTACTCTTCAATATTGGAAATTATGTTTATTTCTCTTGGAGAAAACCACCTTGTTCGACCGGTTCTGAATATGTATACTTCTACAAACAAGATACCAGCCGTCCTGTTTTCATTTGGAGACCCGATAATAATACCTAAGTCACCAACTTGCTCCATACTGGATAACGAAATCCGGTTAGCAACTCTTATTAAGTCTCCGATTTTGTGTGCAAAGTGCCAAGTTGCAGCCTTAGCCATTCTTCAGCTTCCTTCTGTATATCAAACAATTCCGATAGTTGTCCAAGAAAATTCAAGGTACCACCTTCGGCTACGCACCATGCCCACTTCCAATCAGTGTCTTTGTTCATCATAAGACAGGCTTCTGTCTTTCTGTTAGAGATGTTTGGGTGCTTTTTGACAGCTAGCTTACTAAGAAAGGAGATTTTCTTTCTTTCGTATCTTTCCTTTTCTTCATCTCGTTGCTCTGCCTCTCTCTCTTGCGATTCATTTGCATTTAAGATTAGCCAGTTGGCCTTTTGTAGTTTGGGGCTGAGAGTGGGCAAGATATTTTCAAAGAAATGTTGTGACTCATCTGCCTCAAACGTGGTGTAAGGCATTTTTGCTCTCTTTCCATTGGCGAAAATTTTATATGCGTTCCAATCGGGCATCTATTCTCCCTGTTTGATGCTATACAACTCAATTGTGCCTATAATAATAGACATTTTTAGCCCCTCTTCTTCAATAAAATCCAGATTATTAAATTCATATTCGCCTTGAGAAAACCAAAAAATAGTCCATACATAGATATCATCTTCTATTATGTCTATCTTCCTTTCTCTCTTGCGTAAGAAGCCTCGGGACTTGGTGCGGACATCATATATCATGTCCCCCACATGTAATATAACACGCGAGGCTTCCTCCCGCAACTCTTCAAGTGGTCTCATCGCCACTTAGTTCCCAGACACCGCCATTCAGAAGCCCCAGTATGGCCTGCTCTATGAATGGTGTGTTGCGATTAAAAGAGTCGGTTGCGGGCCCTGCCCAAGTCATTTCCCAAACCCAAACAGGCTCGTGCTCATCTATGTCTTGAAAGATATTGATTCTTTCAACTAGTAGACCTAGATCGCCTGTCTGTATGTCTCTTACGAGAGAGCCAACTTTTAAATCAGTGCTTTGGAGCTTGTTCAGGGGCATCACTGTAAATAGTTTTGCCGCTATCGATCAGTAGCCAGTCCTCGTGGGATTTGATGCACGCGGAGGCAAATTCTTTCATTTTCTGAGCACTGATGTCGGAAGTAGCCTTTAATACGCACACGTTGCCGGGCATATAAATCGCCTTACCAGATGATATTATAGACTCGACATGAACTCTCTCTACTTCTGAATTTATACTATCAAGTTTGTAGTGAAGCGAAAAAGCTGTTAAGCAGGTGCTTACCATAAACAAGCCAATAATAAAATTGTTAGTCATTATATCTCCTATTTTACAACTTTGATTAAATTTCTTTTTACTGATCCTAATCTTCTTATTCTCAACCAATAGACAAGCACATCTTCCTTATCCATTTTCGTTATGATACCCATGTCCCCATCGGCAAGACCAAAAGAGTAAAGCCAGATTGGATATCTTGTTTTGAGTCTAACTAGATCGCCTTCAATCATAACACCTTATATTGACCAAAATTGCTTACAGTTACCCACCTTAGTTTCATTGTTCTAAAACAATGAATTTGCATAAAACCTGTTTGGTTGTCAATGCCTATAACTAGTCCACAAAGTTTGGTTTTTGGATAATAGACCCAATCGCCCAGCACGGCTTGATCGTATTGGACGGCGAATGGATCGATGCTATAGTCAATCACCTTTGTAGTATAACATCAAATCTTGATGCGGTCAATGATGTAGGGGTGCTCCAGTGAAAGATCTTTGTAAAGTTTCTTCATAATCTTCTTGACGATCTCACCCATTTCATCCTTAGTGTCCTTCTTCTTGAGAAGTTTACCAAGTTCGTCTTGAACTATTTTCTTGATATCGGTCTTGTCTTTTCTGGTTAGCTCCTCTTGAAGCGGCAGATTTGCTTGAGTCTCCTCACCTCTTGGGTTTTTTACAAGAAGCTCCCACTGTCCTTCTTCGCTGGCACGAAAGTAAACCTCATCACCCGACTTTAGAGGAACATCGGGGTTGCTGTCGGTGAAGAAAAAACCCTTTCCAAATGGATCAAACTTTGCAACCTCAAAACCTTCATCAACATCACCCTCTCTAGTTTCGATAACGGTTCCAGAAACACCAGCAACAAGAACTCTTCTTCCCGTCTGCTTAATTGTGTCAATAGATTTACCGCCAGCAACTTGAAAAACAATGGGTGGAGCAAGTCTAACACAGTTGGTGTAATACAATGGCGAGCCCGCCCTGTTACCCTTGTTGTTAACACCGTAGATACCAATCATGCCGTTCTTGCCTTGGTTTCTGTGGGTTCTGTTCGTGTGAACCCAGAGTCTTTCTCCGATCAACTCATCGGCGTCAACATAGCCTTCTACGTCTCCAAGACTGTCGTAGTATTCCTCTTCGATTGCCTTGATCTCTTCTTTAAGGATTTGCCTTAGTCTTGCTTTGGTGATTTTCATCCTGAAATAACTCCATAAAAATAATCAGACCACCTTTTAACACTTTCATACATTTCTGGAGGGAGGTGTTGGCGTGATATGTCTTTGCCGGTTATTTTTCCTATGTATTTTTTTCTAAATCTGGCGCTTGGGTTTACATCTGCTCCCGTGGTGCTTTTTGAATAATCGTTTGGAATATTAAACTCTTCACCACCGGGCATCTTAACTGTAAGGTCTCCTTTTTTGTTAATCTTCATTGACACCAATTCGACCCAAGAATCCCACAATTGTTGAGAAATCTTGGCCTCCGTTGAGTCAGTCATTTTTGCAATCTCTTTGAGAAACTTCACATAACGCTCAGCAAGTTGAACGCCGCTCTTGGTTACCTGAATGATGCCGCCGCGATTACTGGTGCCGGGAGTTCTGAAATTAGGCTTGCCAGACCTCTTGTCATATGTGATAAGTTTTCCTTCGGGGTCCAAGCCCTTGTAAAGATTGAGATTTATACTGTCAATACAACCAAGGCGACCAATAATAAGTTGAGAGGCAAACGCAGCTTTTGGAAGACCCAGCCCCTTGGTCTTAATTAATTCAAGATAGATTTCAAACATTGCTTCCTCTCTAGCTATTGAGTCTTCGCCTGCGGTGTTGTATTTTTGAAATAGTGGCTTCATAGTTGCGTATTTACTCTCACGATTATCCCAAATATTTTGAATAGCATCTTTTCTAAACCCAAGACCTAGTTGCGAAAAGTCTTGCGGAATGTAATAGTGCCTTTTCATCTTTAAAGAGCCATCCTTGTTTCTTTTGAATATAACATTGCCTTGTGAGTCTTTTTTAATAATAGATTTTTCTTTGCCACCTACCTTGATTTTTTCCCTGTCAGGAACAGGACGCAATTCTGATTTGTCAATTGTTATCAAGTGGTTATTGTCTTTAACATATTGCATAAGCAATGGAAATTTTGGCACAACATCATACCATCTTTGTTGCTGAGTCGCAACAACAAAAATTAACATTTCTGCCAAGTTATCTGGGCTATGCTGGGCATACTGATTTATGAGGGGGTTAAATTGACAAAAACCAGAATCTAGCTCTTTTCCCAAATCTAGAACATTAGCTCCTTCTTGCTCTTCTTCGTTAACAAAATTTCGCCAGTTTTCAAACAAAATCTTCATAGTAGTAATCATCCTCTTCATAGTTAAGTAGATCGGTCGCTAACTGAATGTCAGTGGCTTTGGGTGCGAGAGTCCAAGCACGGCCATCTGGATACGCACCATAAATAGCATCGTAAGGGGTTCCTTCCAACTCGTAATCGGTAAAAAATTCAACCTCTTTTGGAACTTGGCCCATCGGAATACGCACTAGTAGCAGATTCTCGTTGATACCCCTATCTTTGTCTTCGTCAGAAAAGTCACCAACAATTGCTTCCAACTCTCGCGTATCCGACATCATAGCAGCCTTGGCGTCATCGCCAGAACCGAAAAAATAAATCCTATGCTCTGGGTTGCCATCAGAATTTAGATAAGGCTCATCGTCATCTGCGGACCTGTCACGGGACCTTATGACCTTGGTTCCCTTCTGGAAGCGTTCGTAGTTGTCGCCCTTGTCTCCATAGCGTTTGGAGATGCGATAAAGGTCTCTGCCTACATCGTCAATAGTTCCGATGTATTCACCTTGCTCTTCAGTCAAGAACTTGCGCCAGTTTTCAATTAGTAGTTTCATTCTTTATCATCCATTCTTGAAAGAACATCAAGGGTTCTTTTTGTGGGCGTCGTTTTGCTTGGGTCATAAGGATCTTTGCGTCTCATCATGTATCTGCTTGCGCTAGCCTTTTCCTCCGTGTCACATTTGCCCATGTTGTAATTTGGAATTGTTTCAAATTGACCAGCAGTAAGGTCAACGATATGTCCATTGCTTAAATTCTTAGCAAACCAGTGAGAATCACCCTCGTGCTTGATGAAACAAGGGACATAATTGTAGTTTTTTTCTAATCTCTTGGTTAATTCCCAAAAAACCTCGGTAGCCACAAAACAGTGTCCAGTTAATTTATTACACTTTTTCTCCTTCTGGAGCTTTCTGTATTTACCTTTTAGATCGGAAGGTTCAAGGGTGGAGAGTATCTCAGAAGCAATAATATCAATTTCAGCATTGCCACTGGGAGGGATCACCAGTTTTCCGTCATCATTGACGGTCACAATTACATTTTCTAGGTCGCCCATATCTTCCAGATCTTCGAGACCTTCGTTTGTTTTACCGCCCACGGGGACACAATTGGGCACCATTCGGTCACCTTTCTTCTTTAAGCCGACTTGCTTATGACCATCCCAGCACTTTTCAACTAAAACTTCCTCTTCTTCAAGGAACTTGCGCCAGTTTTCAATTATCAGTTCCAATCTCTTTCTCCTGCATTGCGCGAGAACACAGAGCCATCAAGAACCTT
>Ga0099849_1000262_pt1 | contig 24008 bp, 17 predicted proteins | sample CB_VirMetaG_4_FD_78177 | JGI IMG/M metagenome (GOLD analysis project Ga0099849, IMG submission 78177) | Freshwater to marine saline gradient viral communities from Chesapeake Bay - CB_1508_1M Viral MetaG | ecosystem: Environmental > Aquatic > Marine > Coastal | place: USA: Chesapeake Bay... | reverse complement strand
GTGATTCATAAAATCGCGCACTTTGGATGACGTGGTCGGGCGGAATAGTGATTCATGTATATAATTGCAAAATTTTTGCAAAGTTGCAAAGAATATAATAAAAAAAAAAAAATATAATTTCAGTCATAATCCAAACACCTGCAATGGATAACAACCAATTAGACATGACTCTCTTATGCCTTGGGGATCCTTCGGATGATGATATTGATATGCTTGACATACCTTATGGCCCTGGCACCGATGCTGATCTTGCTGAGTTGGATGAACTACTTGCGATGATTGTGGCTCCAGCACATGAAAGGAGGAGGTTATCGTACATCATAAACGACGATGGCGATAACAGCCATTGGGATCAAGTGATGTTGTTTCAACGCGAAGTGGATCGTAACAATTGCGTCGCTGTCCCTAATTATGCATGTGTGCATTCATCACATATGATGTTTTCTTTGGTGGATTATCGTTCGTGTATCGAGGCGGGTATCGTCGACGACTTCGAGCATTGGCGTTCTTACTTCAATCAATGCATGTTCCGCCCCTTCATCAATTACAATGTTGATACACCTGGATACTACCGAGATCAAGCTACGTGGATAATGGATCACTTCGAAGAAGCATATTCATGCCCTCATCGACAGCGCCATCAATGCAGTAATCTCCGCACCCGACCTGTTTGCTGTGACGATGGATGCCGGTCTCTGTGTTGGATGGACCTCAACATCACCTTCCATCGTACGATTTCGAGTGCGAATGTCGGCATGCCAATCTGCATAAACGCACCAGTCAAAGGCTTCCAAGTGTTTTCGCTTGCTCAACACCCGGGTTACCGTATCCGAGAGATGTTCCATTACGGCGAATCAACTGCCGGAGGCGAAAAAAGTCTACGTGGCATTGATAATTCCGCATGCGCTGAACTTCGCAAAGGGGCTTACATTTTGAAGAAGCTCATGCAAATTCGCGATGTGTGGAATCACGCGTTTGATTATTTAAACCCACATGAAAAGATGATTTTCACTAGCATGCTACTGGATGCCAATGAGGATGATGATACCCATACCATTAACTGCGTGTTCATGTATGGTTTTGATATTTCAACCTCGCGATATTCATTGTATCGTGGTCACAAAGAATCGGATGTTAACACTATCTCATCACTGGGGAAGATGATGAAGAAACGTGCGGATAGCCCATACCACAATATCATGAAGTATGCCGGTGCATATGACATTGTAAATACAATCAATCGCCATGCGGTTCGTGTTATGATCATGTGTGAATGGGCCGATATTTTGTATCGCTTGATGCATTCTGTTGGTGATATGGTCAGTACTCATTATCACAGTCTCATGGATGATGTCCATCGATTTCGCCAGCGCAAACAACCATGTGATTCACTTGAGGAGCATCGTTGTCGTCATCAGCAATATCTCATGGGTCTGCGTTCTGTGTTTGAAGTCCTTAGCATTCTCGACAACAACCCCCGCCCGACATCTGTGTTGCGTCTTTTTGAACGTATCATTCATGATCATCATCGTGATATTTATCAAGGCAATACACTTGCTCAAGTTCTGTATCACATTACAGAAGATGAATGCCCTATGCGTCATGATCTGTATGAATTTTTCGAGACCATCGGGTGGGATTTTAACAATTTCAATGGCATCAGCCCACCCAGTAGTGTTGGTGTGTTCTTGTTGCAAATGCTTAAAATCAGCACGGTTGAAATCAATTATTTCCGGTTTCTCATGGATGAGTTTTCTGCGCCTCAATTATTTGATTCATGTATCTGTGGTTGTGATAAGCACATGCTTGATGACGGCCTTGTCCTTTCATACAAAATCCGTAGCTTGATCACCTCCCTCATGCGTTGAATTTTATATCATCACCATCTCTAATAAATTCTGATTATTAAATTGAATTCACAGGTATGTCCTCTGTCGAAGCTCCCGATGATGCCATTCCACCATTCGCTGATAATGGCCAAAGTATGCAGCTTGTATTACACCGCCTCGGGATTAAGTATAACTCTACGGTGTATACTACCACTGATCTTCTTCGTCATGGTGTATTAATTTCACTCAAGCGATGGAGCAAAAATGACGCGCATATCAAGTTTATGGAGAGAATGGTGTCTGTATCTGATCTTCGTGGGGGTGTATCTCCTGTCCGTCACATTTGCTTCGAGAGGCCATTTACAAAAAACGGTAAATTCCAACGACATCCACGAGGCGGCAAGATATTTGGAACAAGGGCTCGCATATGCAAATTCCTAGCGAATTACATAGTAACGCAATGCAAGACACCATTTGATCTTAACAACACTTCTTTGTATTGGTGCAATTACAATGAGGCTAATCCAGATGTCTCTATGTCGGTTCATCCATACCTTGATTTTGACATCAATGGAGTTGACAACGACGCCACTGCCGATACCGTGTTTCCACCTGTTTATGCTGTTATTCAAGCAATGAATGATAAGCTCATGACAGCATCTGGTAATGATTCCATCCGGGCGGTTATATTCCATAACGTCCGCGAGTCGAATAACGGGCAGTGTAAGTGGAGCTTCCATGTACACTGGCCTGATTATGTATTGTCTGGGAATGAGGAGATGCGCACGCTTGCTAGTCAGATGAAGACCATATGCACGGATGTTGATGTTGGTGTATATGCAAACCAGAACCAACTATTTCGCCTTCCATACTGTGGTAAATCCGATTCCACTGCGTCTGTGTTACGACCTGTGAATCCAGTGAAAGTCGGTGATGTTACTTGGGTACTATCACCAGTTTCAGTTACCACAGTCAGTGCGTTCGAAGCGTTCCTTGATGCTTCATGTACAGGGACTCGTTTTCCTGGAGAGTTTATCAATGTCGTATGCACAACAGTGGATAGGCCATTACGTAACATCGACAATGATGTCCAACACACGGGGATGAATTGGTTATTACCATTGAATGAGGAGCCTGATCACGCATCCAATTATCGCGCATGGATGACCTTTTGGTTACCCGTTCTTAGGCAGTTTGTCATACCGAATTTCCTGGCATTTCGCCGACGCCAAGCTGGTGTTCTCGGGGTCCATTGCGCAGCACCTACTATTGATATGTTTGACTTTTCCGACATACGCCGTGTCCGGGACTCTCCTGCTAAATTTTGCATCCAGGCTACTGGTGATGCGTTTTGTGAATATGATCATGGTCATACACCATATCATCATGACGTGTCATCGAATTCAATTTCATATGTTATCAATCTGATGGATGGCTCTATTGCTCAATTCTGTCTACAATGTCGTGTTGAGCACGAGAATCGCAAGTGGTATCGTTTCATTTCATCTTCATCACTTACGTTCGAGATCCTTGATACCTGGTGTGATGCCGATGATGCTGTCCCTTATGTATATTCCCGTCAATCCAACTGTAACCAGTTTTTCGTTCGTTATTTCAGTGATACCATTGTGTACGTTGAGGATACTGGCTTAGTGATGGTATATGACGACACAAGTGGTTGTTGGGTCCGAGGTCGCCGAGCAAATCAAATATGCGCGTCCAAGCTTCGTCAGATGAACAAGGAGTACCGTAAGTACATGGTCGCCTACAACTGCCAATCCAAGCAAGATCAACTCAGAAAGCTTCATGCATCCAACCCTTCAATGGACCCGTGTTTGATGGAAATCGAAGAACAGAAGCTTACGGATAAATGCCGAAAAAAGAATTCATCCATACACGAGCTGTGGTCCATGACACTCCTTCAAGCCAGTGACATCATCAAATTACTTGGGACTGTAGACCATACCAATCGCATCGCTTCCATGGAACCGAAGCCTAATATGATCCCTATGCAAGAGAAGCAATGTATCGACGTGTTTACGTGGACAGAACGTGAAATTCGACCTGATGACTATTTTGTGTCCACGCTTAATGCTAGCATTATCAACCTCAACGACGAAAGCATCAACGACTTCCGTTCATGGCAGTACCAAGTTTGCTGTGGAGATCCAGAGTACATCACCTATAAGTTGCGTATCATGGGTCTGTCACTCACCCTGTTTAATTTCGATCGGTCCTTCTATATGCCTCTTGGTCCTATTGGTCGCAACGGAAAAAGCAGTGAATGCACACTCTTCAATCAAGTCACTATGTCGTCACAGCCATCTCGTGGGTGCACTATCAGCCGTGAGTATTTAACGAAACAAGGGCAAGACCGAAAGGGGGCGAATGCAGCGGATACAGTCATGATGGAGATGGCTAATAAGACCATCCTTATTGCTGACGAATGCAGAGATACGGCTATCGACTGTGCGTTGATAAAAACACTCGTGAGTGGTGATACTACATCAGCTCGTAATCTCTATGAGTCTGAGCGTACTAACATCAGCCCTCGTGGGTGTCTTTGGGTCATTACCAACAAGACTGTCAAGCTTGATTACACTGATACAGCCCTTATCAACCGCCTGCGGGTATTGCCATACAAGGCTCAGTGGGTTTCTAGTCCATCCGAGACAAAATCGAAGATGACCGATGCATTTCTCCGTGGATGGGTTTTCCAGGATGATCCATATTTCAAGGACCGCATTCTCCCTGGCTGGAATAACGCAATGGCTACAGCTTGTCTGTACGAGCTTCACAAGTTCTTCAAGAGCCTCACTCCTGATCCTGATAACCCCGACACACCATTGAAGCTGTCTAGAGTTCCTGTCCCTGCCGTCGTTCGCAATGCTACTAAACATCTCGTCCAACAAGAGCATCCCGTTCTGGCATTTGTCGCTGAGTTCATGCAGAAGACAAGTTCTAACGATCCTCGTACATACACACCAGTGAACATCGCCTTTACCAATTTCCAGCGCTACGCGCGTAATTCTAATTCTATGAAGATGAAGGCGATGACCATTACACAATTTAAAGAAGCTCTTGGTCGTGAGCATATCGATGTGGTTACCACTCCAGATGGCGTTGATGCCTTTCAATATTATAGGCTTTCACGCGAAGTACCTGATATGTCTCGTGACGGTACAATGCCAAGCGATGGCTTTTCCTATTGTCCACCACCTGCTGTGGATACATATAACCGTAAACGGAACCGTGATGATATTGATTGATTTATTTTTTCTTTTTCAACCTCTTAGTGCGTTGCACTTCTCCTTTAGGTGTCGTCTCTACAAGTTCCTGATCTTCAGGCTTGAGACATCTTTTAAGTACATTAAAGCTTTTTCCTTCTCTGTTCATGGCATTACCAACAGCCCAGAGGAAGAATGAATAATCACCATCCTTGATTTCTTGCCATGTTTTGCCTTTGCTTTTGCCGTTGTAGCCACATGTCAATTTTAAATAACGTCCTTCTTCTTCTTTCTGGCCGGTTGGAGTATCGCGGTGTCTGATGGTCTCCATCGCCGTTTTCTTGTCTCCATCCCGAAGTAGAGTACTCAAGACCTTAAATGTATTCGTTTCCACACCAACGTGGTTGGACAACAAATAAAGAAAATGATCGTAATCTTCTTCGATAATTTGTCCCCATGTCATGGGTTCGTCCTTGTATTTACATGCTTTATAGTCGCATGTATAGGCCTTGTACTTGTCGACAATGTCATCAGTAACGGACATGGCACTGGTGGGGGAGTCCATCTTTAACCCTACCACCATAAAAAAAATGTAATTCACGTAGTTAAACGCGTTTATACGTCGTTTTAAGTTTTCTGAGCACCTGCTTATACGAAAGCGTCTTACGCCAATCTGGGTTTTTGTCCATCCATTCATTAATGTGATTCATCCATGCGTTTGGTTTATGGTTTGATGTATCTCTCTTTACTTTAGGTGCCTTTGTGTAGCTCGATTTTGCCTGTTTCACTGCATCAACATGTGTAATCCCTGGATTAGCATCCTTGATTTTTTTAACATGTTGATACCATTCACTATAGTTCCTTGATTTCACCTTTTTAGGCTTTGTATCGACAACGTCTTCGACTTCCTGTTTAATAACCGTTGTGTCGGTTTCAACTGGTGTAGGCTCTTGCATCTTGTCGATACGTATCAATGTTTATACCCCTATGAGCATAAAATATCGGTCGTGTCCTATTCATCATGGCTCAGTATCATCATGATACACCTTCAGGGAGATGCTTACTGGTGTATGGGTGGGGATGGTAAGCACGTTGTGCTTATCATCAGTGACCTCAAATTCGACTCTATCAAGACTGGTTGGTCCCCTGTACTCGATGTTATCGATGTAAATATCAACACCCGTATAATGTGCATATTCGCAACGGGGTGTACCTGTCATCGGGATGGTCGCTAGAATGTTTCGATTGCGACTATCTGACGTAAGAACATTATTACGAGAGATCTGGGGTGATGTAATATACACATACGGAATATCCATATTGACACATCCACCATTCACACTTTGTTGGATTGTCATACTCGCATCAGTCGGTAGTTGCAATTCATGATCGTCACCCAAACCCAACATTCTCAGAAGAGACGGACTAGCGTCAATCCTAACCTTATCAAGTACCATGGTTAAATCATCACCATATGTACCTCCGTATGTCCATACATCAGTCGTGTTCGAGGGTGAAACGACATCAGTGAGTACAGGACTGAAATAGAACTTAAACACATTGGCTGAACTGTCATATTCACATCGTCTGAGATCTACATCTGAATTCTGGCCCCCTCCATCATAATAGTTCCTAATACGGTGAAGCCACAGCCATGGTGACACTTCGACTGATGCTTTCATGACTGTGTCAATGGCATCCGCAAGTTGTGCAGCCGAATAATAACCAGGTGTGATCGTCAATGTATTCGAGTAACTTGTAAATGTAAGTGTGTTTTCTTCGTAGTCTTTGGCAATATCCCTTTTGTTTACTGCTGTAAAAGCGAAAGAATCAGGGGGCAATGACAATTCCAAACTTGGTTGCCAATGCACAGTAAGCGCGCCACCTAAACCAAATATATTATCTTGGTTCGCAGTCAGAACGAGTTTCACGCCTTTTCGTCTGTAATCCGGTGGATAGATGATCCCAGGGCCACCGTAAAATGAGAGATTGGCTAACAATGGCTGGCCGACAGGCGGGTGATCAGGCCATGTCCCAGTGGGAGTGACATTACCACCTGTGATATTACTCAATGCCCAAGTGTTAGACAACACGAAATTACACGAATCACTTTTAGATTCTATTTCAAATGACCGTTTTGTAGTCGCGGGACTACCATATTCAGGATTCATTGATTCGTAACCGGATGTGGGTGCACCAGTTGCAAAGTTGGGTCCATGTGTCAGCCATTCGTTCATGTCCCATACTAGTTTTTCTCCCGTTGCGCTGAAGCGAAAGTCATAATCGGCTTTACACGAGTCGTACATCGCTTGGTCAATGGCGATACTCAGAGACTGTAGAGTGTACTTTCCCTCGGGTACAATAATCTTTCGTCTGAGAGTGGGGCCACCGTTAAAGTTGTATGGAGTTGTATTTGGATTAGCATGCTGTTGACCAAACATGGGTATATCAATTGTCGTACCTACCGCACCCGGACCATATTCAATTTCATAGTAAAAATCAAATTCGTTGTCGGGTGAAGTCAATTCGAATTCTCGGCTGAGTTCTGCTGCATACCGCAGTGTATTCTGCCCCTCTGTCACATTATTATATGAATTAGGTACATGCGCCCTCAGAGGTAGTAGTTTCCGGGCGTGAGTGATACTATTTGTGTTGTTCAACGCACACTCGAACTTGCCGTTCCCATATACAGGATCGACTTTGACAGCATCGTCGCTGCTGTACGTAACGACCATAGAGTCGTACGTCTCATCGGGGTGGAAACGTTTGCGTTTCAACATGTCTCTTTTATTCTTGATCATAATTATTTTTCGATTTGCACATTATTCAAAAATACACGTACCAATTTAACGTACTGCAAGAACACATCGACGATACGCGGAACAGTGACTTTTGCAATTTTACCCCCTGCATCGCTTTCTTCTTCTGAGAATGGGTTACATGTAAAATTGAGTGTTAGTGGCTCGATATTATTGATGGGCCGACCAGATATTTTTACATCACTATCGCGAGTAAGATCGACGCCGATTACATGTGCATCTCTGGCATAACACCCGAGCTTACCAGGGAACGTCGGGTACCAGAACGTAAATTGAACACCCGACCCGGCATCCAAGTTACCACCCAGTAGATCTTCTGTGATCTCTGACATGTTATAATCACCAAGTAAACAGGCATACGATTGTTCCCTATCACCGTCGAATTGGTTCACTGCATTAAGCATGTGATTCATCGATTTGATGATCGACCTGCTACCATTTGATGCATTTGGTTTGTCTGGATAGTAGCGTTCGCCGTGTCGCCATTGATATGTATGATACGGGAATACATGTTCTCCTCTGAATGAATCCCTTTCACTCTCAAGGGGGATTTTGTTTGCAGGATCGGACTCATTCGATCGTAGAGCTCTAACACGGGCAAATGCTCGCAACCCGCGTGTAAAAGAATCTGTAATAGATACACTAGTGGTATACGTCATGCCTGATTCTGATCTCAGTGATGTATGATGCCACCCGGTATACACCATCTCAATGCCTTTCGTTGCTAATACTTCGTCCATTGCCATCCGGATGTTGTCCCCTAGCTTGACCATCTCCAGATGGAACTTTACTTCGCTGATCGAATAAGTCGTGGCGTCTTCTGGTAACACAACGGGGTCGATGTACGAAACACCGAATGTCACCTTTTCGTGTTGTTCCAGAGTGAGTTCGATTCTCATGCCAGAAACGAGCGCCGCGGGTAGTAGTTTTCCATATGAGAACAATGGCGATAATATATACATCGGGATCACGAATGTCTGTGGTGAATTGAATATCTTCGAGCCATACCACATCCCCGCTCCTTGTCGTTGGAACCATTGGCGGCTATACTGGAACTGTAACATCATGTTTTTCAGTAGATTGAAATCTTCGGTGCGGCATAATTCTTCACCCGAACGAGCAAAGATAGCAATGGACTTGAAGAAATTACACCCAGATCCATGCACGCCAAATGTCCACCGTGTATCGTCTGCTAACGTTGAAGCTACCTCGAACGTCAAAAATGACCTCCGTGTATCAACATAGTCTGTACCAGTGGGAAACGTACAGGTTATTATCTGCCCGTCACTATACGTATCGCCTGTAACACTAGCACCAGTGTTATTTACACCGAAGACATCACACACCTTTGTCGTGCGGTTCACAACGACACTAGTATCACTAGGAATACCATAACCAAGTTTAGATGATATACCGCTCATGATATATTTATTTTTGTTTCATAATTTATTGTTCGACTTCCACGTTATTCAGGAACACACGGGCGAGTTTGACATACTTAAGGTATACATCCAACTGACGTTTAGGAAAACCAACCAGTGCCTCTGCAGCGGTGGCGCTTGAAGCCTCTTGGATCTCTCCTGAGTTACCAGTCGTCGGCAATTTCGCCCTCAAAGAAAGAACGCGAGAGTTGTTCACGGGCACACCAGCGAGGTTAAACATAGTACTCCTTTCAAGGTTCACGGCGAGTACATGCGCGTCATGCAAGTAGCTACCCGGCTCCTTGAAAGCCAAAGCCTGGTAATACCCAGGTCTCGCCTCACCAACTTGAGTAGCTGTGTTACCCTGAATTTTAGCCGTCAGTCCATCAGTCAAATAATCACCATTGAAAGTAAGGTATGGTTGGCGAGCCTCTCCATTGAATTTATCACATGCCTCGATAGTGTGAGCGTATGCTTCCACGCCGCATTTATCAGTAGTAGAACCCTGGACAGGCTGTTGAGGGAAGTACAGAGAACCCAGCTGCCATTGATATTCAAGGAACGGAAAACCGGCCTCAGCACGGAATGAATCGCGTTTGTTGTCAGGACGAGGCGTATTTGTAGCAACAGTACCACCAGTAGGTCGAATACGCGCAAACGCTTTGAGAGCTCGTGAGCAAGACTTGCGAATTTCCACGTTGATGGTTCCACCGAAATCATTACCTTGATTCAGGGTCGTGCGTTCCCAGTCACAGTATACAACCTCAAGACCATTAGTAGCACTGAGTTCATTAAGAGCACGTTGAATAGAATCACTAAGCTGGATACTCTGGAGTGAAAAGTAGGCGTCGTTGATGGTGTATGCGATATCATTCACTTGTGTATCTGCAGTCGTGGCGGTCGACGCGATAAAAGGGAATTTTTTTTCGGCCCATGTAATTTCGATACGCAGGCCAGACATCAACATCGCCGGCATCAGACGCCCATATCCAAACAGAGGCGACAGTAGGTACATCGGAATGGCAAGACGTTGAGACGTGTTGAGTCTTTGACCATATGCCATCATCTGACCTTGGCACTTAAACCATTCGGTATCATACGTAAGTGGAAGCAACATGTTCTGCAGCAGATTGAAATCCTGGATACGACAGAGCTCATCACCGGAACGGGTACTGATTGTGATGTCTTTAATCAGATTACACGCACTGCCATGAGTACCAAATCCGTACTCCACACCAGCAACCTGGGTGGTATTGAGCTCGAATTGCAGGAACGAACGGCGAGTGTCGATGTAATCGGCACCACTATTAAGAATGCAGATTGCTTGTTGACCAGGGGTGTAAGACTGGCTCTGGAAGAAATGCTTTTTCGAGGTTTTGTTAGTGGCCACACTCAGGTCTGGCTCAAGAACGTAGTTAAGATCATTAACAGTGATAAGCCCCTGACGCTTACTCATGTCCTGGGGGCTGCTTTCGCTATCAACTTGCATATTGCTCATCTTAGATGCGATATATACCGTTTTACTTACGTATCATAATTTTTCTTATACACCCACGAGATGTAGACGCTGTAGTTTGTTCTTTGATGCCTTGTAATTTTCAAACGCAGCCGTCACGATGCCCAGTTGATTGGTCATGCCATCCATGCCTTCTTTCGGTTGAAATTCCTGTGGAAGTTCGACTCGTTTCGTGTCATGAATAAGTGATTCTTCCCACTTGGAGGAAGCACTCGATGTTGTGTCCATGACACCTTTAAACTGGTTCAATACACGATTCGGGTGGCGCCGCCTCCATCCCTGTTGAATCTGGAACGCTCGACCCTTGATATTTGGTCTAGTTACACGGTCTTTGCCGATATCCGCCGTTTCATCATTAATTTCATTGCCAATGAGATCTGCTTCTAGTTGCGCCGTGCGAGAATCCACTGCTGTTGATGGTCTCTTGTTTTGTCGGGGCATTGTATCCTAAGTTCTGAAATGCCAATTGATATGCTTCGTTTTCTTCAGTGTCATAAGTTTTCTCTGTTCCCAGATTCGGTGTGATGTCTTCATCTGAATCACTATCGTCATCATCAGCCTGTTCCATATGTGACAATATGATAAACTCATCTAGATTACGCCGGAATCGTTTGTCCCAGCCCAATTTGTTGTTGATCGTCAAAAAGGTGTACCTTTCTTTTGTTGCATCATTGACTAGTTGTATAAACTCCTTCTTTGTGTACATGGGTGGTGCATACTCTTCTGTGATAATCTCTACTTCGGCTGCACTACCCTGAAAGAAAAACACGAAATTTGCCTGTAGCCTGCACACTTTTGGGACTTTACGAAAGTGTTGAGTGCATATAAAGGTGGTGCAGTTTACATGTCTAACCTGATAGAAACACCGTGTAAATGCTTTTTCATTCATGAATTTTGTATCTCCGATGATATCATCGAAAATAATGGCATATTGCGGGACTGTATGAGCTCCTTCCGCCTTGTCTAATTTCTGTTGTTGTGTATCGAGAATGACATCCAACAACTCAGCCGCTTCACTCAAATCTGTAAATACATACTTTTTATCTACTCCTAATGATTTCTGTACATCATCACCATTCGCAGTCGGGCTGAATAGAAATACTTTATCAAACCAACCCTTTGGCTTGGCATCTGACGGGCCGTAAAAGCGTCCATCAAGTAACAGATTCGCCAGTAGGGTGGATTTCCCACACCCACTTTTCCCACTCATAATGACACTGCTCCCCAGAGGAGGGATGTACATATTCTCATGTTTGGCCAGCTCAGGTTGTTCTATTTTATCTTTACTCGTCTCAATTGGCTGGATTGACAAGTCTGCTTCTTTGGAGATAGAGTACATTTATTATAACCCCACAATTTATGGAAGAATGACTTCCAATGATCGACGTTTTGGCAAGGTAGCACCACCTTGTCCACACACCGTGCTGTCAAGCGCACGGGGATATCGTCGCGAATCAGTGAGACGCCTAAACTGATTTTTGTTCAGTTCCTTTCCAGTTGGCTCTTTCGTATGTTGCCAGTGCATGTCCGTGCGGATCACAGGCTCAAATGGTGAAAATGGGTTACGTTTCAATTCACAAGCCGAATATGGCATATAATATCCGACATCATCTCCGAGAATATTAGATGATTTCGGTCCATTAGACAATAGCAATTCGTTACCCCTTTCCCGACGCTGTCTACTTTCATCCTGGAATTTTTGAATTAGTACAGGAGGAATGACTCTTTGCAGTTGCCATGGCGGTACATCCACACCGGCAACCGGGCCGATATAAGCACCAGGACTGTTATGCGGGTGTGCGTATACGATCTTTTTATCCCGCGCCTGTTGCATGAGAAATAACTTATTGTCCATCCCTTCTCCAAAACCCGGTTTGACATGATCAAACATATCGAAGCGGATATCAGACTCTAGTTGCTTTCGTGTCGCGGGAATGACTTGTCCTAGACGGGCCATGCCAAACTCGGGTCTCATATCCACTTCGTATGGTTCATGTGTAGGAACGTCTTTGATTACATCACCAATCTTTTCACCGGCATGTGGATGTCCTGGTGGGAATACAGGTGCATCTGGATCTGCACCACGGGCGATATCTTCTGCGAATTTAGGCATCTGGGTCGGGTATTGTTGCTGATAACCAAGCGTTCCTGGTTGAATGGTAGTTGCATTCGGGTCCGCTGCTGGAGGAGCTGCAGTGGCCGGTTTGGGTACAAATCCAGGCTGGCATTGCTGTTGTTGTTGTTGTTGTTGTTGTTGTTGTTGTTGTTGTTGTTGTTGCTGTTGTTGTTGTTGAAATGATTGTTGTTGTTGTTGCTGTTGTTGTTGAAATGCTTGTTGTTGTTCGCGTAGTTTCTCGTGTCGTCGTGTAATTTCGTCCATTCTAGCTTTCTCTTCTTGGTTAAATCTAATTCTTCTTTCTTCCATTTCTTTCATCTCCCGTTCCCTCCTCTGGAGGGCTTCATGTTCTTGTCTTTGGACTAGATGACCCCGGGCTGCGGCGGCATCTTCTTGTGCCTTTCGCAGCATATCACGTGCTTGATTGTATTCCTCTTCCATCTTCGCCATCCTTTGAAGGTGTTCGTTCATATCTTTTTTGATTCTTTCGCTTTCATCATTCAAGTCTAAGGGTGGTGGTCCTTGCGCAGGACTTGGTGGAACAGATGGTCCGATTGGAGCGCTAGGAGGAACAGAGGGTCCTACAGGAGGGGTCGGTGGGACACCGGGTGGCGTGGCGCCAGGTGGTGGTACGGCGCCTGGAACATCACCGGCTGGTCCAGGGGGTGGACCCATTGGTCCCACAGGTCCACCGGGTGAAGGTCCTTCTACTTGGTACCCGGCTTCGAGATCTTCTTCGTTGATGACGTACAAAACATCGTTTAGTTGACCTTCTCCTACCTGATCACCACCACCTGCAGCTCCATCATTGTGACCGATAGGTTGACGTATAACAGCTGGACCATGTCCATGAGTTCCTGGTGTAGGAACAAAAGGAGCCTCCGGGGTAATCTCTATTTCGGGGTCATTCATGTTCAGGTCATCTGCTAGTCTTTCTCTTTGATCTTTGAGTCTTTTTCTGCGTTCCTCTTGTGCTCTTTCAAGTTGTCTTTGTCGAGCGCTTTCTTGTACTACTTTCTTCGTAATGCCCTTGGCTGCCGCGTGTGCCAATCTGACTCTGTGTTTTCTCGCTGCTTCCTTGCCTTGTCTAGCTGCCTCTTGTCGTACCTGTTCTTGATACTTCTCAAATTTGTCCTTCGCGGCTGCTTGTTTTGCCTCCCCTTCAGCCAATTGTTGTTTGTGTTTTCTAACCGCTTCTTCGCCTTGTCTCTTTGCCTCTTGTCGTATTTTTTCGTTGTATTGCTTATCCAACACTTCCTGTTCGACCTCTTTGCCTTTTTGCTTCGCTTTTGCTTTAGCTATGTCTTCTGCGGTGTACGGTTTTCCTGCTGTGCGTAATCTCCATGCTCTCTCTACTCTCTTTGTCGCCTCTTTGCCGTATTCCTGTGGTGTTTGTAATCGTAATGCCGGTCCTTCTCCGACGAGTGGTCCACCTTGTTTTGATTCCGGTACCTCACCCCCACCAGCGGCCTGTCGTTCTTGTCTACGTTTCATAGTTCTGGGTGCAGGTATCACCTCTGGTTCATCTTCGTCGCCCACCCTTCGTTTTTTGGAGGACTTTACTGCATCAGTTAAGTCCTGGGGTACTATTTGACCAACACGACCGGCATCAGATATAAGTTGTTCTTTTAGTCTTTTCCATCTTTTTACTCCGAGTGTACTAGGAAATCCTTTTTGTTTAATGCTATTTAATTCCTCTTCAGTGATATAAGCTTTGGACACCATCCATGCCAAGGCTTCATGACTGCCTTTAAGTGTACTTAGCTTGCGACCAGGGTCATGAAGAACACCTTCCGAACCGGGACGTGACCTCGTTTGCTTTGTACGCGCCATAACGACTTTATTGTTGTTTCATAAAATTCTTACTTTAAAGAAAGCGATTGCTTCATCCATGATTCATTTTCCTTTTCACTCTCCATTTGAATTTCTCTTGCTCGTTGCAATACTGCGATACTATCTTGTCGACTTAAAGGGAGCATACTAAAGTATTCAGCATCTTCGCGTGATGCAAAAACAGGGAATTGTTGTTGCAACTTGAGAACTTTCGCGTCAAACTCCAAGGTACTTTCTGGTGGTACTTCGACTTTGTGTATACGCGCGTCGATTGGAGTCTCAAGTGCCTGGGCCTCCTCCTCTGCGATGATGCGCTTCTGTTCCTCCATTTACTTCATGTTCATATTTTCTCGTGCATGGACATGATTCACTCGCGGATCTATCCCTGCATCGCTTTAGCCATGCGATCATATACGTTATCATCAACGTTAAGTGTATCAGCATTTATTTATACTTCACAAATTACCAGCCTCACCCCCAAATGGAACGGCGCTGCTGTGACCAGAGACATTAACCATTTTCGTGGCGGGTGGTATTTCCGTTGCGTAATGCAAACCCTGTGCGTTCTGAAGGGATTCATGAGCAGGACCATCTACAGGAAGTGACCCTGCGGCACCCATCATACTGTTTGGTTTCATGGGGTCGGCGAATTTGACTCCTCCGTGAGTGAACTGTTCATGTGTAGCCGCGTGTACTGGTACATCAGGGTCGTGTTGCGTAATCACGTTACGCATGGCAATACCCTTGGGACAGAAAACAGGACCATTACACCCAACGGGTATTAATGGCAACCCCTTGCGTGTGACTGGTCTATCCTTTTTACCAAGGCGGAAATCACCTTCGTTGTGACTTTTTTCGACACTATGTCTGATTGTCTGTACACGAGGAGTTTTTACTTGCAGTACTTTATTCTGTGAGTCTTTTGGGCCGGTAATACGACCGTCCATCATGACGTCCGTGTAATGGCGGCCCTGGGACAAGCTATCTTTAACCATTGGAACAAACTTCTCTCCTGGTGGTGCAAACAGTGGACGTTCATCTTTCTTGTGTTCCAAAGTGGAACCATCCGCGATCGTATCGAGTGTAGATTGGTGTAACATTTATTTTATTTGCATATTTTCTAGACGCCTGGCTTACGACGGCGTTTACGCACACAAACTTGTGGCTCATCACTCGGTAGACCACTCTTTGCAATCGGATCGTTTGTTGAATCCACAGGGGGGTGGTATATCACCGGGAGGGTGTCTTTCGCCACTGCTTGTACGGGGTCCGGTACGTCGGCTGGTTCCTTGTCTTTGTCTGTTGTAGTTGGATGATAAAGATCGGCATAAATATACGGCTTGACCACGGCACGGTGTGTCTTTGCGTCCCACCCCGAAGCTGTAGCCTCTACCCATGATAAATATCGATCTACAAATTCCGCCTGGGTTTCTCGATCACCTAGGTGTGAATGACCAGTCCTTATGTAATTATCCAGGCTGTATGAATCATCTCGCAGCCATAGCTTCATTTGCTGTTGTTTCTGCGACATGCCTCCAAGAGAACGGTGCCATTGACCGCGTCCATATGCCATGCCAGCACTGACGTATACCTGATATTTGTTCATGTCGGCACCATTCAGGCGGTACGCATCGAACATGAGTGGGTCGCCTGCCAACACTGTGATTCCATTGATAAATAGAGGAATATTCCTACGCATAAACCCCCGTGCGTGTTTTCGGAGACCTTCTACGTGCAAATCCACTGCCATCTCCTTGGCAATTGCATCTCTAAGGGATTTGGCTGCCGTGATAAACGATGACGCGTTCGGGGAGTTTCGTGTGATCGATGTAGTGGTCTCGACGATCATTTTGGCGTCACGTATCAGCTGCGCCAGTTCAATCTGTTTATCACTGTCAAGATTAAAATACAGTTGTTGTTCTCCACTCTTGATAAATTCATTCTTTTCGTCATCCGAGAGCTCGCTGAATTTATGTCGTACATGTTTCGACATCAACTCCTCGATGCGTCGTCTGTATTTGTCTCCATTCTTCTTTAAATTGTCTCGCGTCAACCATTGGTAATTATCTACGTAACCAGCCACACCAGCACGGCTTGACTGTTCACCCCCTCGTCTCCATACCTGGCTACTGATAAGGCTTTCGAGCTCACCACCATCAGTTCGTTCTGGCCAGAATGGACCCGGTGATATCCATGATCGATACGCAGCTCCAATACCTTCCACTACATCCTTCGTGGGTCCGCTGATATCCGGGTTTGCAACTCTCCATTGTAGGTACGTCAATGCTTCTGGGCCATAATAATCAAGCTCGGAGTCTTGCCATCGTCCGGTATCAGCAGGCATAGAGATATCACTCGGGATACCATGAGGAACTTCGATCCGGGTAGGTCCGATCTTTGGTAGGTCCATTTTCTGTGTTTTCGTCGGTCCGATTGAGGCTGGTGCCGGTCGTCGGACAACCGCACTCAGGTGATTCAGCAATGAATGAAATTCATGTGCGTATCTCTGCCTGTTTCTACTGATTTGATTGCGTAGATCATCCCGTATTTGTTGATATTTGTATTGCTGGAAAATACCAACGGCAATTCCAGCAATGGCTCCTACTCCAGCGAGTAACGGACCGCCACTCGTCAGAACGGTTGATGCCTCACCCATCCCAGATAAGAATTCCCCTACTTCTTCTAACTGAGCTCCCGCTTCCATCTCGAATAGTTCATCTTCTTCGACTTCACCCAGAACATCTTGTATCTCGCGGACTGGTCCACGCTCGGCGTCTTCCGCGTGAATGGATCTGATGAATGCATCTATCGCCTCCTCCTCTGCAGCATTGAGTTCCTGTTCTGCCTCGATATCAACCACCCCCTCGGGGAAATCACGTACATGTTGTTCATAAACGGCATCAAAAACGCCATCTAATTCAATCATTACATCCTCGAAGTTTTCATTGCCAGACTGAAATAGGTTGCGTACACGCGTGGTTACATCATATAGACGGTTTTGGAGTGATTCAAACATAGATTGTTGAATATCACTGCGCAGTTGTTGTCCGCGTAATTGTGCATTTTCCTCGATGCTTCGTACATTATCTACGGCATTCTGTAAACGGTCGAGATAGCTGTGTAGCGTGGGGTCATTATACAGACGTAGTTGATCTATTGCTTTGTCTATACCAGCCATAAACGCTTTATATGAAGCATACGTCGCGCCGGCACTACCAACTGTTTTGGTGATAGGGTTTGATGGTCCGTCTATCTGTGCCGGGTGTGCCTGTTGGTGTTCTCTTACTCTATTTGTTGTAGTCGTCAATATATCCTTATATTTTTCGTCTTCTAACGCGAGAAATTGTCCCAGTCGGTGGTTTCGCAGTGCAGATAATACAGATGATGATGCCGTTGGTACGCGAATATTCGTCACATTATCCACTAAACATGCGGATGTACTCACGACGTCGTTACATACGGCAAAATGTACGACATTCTTATATCTATACCCAAGAACTTTTCCGAGTCCCTGTATCGGTTTGTCGATGGGTGATGAGCCTTGGTTAAAGGTGACGGCCATAGTATCGGTGCGTACTGCAGCAGCCGATGCTAATGCACCACCCAATGAATGACCAGTTATCGTCACATGATCATACAAGTGGCGATATTTTCTTGTCACATTCACGATTTTTTTCGATCTCTCATGGAATGGAAGTATCCCAGCAGCGATGAACATATCCGGGTGAGCATCATCGAGGCCCGACGTACCCCTACATGCCACAATAACCTCACCAGTTGACAATTTTTTAAACACTTTATAGTCCTCATCACCCTCTAGGACTTCGTAGTCATCACTCTTGAAACGCCCGTTGGATTCTTCTTCAATTTTACGCAGAGCAAGCGTGTCATCGTTCCTAGCATACGCCGCGCTCGCAAGAACCGCATATTCACTAGCAGAAACCATTTTAATACAGTTTCATATTAATTCATAATCACATTCACTTAAGTAATAACTCATTGCCGTGTTTCCTGAATACAAGAGGGCCTGCTTGATTGAAAAAGAATCCTGAGATCGTACCAATTAAACCCCAATACGGGGCAGCACGATCACAGCTCTCTTCCGTCCTCAGCATAAAGGCACAAAAGCCTAATAGTAGTATACCAAGCGTCGTTTGCACTGAAAAGATTACACAGCGTTGATCAATTTCAAAACAACAGCTATGCCAGCCGTTCTTATCATTACGTTGTAAACTCATTTTATTATAGAATCATGTTTTTTCTTGTTCTTCTTTTGTTTCGAAGGGAATACACTTACATCGTAATTCATACCAGAAGCCTCTGCAATTGGTTTGTATGCCTGGTGTAACTTCGTTAATAATTTTACATCCTTTAATAAGTGATGCTCTCCTGTATACTGCATCACGTCCATATGGTAACAAATCTGATAGAAAACATACGGGTAACTGAAGAATGAACGCCGTCCACCCATTTTATCTTTCATGTGTATGTAATTGAACTCGATACGAGTAAAGAACTTCAATATATCAATAAAATCTCTCGCTTTTATATATAAAGGCTCATAGGAAGGAAATAACATTCGTGTAATTGTATATCTATGTCTGTAAAATCTTGATGCCATGCCCGCTTTACGGATTGCCCGTGCAACCGCGTTTACGTCTTGAGAGCTTTCGCCATCGCAAGTAGCTCGCAAAACGCTCAGTTCCTTTTCTGAGATCTGAGGTTTTGTCAATGCTTGCATACCCATCAAGACGGATCGGAAATAGACTACACGTGAGTAGTAGTGGATCTTTGTGCATGGCCCATTCTTCAGTTGATCGAATGTCATGTTCATGGAAGTAGTCCCCATTAATTGGGTAACTTGGATCATACCACAGCTGATGCAGACCACTCGACCCTGTTCCTGATCCTCCACGATCTCCTCGCTCTTGCATTCTATGCAGGCTGGATAAGGTGTCAGTAGTACTGCACTCGGGGCGATTCGTCGCCTTTTCTTCTTCTTCGGCTCGAACTCGTCCGTGGTTGTTGTGCCACAATTGCTCTCGGTTAATGCTTCCGGTTGGAACCTCGTCTTCCAGCCAGTCACATCCTGCTCGCTTAAGAACGTCACAGAGTTCAGCAAGTACTCCATCTTCTCCGAGTCGGGTAATCTCGCCAAGTAAGCATTGTGAAGATCCTCCAGACATGACATTTGAATTATTATATACAATTTACATTAAATTCTGCAATCATTCAAATCTGGGATATTAGGATTATGAATGAATCACTCATCAGTGAATCACATTTTTGCCTCCAAATCATCAACGCGCCATTCAAGACGTCGGAGTGTATCGACGTGATCATGCATCAAATAATTACTATGTTGGAGATTCGACACATCAGCCTCAACGGTCTCGAGACGCTCTTCCATCCATTTTAGGCGGTTGTCAAACATCTCATCGCTATTCGAGAGCAACACGGCCATCTGCGCCATTTGAGCTTTCATTTCGAGGATTGTTGCCATCACTCCACCAATGGCCGCATCGAATACGTCTGCTGATATATACCGACCACTGTGAATTGATTGATCATCACGACGGATACGACCAGTAACCCTGATGTGGTCATATGCATGCGTCGAATCACCACTCTTGTGACCAAGATTGACACGAATAAACGCACTCATCGTCGTGTTGTTACTAGCATAACGAGCAAATGCAATAGATACATATAAACGACGCATGACATGTGTACCAGTAGGAATGACATCGGTGTGCTTAGTCACACATGCCGTGCATGTTGCCTTCATCATCTCATAAATGTCATCAAGAGGGCGGTGCACATCAGATGTCTGGTAATTCGTCTTATCAACCATCCGGATATGCATCGTGTGCCCATCGATACAAACAGGGTATGTAATCCATTTGATATCATCACACTTAAGTCTGAAATATTCATATATCCACGCCCGTGTCATTTCAAGAAGTTTAAAGAACATGACACGTACATCACAAGACACTGACGATGAAACATTAACCCTCTTGTATGATTCATACAGCATACCCCATAACACAATCCGCGGCATGACTGTTGCATTCTCGATACGGATATCAGCAGAATTGACAACGGAACGAAACGAAGGATCTTTGCATGTACTGCGGATAGCAATCATATTGTCAATCGTGCACATGGATATTAAACTACCCATGTTCCCTCTTTCTGTTTCATCGAGATCATCCAGTAAATTCAATCGCATTGGTGTTATCTCGTCACACGCGAGAACTCCCATCGATCGACTGCCATAACACAACGATAATAGGCAACAAGCAGCGGCAACATTGCGATGGCATATCATAGGATCATTTGCACTCCCATTAGTGCCATAGACACATTCAACCAGAGAATCGAACATGTCCTCGATATTCTTCATGTCAACAGTCACAGCATTCATACCTCGTCTGATGGTACTATTCCTGTTGTTCGTCTCATACAAGGTGTTATATTCCTCAATATCATAAACACGTTTGTCAATATCCAAAGCATTGAATAACAACTCCATGGTGATGATCGAATCAGTGATACCAAGAGCCCTGAAATAGGATATATTTTTATTATGGACATCCCCAAGTACATATGTCTGGAATTCAGTATTATGCTTGATAAGCTGGCGGAGTTTTTGACCACAATTGCGACCAACAGACAAAGCCATTCTACCGGCATCAGAGTTTGCACGTACATCACACACAGAACCATCATATCCATACAACGCATCGCGCACAAGACCAAACATAGTCAAGCTGTCATCGATAACACGGCATAGACCCTTTTGTAAAGCACCATCTCCATCACGGCGTGTAATACAGTCCATTGTATGTCGAATCATCAGTAATGGTAGTTTCGATGTCACGAATGTCAACACATGTGATCGGTGGCTGTCTTGTCGGTCAAAGGTATACCCATGCGACGTGAGAAATTGTAGTAGATGACCATATAACGTCCAGCTACCATAACGCATGCTTCCAACGCGAAAGAATGTAGTCGCATATACATCAACATTCGTTTCACCCTTCTTCAGATGGAGTTTCATGTCAATATCATTCTTCAACATATGCCTGATTGTATTCTCTTCTTTGAACTCCCTTGTTATAAGGGTATGATTTGCAGCAGTGACATAACCAAGCCATAAACACACATCAGAAGGAACGACATCAGGTTGAATCCATTCAATAGGAGGTTCGCCAAGCATAGAGATCCCCATCGGAGGTAGAAGGCGACGCTGGGATCGATCCTTTGACCCGGTAGAGGGAAATACACGCCCGGCCCAGAATGCATTGTATGCCGGTTGAAGTCCCAGGTCGTAGATGGCCTCCAGTTCCCATCTTGTACGACTTGACGTCCTCGTGGTAAACTTCGCCTTCTTCGCTGCTGAAGTAGAAGGTACTGGCTCATCACTTGCGCGCTTCTTTGGTTGAGTTTGGTTCATCGTCGTTGTTGGATTATGAATTGTATTTTTTTTATTTGCAACACACTGTAATGCCGCGACAAATCCTAAATCCTAGACTCAGATATAGGATATGATTCACGAGTGATTCACTTAAACCCATAATAAATAATATCACTATGACCTTAATGGCCTGTGATTGATTTTATCGTATGTATCACTCGCTAATATTAACACCTCCCAAAATTCAAGAGATGGGTTTGCTTTCTTAACATCATTTAAGTGTTTTCTCCATCTATACCATCGCTCGCTATAGTTGCGCTTTTTTGTTACACGTGTATTATTGCTGATACGGTCAGTCATAGGCTTTAATATACTTACATAATATTTACAAGGTGATTACGGGTATACAATTAATAGAATTTTACAAAGTATTTACAAGTATACATGTAGTGCAATTTACAAAGTATTTACATGTATACAATTAATAGAATTTTACAGAGTATTTACAAGTATACATGCAGTGCAATTTGCAAAGTAATTACAAGTATACAATTAATACAATTTACAAAGTATTAACATAGTCTAACTACACGAGGCGAAAAGTAACAAGTAGAATTTATTCAGAATCAGAAGCGTAGAAAATCAGAGGGCTTAATGGTTGCCCACATTGGATGTCGTCGTCACTCTCGTCGTCAAGCGTTAAGTCGATAATTAAAGGCTCGGGAGCCGACGGCTCATAATCGGAGAAGATGCCATCCTCGTCTTCGGTCTCATCGGGGTCAGGGCCTTGGGGAACTTCACGGGCTTCAAGGGCTGCGGCGCGTGCGCGTTCCACATCAGCGCGCATGGACTGTTCAGCGGCGGAGATATCAGCAAGGCGTTGAGCTTCGGCGCGTGCATGGACACGCGCGGCTTCCCTAGCGGCTGCCACGGCTTCTTCGGCGGCCTTTCTTGCGTCGATAGCCGCGCAGAGTGCGAGGGTGGATTGCAGGTCTGCATCCAGCGCGTGCCCATATGCAACGGCACGCGTAGCAATCTGGATACGGTTTGCGCGAGACCCATCAGAACGTAGACCAGTCAGTTTATGACGGCGGCGTCTTGGACGCTGTACTCCAGAATGGACGAGAACAGACTCAGTAACAGCGTCGATGACGTTGGTACGACGGGCGATGCGCAGCGACCGACGAGGTAAAACAGCGACCATGCGGCGGGGTTGACGGCGAACAACAAGGACTCGGCGGGGAGCGTTGCCACCAGTAGACATCCGGGCGGTTTTCTTGGAGAAGCGAGGCGGCACCATAGTAGCAGGCAGGGACAGGGCTTTGACTGAGGCTGGAACTTTGAGAAATGTGAGAAATATTTTGTAGTATACTGCTGCCAAAATTTGAATGTCGCGTGACCGGGCGGATGTTCCGACCGGTCACGTAACCGCGACAAATAGAAAGTGAAACACTCCTTAAAGTGCTTAAAGTCTCTCTTATACACTGATAACACCCTACTTACCCGCCCGCTTACGTAATGCGACGAATGGCATTCAAATACGTGATTCATTCTCCCGCCCGGCCACGTAATGCGACAAGTGGCATTCAAATATGTGATTCATATGTACATATGTTTAAGGATATACTTTAGGGTCACGTCATTCAAAGTGCGCGATTTTATAAATCACTCCCCAGAAAAATGAATCACTCATTTTAGGTCAAAGTGTGTGAAGTTATGATTCACTCCCAAATCTGTGATTCACAATAATATCACGCGTGATTTTATATAGTGACCTATAGTGACACTATTTCACTATAGGCAACACACCGTGTTATAACTCTC